>Ga0315330_10002241_pt1 | contig 13247 bp, 17 predicted proteins | sample M140m34915metaG_FD_203453 | JGI IMG/M metagenome (GOLD analysis project Ga0315330, IMG submission 203453) | Ammonia-oxidizing marine archaeal communities from Monterey Bay, California, United States - M1 40m 34915 | ecosystem: Environmental > Aquatic > Marine > Intertidal zone | place: USA...
CCCTAAGTTATAATCAATATCTTTTAGAGTTTCTCTCAAAACCGTATTACGATCTTTCACAATCATATTCATCTTTGAAAATATATTAATGTCCAGAAGATCCTCAATAACGTCACGCCTGTGCTGCGCAGGCAACTGCATGAAAGGAATAAAACTGCTACTGCCAAGAACAACTATTTGGTGGAACGACTTATGGTTCAATTTGACGATATTTTGTTCGAGGATCTTCTGGTACTCCTTGGCATGAGAAGATTGATTCATCATAGAATCGTCTTTCCATATCTCAAAGAGTTGGGGCTTGATCCCACGTTTCACTCTAAAGTTTGATTTTCCGATAGTAAATTCTATCTCAACAACACATTCTTTATTGTTTATCGTGTTCACAAGTTGTGGCTTATTAATGTTACGATGAGGCTTACCAAACAAGGCAAATGACATGGCATCTAGAAGTGTAGACTTACCTGAACCGTTAGCACCTACAATGAGTGTAGATGAACTACGATTGAGATCGATATTTGTAAATTTATTACCTGAAGATAAAAAGTTTTTGTATCTTAGTTTAGTAAATATTATCATGCGACTTCTAAGGCCTGTGCTTCTGTTAGTAGGTTACGCATACTAGTCTTTAACTTATCTTTGTCAAGAACCGTATCCGTAGCTTCAATGTAACTGTCAAGGAGTTCGCCAGTATCTTCTACTGATACGGCTTCGTCATCGACATTTGTACCAAGAAACTCATCAAAGTTCTCGGCAATCTTTAATTCGTATATAGGTCTATCTTGTATTCTATCAACAAACCTATCAAATGTATACAGATCTTTCTTTGTTATTACGACAATCTTAATAAATCTATTATCGCACTGTGATACATCATAGTTATTATAATCTATTTCCGTGTCATTGTACACTATTTTATGAAATAAAGTGTGATTATTTTGTATAGCTTTTAGCTCACGTGTTTCTGTATCTAGTATATGAAAGAACTTAGGATCATGAGCATCTGACCAGAATAGCTCCAGCTGTGTACCAAGATATGTTATATTGTCTCTTGTAGATTTAGTATGATAATGGCCAGATAAAACACGTTCAAACCGACTAAATATTCTATGATCCATGCCGCCATGATTTTGTATACCTCTCATCATATCAAATCCACCTAGTTCAAGGTGTGCACCAATCCAGTCTGCTTTACAGTTATTAATAAAATCCATTGATTCATCATTATTCTCTGGTGTAATCCAAGGTATGAGACCCATCTTAAATCCATCAAAGTCCATGACTGTCGGTTTCATTACAATATTGACTTCATTCATATAATGACCAAGCAATTCTTTCAAACTATTTAAGTCGTTTGTATTTTTATAGAATGTATCATGGTTACCAGGAATAATATCCATAGTAATACCATATTCTCTGAGCTTTGCAAGAAATGAATGTCTATTACGATTGAGTGCTTTAAAGTTTATAAACTTACGATTATCAAAATAATCACCAAGATGTACGATATGTTTGATATCATGTTCGAGTAGATATGGAAACAACGTTTCTTTATAGAAAGTATCTGCGTTATCTAAGAATATTTTAGATGAGTTACGAGTACCACAATGAGTATCATTCAATATACATATTTTCATTAACCAAGGATCTCACTTAAATCACTATCACCAGAGTTAGCTACTGCTCTACTCTTTGCTTTCTTACGTTCTGCTTTGACAATCTCTTTCATCTCTGTATCTTTTACTTTAATCGTATCGATTCTAGATTTAAGAGTATCTACGAAATGTTGTCCTACATTTTCAGCCACACCACCTGCTTCTACATCTGTAAAGTCTTCGATAGTAGACTGAGCTATGAACTTCATTTTAATATCTTGCTGTTTCTTTTCTTTTGCAATACGTCGAAGGAAAGCATACCATGATATCTGTGTAAAGTAAGCAAATGCATTCGGTTTACCTGTACGTGTTGCTGCTTCGATATTATAGTTTTCGATTGCTTTGAGACAGTTTTCAACTGCATCCATTACCATTTCTTCACGGTATGTATATCGTACAAAGTTTGATTTATGTGATAAACCTTCAGCAATACGAAGAAAACACATAGCAATATAGTCTGTTACGACCGGTAATTGTTCTGCCTTTTCTTTTGCTGCAGCGACTAACTTACAGTAGTCTACGACTGCCCAAGAGAAGTCTTTATTATTAACATAATGAGGTTTATCCTTTGGTTTTATTTTTGCCATTTTGGTTCCTAGTATATCTTGTTGAGTTTATTATAACACAACGCTGAGGGAATGTAAACAGATTTTTTTTCATTTTTTATGAAATTAACCGTGTACAAGGTGAATAGATAGTAGTATAATAAAGCAGGGCTTTTGAAAGGGGCAGTATATGATTCAAAGCGATAATGAATGGTCGCCACTTAAAGAAGTTATTCTCGGATCGAGTAAGAGATTTAATTGGTCTACTGATGATCCGGTTTTTATGGATGCTTATGAAACTATGGGTTGGGATTTTGGTGGTCCTGTAAGTCATAATGTAATAGGAGAAACTGAAGTAGCTTTGCAATATTATAAGTCTATTCTACAACGTTTTGATGTGGTTGTACATAGACCAGTTGAAATAGATTATGTTGAGCTCAATGCATATGGTGCGTACTCTCCACGTGATACTGTTTTAATTATAGGTGATAAAGTCATATTTACTCCATGTGGTTGGGAAAAACGTCGTATTGAATGGGATGCATATAAACATTTATTTCCTAATTATACTTTGTGCGATGATCCTGCTGCTCATTTTGATGCTGCACAAGTTATTCGTTGCAATCGTGATATTATATATCTGGTTTCTCACGGCGGTAATATTGAAGGTGCAAACTGGTTAAAAGACTTTCTTGGTAAAGAATATAATATTCATTTGATTGGTAGCGATGTATATCCTGGCCATCATTTAGATACTACTATTATTCCGCTAAGAGAAGGATTGGTATTACTCAATGCAGCTCGTATGACTGAAGAGCATGTACCTTCGTTTATGAAATCGTGGGATAAAATATGGATACATCCTAATGATTTATTTGACTTTCAAGATGGGATGATGGGATCGAGATCTATATATCTCAATGTATTTTCTATTAATGAACACGTAGTTGTATGTGATCCTGATCAAACGTTTCTAATAGAAGAACTACGTAAACATAATATTATGTGTCATCAAGTTAAATTACCTCATTGTAAATTCTTAGCTGGTGGCCATCACTGTACTACACTTGATTTGCATAGAGCTAGTTAAGTTTATTTTTATCAATCTTAAACTGTAGAACATTATCAGGCGGCATATCAGAATCTCCGACTTGAAAATACTGAAATGGATCTTCGGCCTTATTTTCATTTTCTTCTGTAGCCAATAATTTTAAATATTTTTTATACTGATTACGAAGTGTTTCACTCGGATGTCCTATCGTAATAATATGATAAGGCATCAGAGAACATAAAGATGAAGTATCATCTTGATATGTCATAAATGGCCTGAATGTAAACCATCGAGTTCCTTGTTCAAAGTTCTCTTGGATTATTATCTTTGCGGCCTTTCTTATAATCATCACTTCTTGTTCATCTATATCTAGATCTGGCCATTGTACTACTTCACATAATACTTCTTGTCCATTGCTTAATACTATTTGTCTTACATCTGGTTTCATTTTAATTCTATCTCATATATTTTATAGTTAAATTTTTGTTTTGAATAGATCTTAATGCGCTCGGCCGAATGCTCTAGTGCGAAGTTCTTTCGACCTAACCAGTGCAGGTCATCGGCGATATCATATAGTTTGGCCTCCCGACCATCATCACTCTTTCTTAGGCTTCTACCTATACTCTGTAATACTCGAATCTGTGATTTAGAGGGAGATGCGAATATTATATTATGCAGGTTACGTATATTTATACCTGTACTAAACGTACCCATGCTGGCTACAATGATTGCATTCTTTTGTGTTTCCACAATACCTCTAATAGCTTCTCTGTCAGCAGTAGCGGTTTCACCACTTACATAAAATACTTTCCTTTCTTCATCGGCTTCGTCTCTTATCATATCGAATAAGACTTTACCGTGTTTCTCTACAAACTGAAATAATACCAGAGTATTGCCAGTCTGTGTTGTTGCTAAGTTTCTTATAAACTTATTTCTGCTTTCATTACGAACAATAAGATCTATCTCTTCTTGATAGGTCTGTGTTCCACGATTCTTACGTAGCTGTTCAGGATATTTAAGTTTAATAACACTAATATTCAGCTTTGCAAGTGTATCGTTATCCTGTAACTTCTTTGTTGTCGTTACATTATATATCTTACCAAATAAACCTTGTAATACCAGCTCATGTGTTTGCGTCCCGTCTAACGTGCCAGTTGTACCAAATCTATATTCGGCTTCACGCGCCTTATTCATAATCGAGTTAAGCGATTTAGATTTAAATCCATGACACTCATCACCTACTACACATCCAAATTGCTCGAACCATTTGGCAGGCAGTTTGTATATAGATTGCCACGTTGATATAACTACTGCTGCATTAGTCATCTTCTCTTTACCAGAATATATCTTATGACAGCCATTCTCTACAAGCATGCCATAATCAGCAAAATCAGCATACATCTGATCGACTAATGATGTCGTAGGCACAATGATAAGAACTTTTTGTATACCATTGCTACTGAGCATCGCCATATAGTATTTTATTAAAACATATATTATAAGCGATTTACCTGAACCTGTCGGACTTACTAATACAGATCTTTTATTATGTAATGCATGACATACTGCATTGAACTGATAATCTCGTATCTCAATCGGTTTACCACGAGATTTTATTTCAAGACTTTTTACAAAATCCATTATGGCTTGCGGATCTATTTCATCTTTATCATCTGGAGAACCATAGTTATTTTCGTCAGATAGTTCTATCGTATAGTTACGTTTAGCGCAGAAGTCTTTGATAAATGGATATAAACCTACATGAATCTCATTCGACTGAACATTGAACAATCGTATCTTACCGTCCCATACTTTATTACGAAATGCTGGCATATACTTATAACCAGGTACAAAGAACGAAAAGAAATCACTTAGTTCATTTGCTATACCAAAATCACAGCCCACATGCATGACGCTATGGTTTTTCTTTTCAAGTATTATTTTGTCCATGTATTATATATACTGTTTACAAAGCATCTCAAATGTGGTATAATAACATATGAAATTAAACTTAGAAACAATCCTTGAAATGTGGAAAGATGATAGTGTCATATCTAATACCTCGCTAGATGAAGTATCACGTCAAACACCTCAGTTACATTCTAAATATCTTGAGTTACGATCTACTGCTAAACTACAACTGAAACGTATGGAGATGCAACAAAAGACTTTACTAAAAGAAAAGTGGTTATATTATAACGGCAAGATGACTCAAGAACAAATAGCAGAATATGGTTGGGAATACGATCCATTCAATGGTTTAAAAGTTCTAAAGGGTGAGATGGATCATTATTATGATTCTGATATTGATATACAAAAATCTGAAGAGAAGATTGTATATTGGAAAACAATCGTAGAAACATTAGAAGAGATAGTTACCAGTCTTAATTGGCGTCATCAAACGATAGGTAATATGATTAGGTGGAGAATGTTTGAAGCAGGTTCGTAGAATACTTATGTTCATCTAAAAACTTTTTAAGTACGGGATGTTCCCAATCACTTCTTTCTAATATAGATCTCCACTCAAAATAATATTTTTCAGATGGCCAATCGGTATGTCTTACCAGCTTTTGTTCTTCTGGATACCATTCTTCTTTTATATGTTTATGAGTTGGCCAACCAAAACTTTTCCATTCTTCTGGTGCGGCTTCATCTAATGCAGCCATAAAGTTTTTCTTAGATACTTTACCGTATACTAGATTCCATTTAAAGTCGGATTTTGTTTCGTATTTAGGAGTTAAACCGAGATAGTAATGACTAATATATTCTTTTACTATTCTATATGTCATACTTGTCAAAGAGCTTTGGTTTATATAGACCATCTCTATCCATCATATTACTTGTAGCAGAATCATCTGACCATGCAAAACTTGACATTACTTCTTGCCATTTCATATATACACCTTCACTGTCCCAATGTCGTACTCTAACATAAACCTGATCTTCGGGATACCATTCTTCGCTTATAACATTATCTAAATTTTTTACAAGAATCGTTTTCCATTTATTCCATTGCGGAAGTCTTCTTTCAAAAAATGAATACAACACTTCATTTGTTACACCACATGATATAACGTTATCTTTAAATTCTTTTAAGTATAGTTGAAATTCGTAATCAGGATGTTCTTTATTACCAATATACCGCGTTCGCTCTTTATACATTACCCTTTGAAACATTTACTTTATAATGTCTTCTTGTATTCATATTATTTATTCGCCAATTATCTAAGTCTGAATCCGCGGAATTTCTTGAGGAATCAGTTCTTGTCTTGCATGCAGCTGAAGCTTTTTCAAAACCATCGGCACTGAGCTTATCTGAAAGCGTCATACCTAAAGCTAATGCATTTACTTCATTATACTTATTATAATTTCCTTCACTATCCCAATTAATTGTTCTAGTATAAGTTTGAGTAGAAGCATCAAATGTTTCTGAAATAGTATCTCTATCTGTTTGTAGTTTAGATTTCCATTCATTCCACATTGATGCAGCAGGACTTGCTGCTCTCCATTCATCCCACGATACCGGACAACTTGTAGTAACTGAAGCACCCCGAGCTGCACCTAATCCATCAATTGATCCGTAACAATTAGATCCTTCTTTAGTATAAGGAACTCCCTGCATACATACGTGATGTACAAAATCAGCAGCATTTAGTTGCGTTTCATACTCTGCATCATTGGCGGGGTTATCCGGATCTATTCCTTTACCTCCAACAAATCTATCTACTACTCTATAAGCCATATTCTCTCCTATGAAAAACTAAACGATGTAAATTTAAAAGTCATTGGAAACGATACATATTGTAACGTTCCTGGTGTTGAAGCAAATTCTATATCACCAATAAAAGTGGGGAATGCACTCTTATATGTAATAGTCCTCGCTAACACGTTTCCGCTCGTAAGCACCAATAAACTTATATCATATTCAGTCTGGTCCTTTGAAGCTGTAGCAATATCTGTCGGCCTCTGCATATTTTTATACACAGTATCTTCCAACCATGTTTTCATTTCTTCGTATATTTGCATTTGTTCATCTAGCATTACTAGCATATTTAATTCGGTATAATCTATTTTATCACCAGGAAATGCTGCGTCCACACCACGAAATGGTTGAATCGCTGGCGCTAGATTAATACTTGGATGATTAACACTTTGAGCAAAGAATTCCAAGTTAGGAAATCTTACTCTATTTACTACTAGCTTATAACCCGTAGGTTGTAAAAAACTAGGTGGTTGCAATGTTGATGTTGTAGTTGCCATGAGACCTCTATATGATATAATCTATTTATACGTTTAAAAATATTTATATAAAAAAAAGGGGAGCCGAAGCTCCCCAGTTTATTACCGAAGTAATGTGGCTTACGCCATTATGTTATCAACTCTGAAGATACGGTAGTATTGGTTAGTTTTAACTGTTGCTAGACCGTTTGCAGGAGTTGACCCTACGAATGGATTTGACACCATGCCGTATCGAGTTTTGAACCCGATTTTTGGCTGGAAGGTGTTCTCACCAACCGCACGAACCATTGTTAATGGTACGTATGGGCAATAGAATAGACCAGCGTCATAAGGGTTAGTACCTTTGTAGCCAACGTTACAGTAATCAGTATCTGAATACGGGTCGATGTATACTCGTGTACGTCCATTAAGAACACCAGCGAATGTGTTGCCTGTGTCATCAACGTTCAAGTTTGTTGACAATGCTGGAGAATAGTCCAACATGCCAGAAGCGTGAAGAGCAGATGCTACGTCAGAAGAACATACGATGAAGTTACCTTTACCGCGTCTTGTTTCTTTAGCAATTACGTTAGATTCTCTTTCAATCTGTACGATTAAGCCTTTGAACTTCTCAACTGACCAACGACCATCAGCATCTGATGACATGTTGAAGATACCGTTAAGAGCAGTAGATGTCTGCAAACAACCTGTTTTAGCTTGGCTGTTTATAGTTCTAATAACTTCTCGGTTAACTTCAGCAAGAATCTCAGTTGATAAGATGTTCGCTAGTTCTGTTTCAGCATCTAGGCCATGAATGGCTTTAAGATCCTGAGCAAGTTCTAAGCTATATTCTGCTTTCAAAGCACGTGACTTTGCAGTCACAGTTGCTTTTTCGATGGTGAATCCCATTTCTTGGAAAGAAGAAGCAGGGCCTCCTCCTGAAGATCCAAGACCCTCAGCATCGGCTGTTGGCATACCGCCAGCAGTACCAGTAGTTACACGTTCGGAGTCAAGTGAAGAGTCGTGGTTACTGTCGCCAGCTGCCGCGCTAATTCCACTCAAACCTGAAGGGTTGGTGTTTTCTGTAACAGATGAATCACCAGAACGAGCTGTTTCAGCTTCGTTGAATAGTGCTTCTGTTGATGATGTTGCACCAGCACCGTAACGTGATTTCATCGCAAAGATAAGTCCTGTTGGACCAGTCATTGGCTGAACACCACATAGATCGTATGCCATCATGTTAGGCATAGCGCGTCGTACTAGTGAGATTAATACTGGGTCCCAGTTAGAAGCGCTTGATGTAGCGTTTCCAGGAGCGGCCTCAGTCATGAATTGTGCTTGCGTACGCTCTTCTGCAAGAGCTTTCTCAGTGTTTTCTAAAACAACTGCAGTTACAGCACGTTTGTGTGAGTCGGCAATTTTACCAGCTGATTCTTCTGAAAGAACTGGGTTCCATTTTTCGACTAAACGATCGTAAGTTTCCATCTTTAAATTCTCCTATTAAGATGATTTTTTAAGGGCTTGAAGATATGAATCCATCGCAGAAGAAACTTCTACAGCATTGTCTGCTGTATCTTCTACAAGGTCATCACCAACTTCAGCTGTTTTAACTTCTTTAGTGAAGTATGATTCTTTGATAGTTTTCACTTTCGCTGAGAAAGTTTCTTCATCTACAAAATCAAGATCTTCGGCCAATGAAGCCAGTTTTTCAACTTCAGTTTCAGCTAAGCCATGAGCATGCTCACGAATAACTTCATAACGTTGGAACAATTCAAGCTCTTCAGTCATTTCGATATTTTTAGCGGTCTGTGAGTTTAAAGCAGTTTCAAGTTCTTCAACTTGTTCTGCAAGGTCGTCTACTAGGTCAACTTTAGACTCTGGAACTTCGACATAAGACTCGACGAATAGATCTTTAAGACCATTCATAAAGTTTTCTGCGATTTCCGAACGAAGACCAGTTTGTATTGCAACCTGATTTTCTTTCATCCAATTTTCAACCACATAGTTGAGGTAGCTGTCGATTTTCTCGACAAGGTCTGATTTAGTGCTAGCAATTTCTTCTGCGAGCTCTGTTGCATAAGACTCTTCGATACGTGCAATTTCTTCACTCAGCTTGCTTTTAACAGCAGCTTCGAAAATAGTTGCGGCTTTATCTTTGAATCCGTCAGACAGAGTTGCTTCTGATTCTACCAATGCGTTAAGATCACCAGAGAAATCGTATTCTGCTTCTTGTGTTTCCACAACAGCTTCGAGATCTTCAGCAACGTCAGCATCTTCCATATAGCTTTCATAACCGGCTGCAAGTTGAGCTTTACTCTTTGATTGCAATTTAGTCATGATACCCTGAATCATACCAGCTTTGGTTTTAGGCGGAGATTGCTTTTTAGTGACGTTGGCCGCAGCCTTTACGCCAGTAACAGAAGCTGCTTCCGCGTCTTTGGGGTTGTCTGACATTGATGCTTCTGAAACGATTTCGTTCTCGTCAACATTTGCCTCGACATCCTGAGTTTGATCAGTCATGTTCTGACTCCTATATTTTATTTCATTAACGAGAGGAAATTCTTAAACTCACGAACCTGTACCTCATAGAGATCTGATCGTGGAGCTTTCTTAATTTCTGTCTCCATTTTTTCAATTACTTGAGCTTCAATAATGCCGTTATTCCAAACCCATTCTACGCCTTCCATTATTCCATTAACAAAAGCTGCAGGCGCTGATGGATCTTGTACGATGTCTACCGTATTGAGAATAAAGTCGTCTTTGACGACCATTGCGCCATTACGTTGCTCTAAGCTACCCATACCACGTGTTGAAACACCTAGTTTGACACCACCTTCAAGTAGACCTTTAACAATCTGCCCGTTTGGAGTATCTAATATAAGTGCTTTACCCATCACATTCTTACCTTCAAATTGAAGATCTTTAATGAGATGGGATACCTTATCAAGGTTCACAGTTGGACCATCTGGATGGTTTAGTTCTCCGACTGCTCGCCCTTCTTTTACTTGTTCGTCCACATATTTGTTCACAGCTTTTTCCATTACTGGCATTGGATATATGCGTCCGTTTCTATTCTTTGCATCAGCTTGTGCGAATACACCTTCGATAAGATGGCTTTTCTTACCGTCTTTTTCTTCTACAATCATTTCAACGTCTGATTCTGTATATTCTGTTATAAGCTTCATTTTATTTCCTTAAATTACTCTGTAATTCAAAATCATAGTAGAGTCATCTGCCAATGTACCACCTGATTTATTTGTAATACTAACTTTAAATGATCCGGCAACAACTGTATGTATGCGCACATCAACGTCAAGACTACAACTAGCTAGAACTACTGAACTAGCTAATACTTTACTATTTGTTATTGTTACATCGGCATGTGTAGCGTCATCCGCTAACGTCCCTGCCAACGTGAGAGTATGTTTTATTTTAGCATTATTAGATGTACCGGCACCTGCACTACTCGCAACGTCAGTGGCTAATGCAGTATTACCTACACTTGCATCTAATATATTAAGTTCTGCGCCTGTTGCGGTAACCGCTGTAGATCCATTCACTTTCGGCGAAGTAAGAGTTTTATTTGTAAGAGTCTGTACTGCAGTATTCTGAGTCATCTCAAAACCGCCTGCTGTACTTCCGTCATGTACCCGTATAGTATCTAAGGTTGTATCAACGCTCGCTTCACCCAACGCACCTGTAAAGGCGTTATTTTGGGTTGTTGTACCCCGTCTAAGTTGTACGGATGTTGCCATGTTATCCTCTTGTATTTACAGCAGAAAATAATACGGTTGCTGCACCTGCAAATACACATTCTGTTTGATTTTTATGAATTAGTATGCTTTCACTTTGAGCTAATGTTGTTGTACCAATCACTGTTCCACCTGCTTCAGTTAGACTAACCAGTGTGGCTGCACTTGCAGATGTATTAACTGCCCTTACAATACTTGCAAGACCTACATTAGTTTTTGCACCAGAGCCGTTAGCAGCTGCTTCAGTACTTTTAGGGGATATGATCTGACTCATTTAGTTTCCTTTTTTGCGGCTTTTACAAATTCCTCAGCAGATTTTTTAGCTCTTGCCATTGTAGGATATTCGTCTAATTTTTCATTATCAATATAAAGTACGTATTTGCCTTTTTCTTTGTGTATCATAGAGAATACACCTTTAATTTTTTTATCCCAAACATGCTGTCCAGGCGGCATTCCCTTTAACTTTTTTTCTCTTAATTCTCGAAAGGTTAACATTTATATCACACTTTTAATTCGTTTGTAGTATTTATAAAAAAAAATTCTTAGGTTTCGGAATTTATTTCTTCGTCTTCTTCGGCTTCTTCGGTAGGATCGGACTCTTCGGTATCTTCGGCACTTGCATCAAGATTGTCTTCTTCGCCACCTTCGGCTTCATCGGTCTCATCACTTGCTTCGAGCTCTTCATCGTCTATCTCCTCTTTATCATTGAATATTTGATCTGCTATTGCAATCTTTTCCTGATCGAGAGCAGCCGTCATTCTTTGACCAATCTGATCATTAAATATTTCTGTTGCTTTATTAAAATCCTGAGCATATGCCAAATCAATCATATCAGCTATTCCTGCAGCAGGGTGTGGATCACCACTCGCGGTTGTCATTTGTTCTTCTTCAGCCATTATCTTCCTCATCATCTTTCACTATTTTAACGGGGGTTGGTGCAGGTGGAGCACTCTGTGCTTCTGCTTCTGCAGCTTTTGCTTCATCATCTGGTATTTCACCTGATGATTCCTCATCAGCTATTTGCTTTTTAATATCTTTAATTTCTTCGTCGCCCATCATTAATACATTTCTAAATATATATTCTTTCGAGAAGTATTCTCCAATGTATTGCTGAGTCATGTCTAATGTTTGTAGACGCTCACGAAGTAACTCTGCATCTTTCAGCTCTGTAAAGTGATTATCTCTTATATAATCAAAGTGTACGTCTGATCCCCATTCGTCCCAATCTTGTTCGGTAATAATGTTTTTAAGTATCAGCTGACGTTTGAGTATCTCTGCAAAGAGTATAGAGAATCGTTTACGAAGCCTATCGATAAATTTCTGAAACTTGAGCTCGTCTCTTGAGATCTCAGTAGATCTACCAAGACTAAATTGTGATTCTTGCTCAAGTCTGGCAATTGGTACGTTAAGAGACTTATAGAGTCGTTTTTGGAAATAGATGATATCGTCTATCTGTCCAAGGTTATCACCACCTGGCAATGTAGAAATTTCTGTTCCCCTACCGCCTTCACGACGTGGTAACCAGAAATCTTCAAGCATTGACATATGTTTTCTGTCATCTTTGATTGCACCAGTTGAAGCATCGTATACAAGTTTGTTACGGTACTTCGCCATTATGCCTTTCATATATTCTTCGGATTTACCTTTTGGTAAGTTACCGACATCAATATAGAATATTCTACGCTCAGGTGCACGTGCAAGACGATAGATTACTAATGAATCTTCCATCATACGTAGCTGGTTGAGCGGTTTTATTGCTTTGTGAAGATATGATATAATCTTCCGTTGTGTTTCATCAAGCAATCCAGATGTAACATAAAGAACAGAGTCTTTAGTTAACTTAACGCCAGACTGTTGTTGACCCGGTTTCTCTTGATAAATGTAGTATTCTTCTGATTTTTCAATAATCTTAGCACCAGTAACAGGATCTTTTGAAGTCTTAACTTCTTTGACCTTACGAACCTTTGCAGAATCGATAGGTCTTATATCCTCAATACCTTTAGCAGGATTATCTACATTTGCAACTAAG
>Ga0315330_10002243_pt1 | contig 13244 bp, 11 predicted proteins | sample M140m34915metaG_FD_203453 | JGI IMG/M metagenome (GOLD analysis project Ga0315330, IMG submission 203453) | Ammonia-oxidizing marine archaeal communities from Monterey Bay, California, United States - M1 40m 34915 | ecosystem: Environmental > Aquatic > Marine > Intertidal zone | place: USA...
TGTTGCATCCATGCCAGAGCCGCAGAGGCGGTTGACTGTGCCGCCGGGTACGCTGTCGGGCATGCCAGCTAGGAGCGCGGACATGCGGGCGACATTGCGGTTGTCTTCACCGGCCTGGTTGGCGCATCCGAAGATCACGTCTTCAACGGCGGCCCAATCAACGTTGGGGTTGCGTTCCATCAATGCTTTTAGGGGGATCGCGCCCAGATCATCTGTACGTACTTGCGCCAAAGACCCGCCATAGCGGCCAATTGGGGTGCGGATACCGTCGCAGATATAAGCTTCAGCCATTCGGTCGTCTCCTCTGATACGCAAGCTGCTCCGCCCACGCTTTGTTGGTTCCGCGGGTATCGTAATCCCGGATGCGGGGATAGGCTAGGTGCCAATGATGCCGTGCTTAGGGCGCTAAATGGGAAGACGCGTGATGTATGATGTGATCATGATTGGCGGTGGGCTACATGGCGGGTTTTCAGCCTGGCACCTACTCCAGCGAGAGCCGGGCCTTAAAATCGCGCTCATCGAGCAGGATTCGACATATTCCCATGCGGCCTCTGCTCGCTCTAGCGCAGGTGTGCGTGTGCTCTTCAGCCAGGAAGAGAATTTGCGGATGTCGCAATATGGGCATGAGGTTTACGGGAATTTTGGTGAGCTGATGGCGTTGGATGGCGAGCCGCAGCTACTTTCATTCTGGCGTCAGGGCTACATGTTTATAGCTAACACGCCGGAGCAAGCGGACGATATGGAGGAAAACCATGCACTGCAAACCGGAATGGGTGCTGAAGCCAATCTGCTGGATGCAGCTGCGTTGCAGGAACTACTGCCAAGCTTCCGGACCGATGATGTATTGCTCGCGTGCCATTCACCGAAAGATGGGTGGTTGGACCCCTATGGTGCTCTTACCAGCCTGCGCCGCAAGAACCAGGCATTGGGCGCTGAATACATCGATGGTGCGGTCACCGGGTTTGGGCAATCTGGCGGCAAGGTGACAGGGGTTGTTCTGCAGGAAGGCGAGACCTTGAAGGCGGATTGGGTTGTCAACGCAACGGGCGCATGGGGGGGCAAAATCTCAAAGATGATGGGTTTTGAAATCCCTGTCGTGCCGCTGCCGCGCACGCAGTTCTATTTTGAATGCCGGGAGGAAGTGGAGCCCTTTGGCCTCACCATTGATGGCCGGGGCTGCAGTGTCCGGCCAGAAGGCAAAGGCTTTATCACTGGGCGTACGCATTTTGAGCGTGCAGGGGCTTTTAATTGGGATGTCGACGAAGACCATTTCTATGATGAAAATTGGCCGCTCGCGGCCCACCGTGTGCCGAAGTTTGAAGCGGTGAAGCTACAGGCATCCTGGACCTGCCATTACGCTTACAGCACCTGGGACGGCAATATGCTGATGGGCGCCTGGCCTGGCCAGCCTGAGAATTTCCTAATGACAACTGGCTATTCAGGCCACGGCCTGCAGCACGCGCCTGCCGCTGGACGCGCCATATCCGAACTCATCCTGGATGGCGGATTCCAGACACTGGACCTGACCCGCTTTGCTGCGAGCCGCGTAGCTGAAGGCCGCAAAGAACCCGAGCGCGGCGTCAAAGCCTGATTGGAACAGAGGGCATAGCTCAATGGATATATGGACACAGTTCGCTGCTTCACCGCGTGGCATCGTGAAGGTCGCTGAAGACGCAGAAGCTAAAGGGTGGGATGGGCTTTCCGTGGTCGATTCCCAGAACCTCTCCGGCGATCCTTTTGTCGCGTTGGCCATGGCGGGTGCCGCGACAGAACGGATTGGCCTAGCCACCGCTGTATCTAACCCGGTAACGCGCTTGCCTGCTGCGGCTGCGACAGGCATTGCGAGTGTTGATGTCGTTAGCCGGGGAAGGGCTGTGTTTGGCATCGGTCGGGGCGATTCAGCTTTGGCACATCTGGGGCGTTCGCCAGCGCGACTCAAGTATTTCGGGTCGTTTCTGGACCAGTTGCAGGCCTATCTGGCAGGCAAGCCGGTTGTTTTTAATGATGTGCCAATTGCGGATGAAATAGCACCACCAATGTCGACGCTTGTGCTGGCCCAGGTGCCTGAAGACAGCCGCATTCGCTGGCTGGAGGGTCGCCGGAAGGTTCCCGTTGAAGTCGCTGCAAGCGGCCCGAAGGTCATAGCGCTGGCCGCAGTGAAGGCTGATCGTGTGATGTTTGCACTCGGTGCGGACCCGGAGCGGCTGGCGTGGGGTATTGAGACGGCACGCCAAGCGCGGCTGGAAGCGGGCATGGACCCGGACACATTGGAATTCGGTGCCTATATCAACTGTGTTTGCCACACGGACATTGATGCAGCACGGGATATGGTGCGTGGCGGCCTAACCACATTTGCGCGGTTTTCAGTCATGCATGGGAAGACTGTCGGCCCACTGTCTGATGGGATGGCCGAGACGATGCATCAGGTCCGTACGGCCTATGACATGCGCAAGCACACAGAATCTGAATCCGCTCAGGCCGCAGCGCTAACGCCTGAATTCATTGATTACTACGCTATCGTTGGCTCGCCGGATCATTGCATTGAACGCTTCAGTGCGATCGCAGCGAAGGGCGTTTCCAAGGTCGCGATGAGCGGCAATCTGCGTGGCGCCAGCACCGACACAGGCTTCCAGGCGAAAGCCTTCATGGAAGATGAAGTACTGAAAGTGATCCAGCAGTTTTAAGAAAGACCAGCCGATGGCAATGCGAAACTTGATGAAAGAGAAGATTGCCGGGGGCGAGCCTGCCTTCGGGGTGTCGATCATGTTCCCGTCGCCGCAGATCGTCGAAATGATTGGTCATGCTGGCTTTGATTGGGTGCTGTTAGATTGCGAGCATGGCTCCATTGGTCCGAGTGACATCGAACTGATGGCGATGGCGGCAGACGCTGTCGGCATCACGGCAATTGCCCGGCCCAAGAGCAATTCAAGTAGCGATATTCAGGCCGTGATGGATCGCGGTGTTAAAGGCGTGCAGGTTCCGCATATCCGCAGCAAAGCTGAAGCGGAACGGGCTGTCGCGTCGGTCAAGTTTGGGCCGGAAGGTGCCCGTGGCCTGGCTGCTGGTACGCGTCCAGATTGCTGGGGCCTGGGTGGCAAGATGGTGGATTTCGTGGAATCTGCAAACGCGCAATCCCTGGTTTGCTTGCAGATTGAGGATGCCGAAGCGCTGCCCCATGTCGATGACATTTTAACAGTTCCAGGCGTCGATGTTTTCTTTATTGGCCCGTCAGACCTCTCTCAATCCATGGGCCATCCAGGCAACCCGAAGGCTCCACCTGTTGCTGCTGCGATTGATGAAGTGCTTTCTAAAATCCTTTTCGCCGGAATAGCACCGGGCATGCCAGCGACAACAGATGCGCTTGATGCTGTTCGGGAAGCAGGATGCCTTTATGTCTACACTCATCTGCCGAAGCTATTGGGTGCTGGAACCAAGGATTATTTGGTAAAGGCGCATAGATAATTGTGTTTGTTTACTCTTGCTGCACCAACGCCGCTTTCAACAATGCAGGGCCTGCTCTAGCTTAGGGCCTGGTCGTCACGTCTAAGAAGGAAGGTCCCGCAATGGCGGTTCTCGAAACCAGCATTAATCCCCGCTCTAAGGGCTTTCGCGCCAATGCGAAAGAGATGGCCGTATTGGTCGAGGACTTGCGCGGTAAGGTCGCCAAAGTCGCGGCTGGCGGTGGCGAGCGCTCCATGAAACGTCACCTGGACCGGGGTAAGCTTGCGCCGAGAGAACGGGTGCGGCGGCTGACGGATCCGGGTTCTGCGTTACTTGAGTTCTCGCAACTGGCAGCCTGGGGCATGTATGACGACGAGGCACCGGGCGCAGGTGTGATCACTGGGATTGGCCGGGTCATGGGCCAGGAGTGCGTGATTATCTGTAATGACGCGACGGTCAAAGGCGGTACCTATTATGCAATGACTGTGAAGAAGCACCTCCGTGCCCAGGAGATCGCACTGGAAAACCATCTGCCGTGCATTTACCTGGTCGATTCTGGCGGCGCGAATTTGCCGGAACAGGATGAGGTCTTTCCGGACCGGTATCATTTTGGCCGTAGTTTCCGGAATCAGGCGAAGATGTCCTCTATGGGCATCCCGCAGATTGCTTGCGTCATGGGGTCCTGCACGGCGGGCGGCGCTTATGTGCCTGCTATGTGCGATGAGAGCGTGATTGTTCGCAATCAGGGCACCATCTTCCTTGGCGGCCCGCCGCTGGTGAAGGCTGCGACCGGCGAGGTTGTCTCGGCGGAGGGTTTGGGCGGGGCGGATGTTCACGCCAGAAAGTCCGGCGTAGTCGATCACTATGCAGCGAATGATGATCATGCATTGGATACAGTCCGCCGCATTGTTGCCAACCTGAACAGAATGAAACCGAAAGAGCTAAACGTGGTGCCGTCCCGTGAACCGCTCTACCCAACGGCTGATCTGGGCGGCGTCGTGCCAACAGATCTCCGCACGCCTTACGATCCGCGCGAAGTGATTGCGCGGCTGGTCGATGGCAGCGAGTTCGACGAGTTCAAGCAGCTCTACGGGACGACGCTAGTAACAGGATTTGCACGGCTTTACGGCATGCCAGTTGGCATTATCGCCAATAACGGCATCCTGTTTTCTGAAAGCGCCCAGAAAGGCGCGCATTTCATTGAGCTTTGCGGCCAGCGCAATATCCCGCTGATTTTCTTGCAGAACATCACGGGCTTTATGGTTGGCCAGAAATACGAAACCGGCGGTATCGCTAAAGACGGCGCGAAGATGGTGACAGCCGTGGCGACCGTGAATGTGCCGAAGTTGACATTGATTATGGGCGGCAGCTTCGGCGCCGGTAACTATGCGATGTGCGGGCGATCCTATGATCCGCGCTTTCTATTCATGTGGCCGAACGCGCGGATTTCCGTCATGGGCGGCGAGCAGGCGGCGAGCGTTCTGGCGACCGTCCGCCGTGACGGGATGGAACGGCGCGGCGAGGAGTGGTCTGCGGACGGTGAGGAGGCGTTCAAAGCGCCCGTCCGTGACCAATACGAAGAGCAGGGCCATCCATACTATGCCAGTGCGCGGATGTGGGATGATGGTGTAATTGACCCCGCCGATAGCCGCAAAGTGCTTGGCCTGGCGCTTTCCGCCACATTGAACGCGCCAATCGAAGAGACGCGCTTCGGCTTGTTTCGAATGTAAGGGCGGAAAACATGATCAAAAAGTTGCTCATCGCGAACCGAGGCGAAATCGCCTGCCGCATTATCCGCTCTGCCCGTGCGCTCGGCATCCGCACTGTCGCCGTCTATTCGGAAGCAGACGCTGACGCGATGCATGTCAAAATGGCGGACTCCGCTCGCTTGCTTGGACCAGCGCCCGCTGCGCAAAGTTATCTGGTGATCGAGAAAATCATCGAAGCGGCCAAGGCGGAAGGCGCAGAGGCGATCCATCCAGGCTATGGCTTCCTCTCGGAGCGCGCTGCGTTCGCGGATGCCTGCGCTGAAGCGGGCCTGATCTTCGTCGGCCCTTCGGCAGATGCAATCCGCGCGATGGGGGATAAAGCCCGCGCTAAAGCTTTGATGGGCAAAGCTGGCGTGCCGTTGACGCCTGGCTATCATGGCGAAGATCAAGCGGACGATCTGATGGCCATAGAGGCTTCAAAGATCGGCTTCCCCGTGCTTGTAAAAGCCTCTGCCGGCGGCGGCGGGCGCGGCATGCGCATCGTTGAGGCTGCCGATGATCTGCAAGGTGCGATGGATGCGGCGCGTCGGGAGGCCAAGGCGGCATTCGGTGACGATACGCTGCTACTCGAGCGCTATCTCGGCCGTCCGCGCCATGTGGAAGTGCAGGTGATGGCGGATAGCCATGGCAATGTCCTGCATCTGCATGAACGCGATTGCTCCATCCAACGTCGCCATCAGAAAGTGATCGAGGAAGCCCCAGCGCCCAACCTGTCTGACGCGACGCGAAAACAATTGACGGACGCCGCCGTCGCTGCCGCCCGCGCGATCGATTATGTCGGTGCCGGAACATGCGAGTTCCTCGTGGACGAGGATGGCAGCCCCTATTTCATCGAAATGAACACCCGCATTCAGGTCGAGCATCCAGTGACCGAGATGATCACAGGCCTTGATCTGATCGAACTGCAGCTTCGCGTTGCTGGCGGCGAAGCGCTGCCGTTGACGCAGGATGAGGTGCAATGCCGGGGCTCCGCCATTGAAGCCAGGCTCTACGCCGAAGACCCCAGGCGTGGGTTCCTGCCGCAAACCGGCACGCTGACAGCGTTTGACGTGTCGGATAATGCGGGCCGTGTGCGCGTTGATACTGGCGTTCAGGCAGGTGATGCGATCTCGATGCACTATGATCCGATGATCGCCAAAGTCGTCGCTTGGGCCGAAACGCGGGATTTGGCGGCGCGCGAATTGACATCGGCGTTGGCGGGAACGGCGATTGCCGGCGTGACCACAAATATTGGTTTTCTTGCAGACACCCTCCGCCATCCAGCATTCCTGGCGGTCGAACTAGATACGCATTTCATCGAACGGCATAAGGCGGATTTGCTGGGCGGACCAGAAGCGGCACCGATGGAGGGCATCGCTGCCGCGGTAGCGTTCTTGTTGGAGGAACAATTGGCGACTGCTCGTCTGCTGTCCGCCGATAACCCGGCATCGCCTTGGGCTGAAAATGATGGCTTCCGCCTGAACCAGAATCTGTCTGAACTTTTCCGTTTCCAAAGCGATGCGGACCCGATTGATGTGACGCTGATCTGGGAGCGGAGCGGGCGTAGCCTTGCATTTGGCGACCAAACGGCAGCGTTCGACTATACGCCGCCTACGAACGATGCGGGCGTGTGGACCATCCGCCTTGGCGACCGCAAGCTCCAGGCGCGGATCGCGCGCGCGGGGCAAGACATCATCGCCGGCATGGATGGGCGCCGGTGGTGCTTGACGCCGCTTTCGCTTGGCGCGGAGGCAGGGGCTGACGCCGGGCCTGGATCGCTTGCATCGCCCATGCCTGGGAAAATCATCCGCGTGGAGGTCGAGGTCGGCGCTAAGGTGAAAAAAGGTGATCCGTTGGTGGCGCTGGAGGCAATGAAGATGGAACATGTCATCACGGCGCCTGCGGATGGCGTCGTTGAAAGCCTGAACTGCGCGCTTGGCGATCAGGTCGAAGAAGGCTTGGCGCTTGTCGTCATCGATGCGGCATGACGCACCGACTGATCATCGGCATTTCTGGCGCGTCTGGCGTTATCTTCGGCGTTCGCGCGCTTGAAGTCTTGGCTGATCTGCCCATCGAAACGCATTTGGTGATGACAAAGGCTGCAGAAATTACGCTGGCCTATGAAACATCGATTAAAGTGCAACAGGTCAAAGACCTGGCGGACCACGTGCATGGCCCCGCCGATATCGCCGCAAGCATATCCTCCGGCTCTTTCAAGACGCGAGGCATGTTGGTCGCGCCCTGTTCGATCCGCAGTCTCTCCGAGATCGCATACGGTAACACAAGCCACTTGCTGACGCGGGCGGCGGATGTCGTGCTAAAGGAGCGGCGGCGCTTGGTGATGCTGCTCCGGGAAACGCCGCTGCATCTTGGCCATATGCGCGCGATGACGGCGGCGACGGAAGCTGGCGCGATCATTATGCCGCCGGTTCCAGCCTTTTACGCCAAGCCAGAAACGCTTGATGATATGGTGAACCATTCCATCGGTCGTGCGCTCGACCTATTCGATATCGATACCGGCCACGTGCAGCGTTGGGGCGAGGATGTGGGGCGGCGGAATTAGTTCGCCTATTTTCGGATACGCTTCATCACCCAAGCCAACATCAGCCTGAGCCAGATCCCGAAGCGGATTTCAAACTTTTCATAATGGAAACTGGATTTCGGCAGTCCAAGTGCCTGGAAAGCACGCTGCAAGGCTTCCCGCATCGGCTTTGGCCCACAGAATGATGCGGATGCTGAAGATATCTGGCCGCCAGCAGCCTCTGCTATCTTTGCGGCTGTTAGGCGTGCGTCTTGGCCCGTTCCACAAGCACCAGATTAAAGTTCGAATTCGCGGCGGCAATGGCTTCGGCTGAGTTGAGATGGGCGGCGCTCTAGCGGGATTTGATTCAGTAGAACAGCCATACCGGCGGCGCATCAGCTTCTAGAGCGTCCGCCCATACGACAAACTGCGTTATGCCAACACCTGCGGCGATTCAGAACTCCGGGCTGCCATCAGGTTTCCATTGGAAGCGTCCGTATGGCCCTGGGACCTTGGCTTTAACGCCGGGTCGGATCGCGCCGCCGAGGTTATCCGTAAAGTCGCTAAGGGGTTTGATTGTGAAGCGGAGGCGCCCATCTTCCGTCGGTCCTTGGCTGATTGTGAAAGGATGTGGTTCCATATGTCCGCGTGCTGCAAAGCGCACAAAGGCGAACTGGCCGGGCGCTTGGCGCATGCCGCGTCCAGAAGGCTTGAGCGTGCCGGCTAAGGCGTCTCCAGTGGGCTCGACCGCGTCCACCGCCTAGGGATGCGCATTGGCGAGACGGCCAGAATCCAGCAGCGTGTAGATTTATGAGAGAATGCCGATCACACAAAACGCCAGGACATACAGCCCAGATGGGTCAATCAAGATGAAAGGCTTTAGGATGAAGATTTAGTGGAAGGCGGATGCGGCGCAGAACGCGCCGAGGAAGCGGTGTGTCAACAGCCATAGGTGATAGGGCACGAAGGTCACGATGGTGATGACCAGCAGGCCGAGAATGCCGTAAAGGCTTATCTAGCCGAAGGTTTCTGAGATTTCTGGCAGAAGCGTTTCGGCGCCTAGTCCGTCAATATCTGCAACAATCGTGTAGTGCATCAGAATGAACGCGAGTATGCCGATGCCGAGCCATTTGTGTAGTACGTAAATCCGGTCCAGGCCGCCAAAGATGATCTCCAGGAATCCAAACCGGGTCGCGAGAAGCTGCGAGATAGCCATAATGATCAGGGCCGTAGAGCCGAAATACTGGCTCATCACCGCAATCGAGTAATTCTTACCGGCAAGCGCCAGAAACCAAGGGGGCCGGCACGAGCAAAGCCGCTGCGATCATTAGAAGATCTAATGGCCGCAGCGCCATCTCCTAGCTCCATAGAGCGCTCGCGACGCTCGGGTTTATTCGTCCCAGACCTTTAGCGGTAATGGCAGTTTATCGAACGCGCTATCTGGCAAGGGTTGGTCGGGTTGAACCCCTTCCATCTCCAACAGCGACATGACCTGGCGGACATGCTGCGTAGAATGCCAGACAGTGCGTTCCAGCACCTCATGCGCTTGTTGGCCGCCATAATAGGTTTTCATGTCGCCCTGACAGATCGCATCGCCTTCAGATGCGGCCCAGGCTTTAAAGTCCAGCCGCAGCGCTTCGCCGAAGTCGGCAATGTCATCAGACGTCTGCATATCGTCGGGCGGCGCAGCCACCAAGCGTTCGTAGACGAGTTCTTCGCCTCCGCGACGCGCTTCCAGGAATGCCGCCGGTATCTGGAAGATATGGTGCATCAATACGCGGTAGCTGCGTGGGCGGTTTGGCAGTTCTTTAGCGAGCGCAGATTCCGGCATTTGGCGAACATAGCGAACCGCCGTCTGCCAGATCATATCGCCGCGCGCCGCCAATTCGGCTTGTGTCAATTTCGGGCCAACGTCTTCATTGATGCCCAGAAATTCCACAACGTCACGGACATTCTGCGCGAAAACAAACTTATCGCCCTTAGAAACAACTGGAACAGACCGCGCGCCAAGCGCCTGCAATGCGGCCAGCCCGTCAACATCATTAGCAACGTCTATCGATTTGAACTCAATCCCACGGATCGAGAGGAATTCTTTAATCCTTAAGCAGCTTGTTCAATGAGGCTGCCAAAAGACTGAAATTGTTTCAGCCATGTTTTCCTCCTGCAGAGTTCGTCTATCATGGGGGCGAACTTCATGATTTGTCGAGTGAGAAAATTGTAATGTCTGAATTGAAACGGAAGCTGCTGGCGCGCGAGTTCGTGTCGGCACCCGGTGTGTTTGACGGGATTTCTGTACGCACGGCGGACCCGATGGGCTTCGATGCGCTGTATATGACCGGGTATGGCACGGTCGCGTCGCACCTAGGACTGCCTGATGCGGGGATCGCCAGCTACAGGGATATGGTCGAGCGGGTGAAAGTGTTTTGCGGAATCGCCAAAACGCCGGTCATCGCAGATGGCGATACGGGCTATGGCGGGCTTATGAATGTCCAGCATACCGTTGAGGGTTATGAGCAAGCGGGCGCTGCCGGTATCCAGCTTGAGGATCAGGAGTTCCCGAAGAAGTGCGGCCATACCCCCATGCGCCGGGTTATTCCAATGGATGACATGATGCGGAAGCTTGAGGTTGCCGTTGCATCCCGCCGGTCTGATGATTTTTTGATCATTGCGCGCACGGACGCCCGCACGGGACATGGATTAGATGAAGCGATCAAGCGCGGCAAGGCGTTTCAAGAAGCGGGTGCAGATGTCGTTTTCGTCGAAAGCCCGGAGAGCGAGGCGGAGATGGAGCAGATTTGCGCCGAAATCGATGCGCCGTTGCTCGTGAACGTCGTTGAAGGCGGCAGCACGCCGGTGCTGCCGGTCGCGGAATACCAACGCATGGGATACGCTATGGCCATATATCCTGGCTCTGGGTTTCTAGCCATCGGTGCCGCACTTCAAACCGTTTACAGCCAGATATTAGAAACTGGCTCCAGCATCGGCGCCGATGCGCCTTTGGCCAATTTCATGGAGTTTTCAAAGCGTATGGGATTTGAGGCTGTGTGGGATTTTGAGAAGAAATGGGCAGACGATTAACCGCGCCCGTTCATTCGCCCTTTAAACAAATAGCATTAGAAAGCGGGGAGACGTGAGCGGCATCACATTGACCCAGCTTAAACTTAAGCGTTAACTAAAGTGATCGCATGGGGGGGCGGCTAGCCATGCAAATGAACGCTGCGATACATGATAATAACACTTTAAACCATCTTTGGGGGGAGACACCAATGGCTTTTGCAGGACATGATTTAAACGATTTTATGGACGGCGTGAAAAAGCGCAGTCCTGGTGAAACAGAATTTCACCAAGCGGTGCAGGAAGTCGCAGCGACTATTCTGCCATACATCGCAGACAAGCCTGAATACACGAAAAACATGATCCTGGAACGGATGACTGAGCCCGACCGGGTTATCTCCTTCCGCGTGACTTGGCAGGATGACGAGGGCAATGTCCGCGTGAACCGTGGCCATCGTGTTCAGTTCAACAACTCCATAGGTCCTTACAAAGGCGGCATCCGGTTCCATCCTTCCGTTACGCTGTCAGTGCTGAAGTTTCTCGGCTTTGAGCAGACGTTCAAGAACTCCCTCACACAGCTTCCCATGGGCGGCGGCAAAGGCGGCGCGGACTTTAACCCTAAGGGCAAGTCTGACGCTGAAATTATGCGCTTCTGCCAAGCGTTCATGACCGAGCTTTCCAAATATATCGGCCCGGACATCGACGTTCCGGCTGGCGATATTGGTGTTGGCGGTCGTGAAATCGGCTTCATGTTCGGCCAGTACAAGCGCATGACCAACCGTTTCAACGGTGTGCTGACGGGTAAAGGCCGCGAATTCGGCGGCTCCCTCATGCGTCCAGAAGCGACCGGCTATGGCGCGGTTTATATGTTGGAAGACATGCTCCACACGCGCGGGCTTGAGATCGAAGGCCATAAGGCTGTCATCTCCGGTTCTGGCAATGTGGCGACCCATGCGGCGGAGAAGATCATCCATCGCGGCGGCACCGTCCTGACACTCTCCGATTCCGGCGGGTTCATTTACGACAAGGACGGCATCACGCTTGAACGCCTCCAGTGGATCAAAGACCTCAAAGAAAAGCGTCGCGGTCGTATTTCCGAGTACGCGGCCGAGTTTAAAGGCGCTGAATTCCATGAGGGTCGTCCCTGGAGTGTGGCTTGCGACATGGCGCTACCTTGCGCCACCCAGAATGAGATCAATGCGGATGAAGCTGAAGCGCTCGTCAAGAATGGCTGTATTGCCGTTTCTGAAGGTGCAAATATGCCGACTACGATTGATGGCATTAACAAGTACCAGGCCGCGAAGATTCTCTATGGACCGTCTAAGGCTGCGAATGCAGGCGGCGTGGCCACATCCGGCCTTGAGATGAGTCAGAATGCTGCCCACATCTCCTGGAAAGAAGAAGAGCTTTCCAAGCTGCTACGCGACATCATGAGCAACATTCATGCTGCTTGCGAAGAATACGGCAAAGAAAGCGACGGGTACATTGACTACATGAAGGGCGCAAACATCGCTGGCTTCCGCAAGGTTGCTGACGCCATGTTGGCCTTCGGCGCAGTCTAAAATAGCCTAACACATTGCGTTGATTTAGCAGCGGCCGGGGTTCGAAAGAGCCTCGGCTGATTGCGTTCCGGCTTGCTTTTTCGGGCAAAGCAGCCACTTGTTAAAAAATGAATCATGTCTTCAAAATATCGGTCGCATGCTTAGCGTTGACGCTGGAAGCACCCGCTCTCTCACGTGAAACATGTCCTGCACCGGGCGAATGGTTCACGCCGGGTGCTACGGCACCCATCCACGCCCGGACCGCAATCGCGACTTTAGCGGCGGCAGACGTCGTGCTGCTGGGGGAGCACCATGGCGACACGGATATTCAACTTTGGCAGGCAATGACAGCGGCCGCCATCGCTGGCCAACGTGGCCAAGTTCAATTCGGCTATGAGATGTTTCCAAGAACCTCTCAACCGGCGCTCGATGCTTGGAGCAGAGGTGAGACAAGCCGTCATGGATTCTTGGCCTCAGCCGGTTGGACCGACGTTTGGGGCTTTACCGCGAACGCCTACGACCCCATTTTGCGGTTGCCGCGGTTGCTGAAAGCAGAGGCTATCGCGCTTAATGTTGACCGTGCATTGATTCGGCGTGTTGGCAGGGAAGGCTGGGCGTCTGTGCCGGCGGCAGATCGTCTTGGAATTGGTGAGCCGGCGACTGCGTTGCCGGAATACAAAACCAAGCTTGGCGAAATCCTGGGCATGAAATCCAGCGGTGCGGCACCTGAGTTCGAAAAACGCTACGGGGATGGCCACGGCGGAGGTAAAAAACCGTCAAAGCCGTACGCCGCAACGCGATCCCAAATGGCGGAACGCTTCATTGAGGCCCAATTGGTTTGGGATCGCGCATTTGCAGAAGCCATCGCAGCGGCTCTGAAGGCAAATCCAAGCCAGCCGGTGATCGCCTTTATGGGTCGCGGGCATGTCGATTATGGCC
>Ga0315330_10002245_pt1 | contig 13238 bp, 13 predicted proteins | sample M140m34915metaG_FD_203453 | JGI IMG/M metagenome (GOLD analysis project Ga0315330, IMG submission 203453) | Ammonia-oxidizing marine archaeal communities from Monterey Bay, California, United States - M1 40m 34915 | ecosystem: Environmental > Aquatic > Marine > Intertidal zone | place: USA...
GGGTATGAGAAAATGAAAATACTAATCACTGGCGCTTCTGGATTTATCGGTCAAGCATTAGCAAAACAACTAGAGAATAGTGAGCATGATGTTAGATTAACCGATATACATGAGCCTGCTAACACATACGGACACATTTTTGACACATGTGATTTAACAAACACAGAAGCCGTTACATATTTGCCTGAAGCAGATATAGTATATCATTTGTGTGCATATAATAACACAGCACACTTCTATACAAAACCATTGTCTGTTATAGATAGCACTATGACTCCTACTATTAACCTACTTCATAGATACAAGTATTCAAAAACAAAGTTTGTATATGCAAGTAGTAGTGAGATATACGCTGGCGGTGTTCAACTAGGTATCACAGAAATACCAACACCCGAAGTCAATGTGGGTGTAATCAATGAGATAGACAACACAAGATGGAGTTATGCTGGTAGTAAACTTATGGGTGAGATTGCGGTACATGCCGCACATGAAGAATACGGACTAGAGTATGTTATTATTAGATATCACAATGCATACGGCAAAGACCAAAAGAACCATTTTATTCCTGAATATGCTGATAGACTAAGAGAAGGTGATAATGTATTATTTGGACACGATGAAACTCGTGCGTTTATCTATATCGATGATGCCGCAGAACTAACTCTTGCAGTTGGAGAAAAACTCAACAACGATACAATTCATATTGGTAATCCAATAGAGAGTTCGATAGGAGACGTAGCAAAGATTGTGCGTGAGATTATTGGAGTTGATAGAGAACCAACATACAAAAACGCACCTGCTGGAAGTGTTTCCAGAAGATGCGCCGATGTTTCTAAAATGTTGTCTTTAGTTGGTGATTATGAATTCACTTCACTTAAAGACGGGTTAATCAAAACACTAACTTAGTCCTTCTTTGAAATTAGATGCTTAGTTTGGTGTGGCATCAATAACTCTAAGTTTGATATATCACCATTGTTTAGTAATACAGAACCATTAGTGCGTGGTCTATGTGCATGTAAGAATACATCCATATCACCATCATCGTCTAAGTCTCTAAACTTAATTGAGAGAATGTGATTGTTCCATGGGTTAGCCTCAGAAGACGCAACATAGCCCTCAGGTGCTGGAAGCACTTCAATTATACCATGAGATTTGAACTTCTTATTGCCCAAGTTTTCAATTACACTTACCGCAGTACCGCCATAAAGATATCCTGCTCTACTTAACACCAAATCTAAGTCTCCGTCACCATCTATGTCTCCCATTGATGCTTCTGGTACATTAAAGTAAACTTCACCATGTTGTGGTAGATGTGTAGTGTTGTGTTTGCTAAAGTTACCTCTGCCGTCATTCCAGATAATTCCAGTAATCATACAATGTTTACATTCTGATTTTTCTAATCCACCTGTGAACAAATCTAAATCACCATCACCATCCAGGTCACCAAGTTCAATTCCAAAAGCAAAATGACCACCACATCCACGTTTCTTAAGAAAGCCTGTGCCGTCATTCATCCAGCACATCAATCTATGAGATTGTCCATGTGAAGTTGGACCAGTAAAAGTAACAACAACGTCCATGTCACCATCGCCATCAATGTCGCCATTAGCACCACCGTGACTGAAACCCATAAAGTTAGAATGACTTAGGTGTGTATCAGATGATTCCAACCAAGTACCATTCGGCTGACTTAGATAATAACTATCAGGCCAACCATCATCACCACCAGTTCCGTGGTCGTTGATGAAGAAATCTAAAATACCATCATTGTTATAATCGGCAACTTGTGCCCCTTTACCTAAAGATAAACCTGGGTCTTCACGGTTATCAATGATAAGGGCAGACCTTTTAAGTGGCCCACTTTCTGAACCCAACCATAACTCAGGCATTTGCTTTGGTCCTGGACATGCTTTTGATTCGCATAGATGTCCTGTTCGTTGATATCTTTTTTTCTCTTCTTCCGTGGTCTCATACTTCATACCACCGATGTATAGAAAGTCTGTGTAACCATCTTTATTAAAGTCATTAGCATGCCATGTATCTTTATGCATGAACCTGTAAAATCCAACAGTTGGTGCAGAATACCATCCTTTATTGGGGTCGTTCTCAGTATCAATACCCGCTCTCGCTGTCACTGTTGTTTTACCAGATTTTGACTTAATAGCATTGCCATTTTCTGGACATTTGTAAACCCAGTATCCACCGGCATCAACTTTCACTGCCTCGACTCCATTTCCACATGAAGGTTGGGCTAGTGTTGCGCCTGTACATCCCCATAGCGACATTGCTACTAGAGTAAATGCTAACATCTTGTTCATATTATATACCTCTCATCATTGTTAATATACATATATTATAGCACTGATTCGGGATTTGTCAAGTTTTTAGAGTAATTAGTACCAGTTTTTTGATTTGTTATACAATGTATCTGCTATCTTACCCGTGCCCTTTGTGTTCCAATGCCCATCATTCTTTATTCTGTAAATGTCATCCCATAGTCTAAAGTCTTTGATATCACCCCAAATAACATTTTTATGAATACTTATAAAGTTATTAATAAGGTACCGCTCTTTTTCAGACAGCAAGTCAAACGTATCGAAAAAGAATACATTAAATCCATAAGTATTTGACATATGTATAATTGACATAATGAACGATTCTAACTTTGCCATTGAATCTTTTTTAGACACCAACTGTTCAAATCGTTTATGTGCATATTTAAAAACATTATTCATTTCTTTTGGTACAGATGAGGGGACATAGAAGAATGGATGTAAACTTCTGCCTGGTCTACAGACTTCGGCTAAGTCATAAACTGTATCATCCCATCCCACACTAGGGTCAGTTGGCCAGTAGTTTTCTCTCATAATATCAGATATGCCAACATAAACTGTGTCTACTTTTTTACCATATGAATTACACCATTGTTGTAAACGTAAAAGAGAAAATGTATTATTCGCTCCTGGCAGGGATAAATTAAAACATGAATACTCATCTGAGTTTACATGATTACTAAATTGACTTGCTAAATCATCTTCTCTTTTTAATCCATGACCAAAGATAAAACTATCACCTAGAAATAGTATATGTTTGTTTTTGCTAATAGTTTCTTCATTTATTATACTTCTGGAATGATAATCGTTCTCCCACTTCTCTTCACCAACAACTTCGCCTTCATCATTTTTAACTTCAGATGCAAAGAAGCCATTATGTTGCCACCAACAATCAGGTCTAGCAAATGAACTCCACTTTTGTAAATCGTGGTGAAACTTACAATAGATATCAGAACTCTTTATTATACTTGATAGGTTATCGGTGTTAACATTCTTTTCGCTATCCCACCAATCAACTTCCTTGCTTGATGGATACTCAAACATTTGATTAGTATCTTCGTACCTGCTCTCTTGTATAGTATTTAAAAATATACTATAGTCAGCATCAAATATTTTTCTTGTTTCATTAGTAGGACAAACAAAGTCAACAACAACAGTAAAGCCTTGAGAAACTAACTCATCAGCCATATCTCTCATTCTTTTTGCTTGCCTTAATCTACCTTCTGGTGAAAAGTCCCAGTCATTTAATCTTTTTCTTTCTTCATCTGCATTTATTCTTTCTGCATCTAAGATAGTTCCTAACTTGTCTGCTAGTGTAGTTTTGCCACTGCCCGGCAGTCCAAAGATTAATATCTTCATCTTGTGTTTCCATAATGATTGACTTCTATGTTATCATTGCCTATAAACTTACGCCACGGGTCAACTACTACTGAACCATCTGGTATATCACAATACAACTTATCATTATCATCACCCTCTTCTTGCATATACTTGTAAGTTGTACTTGCACTGTGAGCCAATAAAAACACACACGCACTCTCAGGTTGATTATCATCACCTGTTAATGGGTCTACATATGTTACTTTGTTTCCACGTTCTTCTAAGTAATGACCAATCAACATACTATAACTGCCGTCTAGGTATGGAACTCCTGGCTTATATGCTTTGCCATGAATCACAATAGGCAAGTTTCTTTCACTAGAATAATACTCTAATCGTTTTGCTAAGTTGTCTGCTTGTATCTCTCGTGCATTCATAATTGCATCAAACAAGTCGTAACCTAAATCTAACTCATCTGCCATATAACGCAATGCAATGTTATCACGTGGATGACAACCGCCACCATCTCCCATACCAGCAGTCATGTATTGTGGTCCCATGATACGCATTGTGGATTTAGCAAGAGCATTAGTTACGACATCAACGTTTATGTTGCCTTGCTTCTCGGCTACGTCTTGTATCATATTCACTAGACCAATCTTGGCACTAATGAATGTATTGTAGAACACTTTAATACACTCACATTCATCCCATGTACCAATCTCGTATCTTGGTTCGTTTTCCATTATAGACTTGTAGAAGTCTACTAGTTCTTTTGCATCACCTGTTTCACTTCCGTCTTCGGTACCAATCATAACCATTTCTGGATTAATCATGTCCCATGCCACTGAACCCATTGCGATTAAGTATGGATTGTATACAAATCTTGTATTAGTCACATGCTTTACAAATTCTCTTCTGACAGTACCAGGAAGAACAGTAGAGATAAGAACAAGCAACTGTTTCTTATTCATATGTTTGTTTGCTCTTTGTATAACATCAATGACAGTATCATAACCAAAATCTTTTGGTTTCAAATGGGCAGTTGGTGCATTGCCATCATATGATTTGTCGTGTGGAGTAGGAACTGCAATGAATACTATATCTCTATCTTTAACAGCCTCTGATATCGTAGTAAACATAGTAACATATCTGGTATCTTTAATTTCTATATCATATCCGGTCACGTCATGTCCTTTTTGTGAAACCACTTCTGCACATGGCATTCCTAATTTTCCAACACCTATAAAACCAATCTTCATTTCTATTCCTTGTTAATTAATTATATACGTATTTATCTAAGATAAATATACATATAATTAGGTTATGGATAAAACAGAATGAGCAAAATGAAATCTGAAGAATTAACAAATATATCAAAGAAAAGTATGTATCATAAGTTTGATATTAAGACTGATAGAGAAGAGACTGTTATTCCTGCTTCTAAGCATTTAATGTATCTTCCTATCATTGAACCAACCGAGACTGATGTTGGCTTTTCATACATCACGTATCTAAGACTTAGCGTTATAGACCATGGTGACTACTTAACTCAGACTACCTTAGAAAATCCAGAACATCCGTTATTAAATAAAACTGATTGGATGGAACAGGGAAAGAAAAAATACAGAGACACATTGATACCAAAATTTGTACACAAAGACTTAGCGTCAGGTAGATGTGTTAAACTAATACTAGATTACTCACTTGAAGGTTTTCATAAAGTAGACTGGGATTATATCAGTGAATTATTTGGTGTAGAACAATCTAAGATAGTATGGCTTACTAGTGTAACGAATCCAGAATGGATGGACGCACAAAGTGATGTTACAGTTCTTTATCATAACTTCTGGGAACAATTTGTAAATTCACTGACAAACAGGAATGTCCAAACAACAATAGAGTACCAAGAAGGTCTCAGACAGCAATTCAAAGATATAGATGAATTAAAAATTAGAAATCATCATGGATTAAATTACAACCGTAGACCACATCCTCATAGAGTTTATATTCTTACTAAATTGATATCATTAAATATTTTAGATAAAATATCATATAGTTGGGGTGGCATTCACATGACACTTCCAGAAGATTGGTATGAAACTACTGATGTGACACTAAAAGACCAAGCGATGCAAGAAAGAACACAAAAGTTTATGGATAACAAACAAGAAGAACTTTGGAACGCCGTAGAGTCTAACAGAATTATTGGTGGTGAAAGGGACTGGGAAAGTCTGGGTACTCTTGTAAATATGGAACAGAAGAGTTTTCCTGATGAAGATTTGAAAATTAACAAAGCAGATAGTCTAAACTTTGACCATGTTAGAGATGTATACTTTCAGATAGTGTCTGAAACTTTCGCACTACACAATGACCCAGATTGTTTCTTATCAGAGAAAGCATATAAACCATTAGCATGTGGTATGCCATTTGTTATATGGGGACCTAGAAATTCTGTGTTAACATTAGCCAAACAAGGATATCACACATTCGAAGACTGGATTAACCACGATTATGATGGCATTGAAGACTCTGCGTCCAGAATGGGACGTTTAATAGAAGAGATAGAAAGATTGTGTGCTATCCCACCAGAAGAGTGGAGCATTATGTTAAAAGAAATGTTACCAAAGTTGATAGATAATGCTATGATGATTAGAAATCTTAGTAACGAATCGTTAAGAAGAATACCCCCATCTGATTATGTAAAAGAAGACTTTAATGTGTTTGAATTTAAAGTCGATGGTCTTGATAAGTTTTACAACGACTTCATTACATTAGATATGGATAGAATACTTTAAAACTCTATCTCGTTTAGACCAAACTCTCTATCTAAATATTTGTATTCTACTTTGACTGGGTCCCAAACTTGAATGTGTTCTATAACTGCATTCGGGTCAAACGGTCCACAAGTGTAGACATCCAATTGTATCAAGGCTGGGTCAACATCATTCCACACATGACATGCGAAGTGTGATGTTTCAATGATGACAACACATGTTGGCCCATTGTTGCCTGGCATATAATCTATGTTTGCTGATATAGGACCTGCTAGAATTTTCATTCCGATTTTATCTACGAGTTCAACCATCCATTCTTTTAGTTCGTCCTCTAATGGTGGCTTGTTTGCTTCTATTCTTAATATAATGTGCTTATGCACTAGGTCGGCGCTCATCTAACTCCTCCTTTGGTAGATGCTTCTTAACTCATTAAGTATAGACCAAGTTCCATAGTTAGCCAAACTGATGTTATAAAATATAACACGTTTAGCCATTTACGGTTTAGTCTTTCTATTTCTGACATATTATTCCTGTTGTTAGCCTGCTAATGGATTACTTGCTTTCAATCTATTTGATTCAATCTTCTCGTCTTGTAGTTCGTTTTCTTTCTCAACGATACGTACCTTCTTGTCCATTTCAGTTAAAGTATCTTTCATTGCACCCAAGTCTGCGCCAATACCATCTAGTTTTTCTGAGATTGCTACTTCGACTTCTTCGATTGCCAACTCTAATTCAACTAAGTCTAGTTCATTACCTGCTTCTACTTGTTCTTTTAATGCAGTAATTCTATCTAGTATATCAACTTCTAAAGATGATACTTTGTCGTTTATTACTGAGATTTTGCTTTCTAGTGGAGCAACGTTCACAGATGGTGCGTTTTCAATTGCATCAAGGCGAGTATTAAACTCTCCCCAAGCATAAAATCCACCACCGATTGCACCGATGACGCCCACAAGAGATGCGTAAGATGTTAATTTATTCATTAAGTTCATTTTCTAATTCCTCCAGTTCTGCCTCTAATCGGCTTATGTTTTCGTTAGTGTTATTTATCTCTTCCTCATACACTGCCATAGGGTCATTATCAGCATACTCTCCTAGTGTTCTATCTTGGTAAACTGACCTGCCATATACTTCTAAGATGGTACTCTCAGCATACCAATCATTATTATCTGGTAGTTGCACTGGGTCATATAATACTTGTGATGTATATTCACTTATGTCTGGTTGAGAATCAATCATTGCTTGTGCTAAAACAAACGAGGTCGCTTTAAGTTTTAAATCAATACGAGTAAGATTTGCTTCAATACGAGCAATAACTCTTTCGATACTTGCTTGTATTTCTTCTACCTGTGCTTCTATCTCTGCATCAGTTACCTCAACTTCACCATCTGCCTCTACATCAGTTTCAGCATCAGTTTCAGTTTCTTCTTGTTCTTCTACTTCAGTTCCTTCAGTATCTTCAGTGGCTTCATCATCAGTTGACCCGTTTGATGATTCAGAACTTTCCTCAGTTGCTTCGTCACTATCCACTGACTCTTCCACATCACCACTGGACTCTTCTTCTGTCGCCTCTTCATTGTTTTCTTCCTCTACTGTTTGTTCTGTTTCCTCTTCAACAGGAGCCTCTTCTTCAACTGGTGCTTCTTCTTCAACAGGAGTCTCTTCTTCAACTGGTGTTTCAGTTGGTGTTTCAGTTGGTGTTTCTTCAAGTTCTTCAAGTGTTTCTTCTGAACCTGCTGTGTTTTGTACTTCCTCTTCCATTGGTGCCTCTTCGATTGGCATCTCTTCTTCCATTGGTGCTTCTTCTATCATAGGAGTATCTTCAATAGGAGCCTCTTCTACTATAGGCGTTTCTTCAACAACAGGAGTTTCCATTGTTACTTCTGGTGTGCCCATCTCTTCTGCCATAACATCCTGAACCTCTTCAAAGAATTGTTCTTCAGTTATATTCTCTTCTGCTAATGCATCAGAGAACTCTTGTTCCATTCCTGCTTCTTCTATAATACTAGTGAATGCTTCTTCGAATGATTGTTCAGGCTCGAATGAAAGTTCCATATCCATTGCTTCGTCCATTGACACATCGATAATTTCAAGTTCTACTACATCTAAGTTGATTGCTTCGATAACTGTTATTTCTTCTATCTCTTCAATTGCTATCTCTTCGATTGCTGTGTCAACATCTTCTGTGATTTCATCTAGTCCGGGTTGGTCAGCACAAGTTGATGGCGTCTTTTGCCAACAATACTCAATCTCCTCTACAACTGCTACAGTTGTTGCTACTGTTGATGCTGTAGATGAAGTAGATGATGCCGCTACTGTTTGTGTTGTCTGTGTAACTTCATTATGAAGAATGTTTAATTCTACATCATCAATGTCTGGTCCTGCATGTCCTGTATAAGTTGGCAATGAAGTAGTTTCAGTTTCAATTTCTACTTCAATAGAAAAGTCATCCGCTGTATTTGTTCCTTGAATGTAAGTATCATCGTAGTCTGTCCAAGCACCACAGTTTGAACCCGAACAACCAGTATCTGTTATCGTTCTCGTTTGAGTAGTAGTGTTACCATCGTTGTCTGTGATTATTTGTTTAAGAACGACAACGTTTGTGTAATGATTCCAGAACCATATCTTTGCTTTCAGTGTTGACTTAAATCCATTTTTTATTTCTGCGTCTGACATGCCCGTTGCAGTTTTAACTGATGAGACTGTTTGACCTATAGTTGTGTCATTCTCTGCCGCAACAGCACCACCAACTGTTGGCGAATCTGATCCGCCATAGTTTGGTTGTGCCGGATGAGAATGTGGATTTTCTTCATGGAAAGTCCAGCCAGAACCATCAAATGTTGTGCCTGAACCAAATGTAGAGTTAGATAGAATGTTACCAGAGTCTGTGAAATTTTCTGATACAACTGTTGTAGTTGTAGTACTAGCAGGAGTAGTCACTGTTGTGACCACTGTAGTCGTACAGTTAGTAGTCGTTGTCGTGGTTGTTGTAGTGTCGCCTTCTACCGGACTATTTTCACTTACAACAGGAACAACAGTATCAACACAAGTTACAGTTGTAGTCTGAGTAGTCTCAGCATAAACATAATGATTGCCTACTAATGCGAAGACTAAAACTGCAATAAACAGTTTACGCATGGTTTATCTTCCAGGTGTAACAGGTATTGTAAGTTTAACTCTACCGTCTTCTGTCTCTTCTACTAAAACTTCATCAGTTGCTTCTACAGGTGGTAACTCTTCTACAAGTATCTCTCCATTTGCTAACGCCTCTAATCTATCGAGTTCAGCATTAGCCCACGCTTCTGCCTCTTCCATCTCACGTTGTGCTTCTGCTTCTTCTCTTAGTAGTCTTGCTTCTTCTTCCTCTAAGGCTACAATCGCTTCAAGTCTTTTAATCTCGGCTTCTTGTGCCGCTATCAACTCTTCTTGTGCCTTTTTAAGTTCCGCTATATCTTTTTGTAGTTGAGTGTTCTCTTTGCCTACTTCTTTGATATTTGTCTTAAGTGATTCGTTTTCTGCAAGTGTGCCTTCGTCTTTAGCAATGCGTTCATCAATCTTCAATCTATCATCCATCTTTTCAACATATCTGTCGTAATCTGGTCTTTCGATATCATACTTCTTCCATTGTTTCACTGCCGCTCCGCCAATCTTACCTTCAAACGGGCAAGGAGTTCCGGCTTGTTCCATTGCTTCGAATACTCTTGGGTCCTGACAAAGAATTGCTACCGCGGCCACTTTCATACCATAATCGTTTAATAGTTTGGAAAGTTTCATACGCTCACAGTTCATATCTCGTGCTGTAGTACCGCCAGTGATACCAACTCCTGGCAATTGTATGCCACCTGATTTACCAACAGCACAAATATCTTGTGAGTATGCACTCATGCCTGGCGCTGATGCCGTTGGAACTGGAACTTTAGTATTGTTATTATTGTTGGTAGTGTTCGTTGTGGTACTTGTTGTATCATTGGTTGAACCAGATTGATACGTTGTTGAATTCTCTGCTGAATAACCACCTGTTATTGTTGTGTTAGAACCAGAAGTATTCGTCTGGTCGTTAGTAGTTGCACCACTACTAGTGGTGTCTGCGAAAGCCATACCCGTAAAACTAACTAGGGCAAATACTAATGCCATATTCATAAATTTCATGCGAAATACTCCTCTAAAGGTTGTTATTATATACGCATGTATTTATAAATACGTTGTTAACTATAAAGTTCGTATTTATCGAAGAATTGTTTTAAGTGTGGTAACTTAACTACCCAGTCTTGTTCGGGTGATATTATTTTCCACTTTTCTAAATCATCGAAAAGTTTCTTTACTAGTTCGTCTTTCTTTTCGTTATCATATTCCTCTTCTCTCATAAAGTCTACGATTTGTCTTAGTCCATTTATATGTCTAACGCCAGAAAGAAGTTCACCCATAGATGTTCTGCTTTCAATCCATTCTATGTGTTCTTCGAACAAAGAAACTATATCGTCTTTATACCAATCAGGTAACATTCTGATATCTTGGTTGTGTGGATAATTTATGAAGTTAGGATATAGGTCAAAGTTATATGTCCACTGATTCTCAATACAGTATTGACTGAACTCTGGTAGTTTTTCTACATTCAAAACACCTACAGTTATTCCTGGATGTATCATTGTGTCTGGAAGTTCTTCTTTAATACGATTGAAGTTTGTTTCGAATACTTTCCAATCTAAATTGGTTCTCATGTATTCAACTGTATCTCCTGTTCCGTCTATACTAGGAACAATATAAACATTACTAAAGTTCTTCCATGTATCTACAATATCTCTTTTCTTATATGTAAGCGAAGTTAGATTAGTATTATATCTCAGTCTACAGTTGGTATTATTTGTTTCTACTAGTTTGTCTAATATCTTTAAGTGTTCAGGATATAATAATGGTTCACCGCCAGCAAAATATATTTCTTCTGCGTGTTCTACTATCGGTTCAATCTTATCCCAACAATCAACATTAATAAACTTTTTAATACCGGCTTTTAAAGTTCTACCTTCTAACTCACTTTGTTTAACCATATCTTCATACCAAGAACTACTAAAGCCATGACCACACATACGACATTTTAGATTACATATGTTACCAAATCTTATATCAATGTATGTAATATGTGGAGTTGTAGTGCCATCGTCAAGTGTGTTCTCTATACTTTCTTGCACTCTCTTATTATCTAAGAATTGATTGTTGATAATCTTTCTACCGCTTTGGTCTCTACCTACTTCATCATGTCTGTCACAAGTCTTACAACCAGGATGTGTTTTGCCATTTAAGAAAAGAGTTCGCAACTTTTTGAACTCTTTATTGTTCATTAAGTCTTCAACTGTATCATAGTCGTTTATGTTTCCAAAAGCATCTTCGTCAATCAGATTACCATGAACTTCGTCTCTACGGTATTCATCATCCCAATAGCAACAAGGTTGTGCATTACCATTTGGTACAATGTGTAGATGTAGCCAAGGTGCCGCACAAAACTTTTTATTATCTTCTAAGTTAACCATGAAAGTATTTATCGCCCAAAAAGAAGAGGGGCTAACAATTGCCCCTCACGTGTGTATTACGTCACAACCCGTACATAGTTAATGAAGTCAATGCCACATTAGTTAATCCCCTTATCTTTTAAAAAGATTGTTTCGTTATGAAATGTATGTATCGCCTTATTGGCATAAGTCATTGCCAATTTATGGGCTTCTACATTCTGTTCTAACTTATTAATTTTAAAAGATGATGCCGCATTGGCACCAAACCCGATAATACAAAAAACAAATAGAACTGATATAGTTACTTTACTTAACATATTACGCTCCTGTCCAACGGACATTATAGTCATCATCAAAGATATTCCCACGAGGAAAGTTCCTCGCTGGCGTTGACCATGAAGCCGCCATAAGAATATCACCCTTTTTAAATTTTTCGTCTTTATCTGTGTTTACGATGAATGAGTGTGCAGAACCACCACTTAGAACTTTGATGTACTTAGTACCAAACTTAACTTCAAGTTCGTCAGAGAACTCTTTAATTCGGTCAGTTGGGTCAATGTACCATTCTTTGCTGACTGCTTTACTTGAACGTTCAGCAAAAGTTTTGTAGTCATTGGTAATTTTACTCAAATAAACATCTAAAAATAAGTCATTCTTTTTCATAACAGACACCTCTTTAATTAACTATACTTATAGTATACACCAAATGGAGGTATTGTCAAGTTTTTTCTTGTTATTTGAGAAATAAATTGCTGGTTACGAATTCAGCGATAGCATTCGTTCTATCCGCTCCTACCATATTATAGGTAAATATCTAGTCACTTTGACTGGAAGTACTAGAGTCACGCTCTATATGTTTTAAATCGTTAGAGACGATTGGGGTTTAATCTTGCTCTGGTGATTTAAAGGCTGCCATCGCATCTCTATTGAATGATGGCTTTCTCTCCGCAAAGTAGTCAACTGTTTCACCAGCCGCCTCTCTGTCTGCCCTATCCCATTTAGCAAGTATCTCGTCACGGATAAACATCAATGGCGTTCCAGTTGGATACTCGTGTGTCCAATTAGCGGCCATCTTCATAGCATTATCACGTCTTTGTTGGCGAGTCTTCCCTACGTAGTACTGGTCATATCTCCATTTAATACGTGCAAGGAATTTTTGTGATAGTCTTCCCATGGATTACTCCACTACTGAAGTTACCACTTCTGTAGCAACTACTTCTTCACCACCAACTCCTGGAATCCATCCAGTTAATAGGTTCCATGTAGCAGAGCCAACACTACCAACAGTGTCAACTACAGTTCCT
>Ga0315330_10002248_pt1 | contig 13231 bp, 10 predicted proteins | sample M140m34915metaG_FD_203453 | JGI IMG/M metagenome (GOLD analysis project Ga0315330, IMG submission 203453) | Ammonia-oxidizing marine archaeal communities from Monterey Bay, California, United States - M1 40m 34915 | ecosystem: Environmental > Aquatic > Marine > Intertidal zone | place: USA...
TCTGGCCACACTGACACACACGCCCAACCCGATGAAGTTTTTGAGCAAGATCTTGGGTCGTCCAGCGAACGAGCGGCCTATGGTCTTGTTAGTCGTAGGCCATCCGGCTCCAGATGCCAAAGTACCCAGGGCTGCGACAGTGAAAAAGCCGCTTGATCAGATTTCCTCGTTTTTTGAATAAGCGAGCAGCTTTTTAGCCACTCAATGACAGTCCATGTCTGTCAACAACTGACGCATCAAGGGGATATGTGCGCGTCCCATAAACATGTGCTCCTCGATAAAAAATGTGGGCGCATCAAATAACCCCCTAGCGACGGCCTGGCTTTCCAATGAATCGAGATCGATAGCTTCCTGCCTTATCGATAACTCACAATCAGCAGTGAGCTCCTGTAAAACAGCCGAGTCATTGATATCTGTTTGGTCGATCCAATGGGCGGAAAACGCGCGCTTTACAAACAATGAGCTATCGCCTTCAAGGCCTGCAAGCCAGCGCAATGCGGCCGAGGTGTCCACTTGTGCGCGGCTAGTATCAATGTCGAGCCCTCGTAAGTCCGCATAATGCCGTTGCAGGCGCCGTTCTGATTCGGTCCTGACACGATGATGGCTTTGAGTGACTGACTCGCTGGCTACCTGTGTGGGTAATGCTCGCTCTTTGGTACGAAAGGGTTGCCAGCTCACGTTGACACGGCAGTCTTCTGCAAGCCTTAGAATGGGGTCGAGGGCGAGAAAGCAATCGAGCGACTTAAAGTCGATGTAGGCGGTAATCATACAGTCAACTCATTACAGACGTCGGGCGGCGTTCCCCGTTTGCCAGTCAGACTCCAGCGAATGTAGGGTAAGTGCTCGCGGCCAAAGAAGACCTCCTCCCCCAATACATAGGTGGGGACACCATACATTCCAACATCGAAGCGATGCGTGAGAATCTGATCGTGCATGGTTTTGCCATTTCCGCTTACGAAGTCATCAAACCCTGACGAGTCGACCTCGGCATTTTCTAAACATCCTTTAACGACATCGATGTCCTCGATGTCGAGTTCCCGGCGCCAGAAGGGCGGATAGACGGCCTCAAGGTACTGGGGCAAGCGATCCCGAAAATAGAGATTCACAAACAATATCCCCATATTGGCAATACTTGAATCCCAGATTTTTTCTGTGCCTTTAAGGATATAGCCCTGTTGCTCTGCGTAACGCCGAGCATCTTTGTAGGCATAGCGGATCGCATTCCATATCTTAGGGCTTCTACCGCTGGACTCCACCACCGCCCCCTTTTCTTTTCGCGCTGAACCCAGATAACTGGGTATATCCAGCGTGTAAGGGCGCCAGTCGAATTCCAATCCAAGCTCACGTTCTAGCGCTAGAGTGGGCTTCACGGAGACAAAGGCGTAGGGGCTTTTGACGTCGAGATAGACAATAAGAGGACTATCGGTTTTGAGTGGATGCATTTAACGCGTCGCTTATTCTTCTTCTGTCCTAGTTTGCCTGTCTAAGGCGGCTATGCAAGCGCCGATATCCTGCTACTCTGGGACGGCATAATAAAGGAGACGTTGACGTGAGCACTGCTGAGCAACTAGAGACAACCGCTGACTATCCAAGATTGTTTGAGCCGTTAGATCTCGGCTTTACCACCCTTAAAAATCGATCGATTATGGGGTCAATGCATACGGGCTTAGAAGAAATGCCCGACGGATTCGAGCGGATGGCGGCGTTCTATGCCGAGCGAGCCGCAGGCGGTATTGGCATGATCATCACCGGTGGTATCTCGCCCAATGAAGAGGGCGGCGTGGCGGTTTACGATGAGCATGGCAACCCTGTTTTCGCCGCTTCAAAGTTAAATACCGATCGAGAGGCAGAAGGCCACAGTCTCGTAACCGGCGCAGTGCACACCGCCGATCCGGATGTGAAAATTGTGATGCAGATACTGCATATGGGCCCCTTGGCGCACAACCCAAACTTGGTTGCACCGTCCAAAGTCCGATCCCGCATCAGTAGGTTAACGCCGCACGAATTGGATGTTGAGGGTATTGAAAAACAAATAGCAGACCATGCGAATTGTGCTCGACTGGCCAAAGAGGCCGGATACGACGGCGTTGAGATCATTGGCTCAGCCGGATACCTCCTGTCGACATTCTTAGTTGAAAAAACAAATCAGCGAAAAGACGAGTGGGGTGGGAGTTACGAGAACCGAATGCGGTTTCCGCTCGAGGTGGTCCGGCGCGTTCGCGCGACCGTGGGCGACGACTTCATTGTTATTTTCCGCATTGCCGCAATGGACATGCTTCAGGGTGGTATGAGCTGGGACGAGATTGCTCTGTTGGCGAAGGAACTCGAAAAGGCTGGCGCCAGCATTATTTCGACGCACTTTGTATGGCACGAGGCGAGCGTTCCGACTATCGCGACCATGGTCCCTCGCGCCGCGTTTACGGGTGTGACGGCGCGAGTTCGCAAGGAAGTCAGCATCCCTGTGATCACCTCCAACCGGATTAATATGCCTGAAGTGGCTGAGGAAGTGTTGGAGAGAGGTGACGCCGACCTGGTATCCATGGCTCGCCCCATGCTGGCAGATAGTGAGTTTATGAATAAGGCGGCAACGGGTCGCCGTGACGAGATCAACACCTGCATCGCTTGTAATCAGGCGTGTTTGGACCACACCTTCAGTATGAAAACCACCTCTTGTCTCGTGAATCCTCGAGCCTGTCACGAAACAATGCTGAGCTATGAACCTACGACCGCGCCCAAATCGGTTGCGGTTATTGGCGCGGGACCTGCAGGTCTCGCGTACGCAACCGTTGCCGCAGAGCGTGGCCATAAGGTCACTTTGTTTGACGCTGCCGATGAAATTGGCGGCCAGTTCAATCTGGCGAAACGTGTACCCGGTAAGGAAGAGTTCCACGAGACTATTCGGTACTACAACAAAATGCTCGATAAGCTAAATGTTGACGTCAAACTCGGCAATCGAGTGAACGCAGATGACTTGCGCGATCAGGGCTTTGATCATTTAGTTGTTGCTACGGGAATTTCGCCCCGAGTCCCCAGCATTAAAGGGGTCGATCATCCCATGGTCGTGGGATACATCGACGCCATCATGGGCCGTAAGCCCATCGGTAAAAAGGTCGCGGTTATCGGGGCAGGCGGTATTGGCTTTGACGTTACGGACCTCATTACCCACGAGGGACCGTCAGCTGCACTCGATATCGACGTGTTCGCGAGAGAGTGGGGCATTGATTTTGAAAACCATCCACGCGGTGGGGTGACCGGCGTTGAGCCGCAAGTTGCCCGTGCAGATCGAGAGGTTTATCTGATTCAGCGTAAGTCGACGCCCGTGGGGCGCGGTCTGGGTAAAACGACAGGTTGGACGCATCGTACGACGCTAGGCCGACGCGGCGTGAATATGATTAATGGCGTCGATTACCGATTGATCGATGACGATGGTTTACACCTTATGATCGAAGATAAGCCGGTCAGTTTGGATGTGGATACGGTCATTATTTGTGCGGGCCAGGAGCCCCTGCGCGACTTATTCGATGAGCTTGACGGGGGTGATGTCAGTGTCGAATTGATCGGTGGCGCTTTTGAGGCGGCTGAACTCGATGCGAAAGCGGCGATTAATCAGGCCAGCTGGTCAGCCGCAAAACTTTGAAAGGGGTAGGAACCTATGGCGTTTTGGTATCTCAATATAGCGGCGTTCATTGCAGCGGTGGGCGCCGTGTTTCACGGCTACGTGGGTGGCCGAATTTACCTTGGTCACATCTACGGCAGTGAGCTTGAAGACCTCACCAAATCATTAAGCGTTGTCTCTTGGCAGGTGTTCACCATCTGGCTTGGTGTTAGCGCGGGCGTGCTGGTCTGTGTCTCGCTCGACGCCAGTTTGGGGCTCATGGCCTATCCCATCATTGCAGTGAACGCGTTATGCGCGCTGCTCTTTGTATACCTTGGTGTAACGGGACACGGGCAGCTACTGAAGTTACCGGGTGCTTACCTCACGGCCGCTACCGCGTGCTTGGCGTATCTAGGGGTAGGATGAGTCTGTGATCCTTAGGATGGAAAAGGAATGGCTGGGTCGCCCTCCTGCCATCTAGGATACTTTTTCATCACACCTTTGAAGAGGTCACCTTCAAGAAGTTGTTCTAACCAAGTGGCGACTTGCGGATACGGTCTCTCTGACCACCAGTTGGTATCGACCCCTGCAAATTGCCTGACAAAGGGCATCACGGCGACATCCACTGCGGAAAGCGAGTCGCTCCTTAAGTAACGATGATGAGTCAGTAGTTGCTCAAGCTGATCGAGAAAAAGCTCACCTTGCTCGCGGTACCACTGTTCGTTTTGCTCCGGGAACCGATTCGCATACTTATAGCGATCGAGCCAGTGCTTGAATTCATCATCACAGGTCAAAATAAGAGGGTCATCAAGACCCAAGCCGTCTAGCCAGTTTTCGGGGTCATTTTGAGCGAGCGCCCATCGCATGACGTCAAGACTCTCTTCGATGACAGTACCGTCGATGTCGATCAATACGGGAACGGTACCTTTTGGCGACACCTCGAGCATGGCTGTCGGTTTATCTTTGAGCACTACCTCGCGGAGTCCGACCTGCGCACCCGAGTAAGCAATACTCACGCGCGCGCGCATTGCGTAAGGACAGCGCCGAAAGGAATAAAGAATGGGTGTGTCTGTCATTTCCGCAGTGTACGGATGCTCGCTCGCTGAACCAAATCGAATGACATGTATTCAGTCAAATGATGCACACGAGTCGCATCATTACTTTGCTTAGTGCATTATTTCGTCCCTAGTTTGGAGGCCGTATGTCACGATCAAAAGCAAAGTCATCTACTTTTCATCCACCGGTACGTACCTTAATGGGCCCAGGTCCCTCGGATGTTTCACCTCGGGTACTCGCGGCGTCGGCACGTCCAACCATCGGTCACTTGGATCCGCTTTTTGTGGAGCTCATGGATGATGTAAAGGGTTTGCTGCAATACGCCTTTCAAACGGAAAACGAATTGACGATTCCACTGTCAGCTCCGGGCTCCGCCGGCATGGAGGCTGCTTTCGTCAATCTGGTGGAGTGCTCAGATAAAGTGATCGTGTGCCAGAACGGCGTGTTTGGCGGTCGTATGAAAGAGAATGTCGAGCGTTGTGGTGCGACCGCCATCATGGTGATGGATCGTTGGGGCGATCCGGTCGACCCTGAGAAGCTCGAGGCTGCAATTAAAGAGCACCCCGATGCAAAAGTCGTTGCCTTTGTCCATGCGGAGACCTCTACCGGTGTCAGAAGCGACGCTGAGACACTGTGCCGGCTGGCTAAATCGGCGGGCATGTTGGTCATTATGGATGCCGTAACGTCGCTCGCCGGTATCGATCTACAGGCAGACGCTTGGGGTGCGGATGTGGTGTACTCGGGAACCCAGAAATGTCTATCGGGCTTGCCTGGCATCTCACCAATTACCTTCTCTAACGATGCTGTCGCCGCGATTCAGGCACGAAAGCATAAGGTTCAGAGTTGGTTTTTGGATATGAACCTCATCATGGGTTATTGGGGTGAGGGGGCAAAGCGGTCTTATCACCACACCGCTCCGGTGAACGCGGTTTATGCCCTTCACGAAGCGCTCTTGATGCTCGAGGAAGAAGGACTGGACGCAAGTTTCGCACGGCACAAAGCGAACCACTTTAAGCTCGCCGCAGGTCTTTCAAAACTTGGTCTTGAAATGGCTGTTGCTGAAGAATGGCGCCTACCTCAGCTTAATTCTGTTTTGATCCCCGAGGGCTTGGACGACGCCCTTATCCGGGGTCGACTCCTCAATGAGTTCGACCTTGAGATCGGCGCAGGCCTTGGTGAGCTTGCAGGAAAGCAATGGCGCATTGGTCTCATGGGAACAAGTAGCAATACGGTGAATATCAATCGTTGTTTGACGGCTTTCGAAGCGGTGCTTGCGTAGAGGGTGTGGGTGGCCCTACGGCGCCTCCACTATTTCCTTGTCGAGTTCGGCTATCAGTTCACCTGAAGCGAGCTCAGGCGTCGACATATCTACTATCGGCGCCTGAAAAATAGGTGTTTGCAGACTGAGGCTTGGCTGAAACACAGAGAGGGGTAGCACCCGAAAACGGTTAGTTGACCTGCCGATCTAATGCTTCCCAGAAGGGTTTTCGAAGTTCGGTTTTCAGGACTTTACCCGCTCCAGAGAGCGGCATAGGCTCGTCCCTGAACGTAAAGCTTTTTGGAATCTTGTACCCAGCGATACTTGCGCGGCAGTGGGCAGTAAGATCATCCCCGCTCGCTGACGACCCTGCGTGAAGTATCACAATGGCATGGACGGCCTCGCCCCATTCGTCGTGTGGAATACCAATAACAGACACATCTTGCACCGCTTCGTGACTGATTAAGGCGTTCTCTACTTCGGTGGTAAAGACATTTTCGCCGCCGGTTACCACCATGTCTTTGAGTCGGTCGACAATGTAGAGATAGCCGTTTTTATCAAAAAGTCCTGCATCCCCCGTGTAAACCCAGCCGTCTTTTAGTGCTTTTTGAGTCTCAACCGGCTTGTTCCAGTACCCCATCATTGTATGGGGGCCTTTAACAACCACTTCGCCCGACACGCCAACAGCACAATCAGCGCCGTCGTCACTCACCACACGCACGTCGTTGATGGGCGTAGGTCTGCCGGCTGATTTCAGGATTTGACCACCAGCGCGATGATCTTCTGGCGAGAGCATGGTTGCGACCGGTGCGAGTTCTGTTTGCCCGTAGGCCTGAACAAGGCCAATGTGTGGCCATAACGCCATGCAGCGCTCGAGAGTGGCGGCCGGCATCGGAGAGGCGCCATAAATAATTTTTTCCATGCTGGACATATCAGCGCTCGCAGCATTTGGGTGATCTAAGAGCACCTTAATCATTGCTGGCACCAGCAGAGCGTGCGTGACTTTCTCAGCGGTAATGGTTTGGTAGACCGCTGTCGGGTCGAAACTTTGCATGACAATATTGCTCGCCGCCGATAGCGTTGCAGCCATACCCCCCGCGAAGTCTGCCATGTGGAACATAGGAGCAACGTGGAGATAGCGAGAGGAGCGATCCATACCAAACATGGGTAGTGAGCCCATGCCGCTAGCCCATATAGCCCAATGCGACTGCATCACGCCTTTTGGAAAACCGGTTGTACCACCCGTGTAGAAAACACCCGCCATCTCCTCGCCGCCCCGCGATGACGGCGTAGAGACGGGGTGATCACGAATGAGGGTTTCTGCATCGAGAGCCCAGGTTGGGCAGTCTCCCTCGCCAATGAAAATACACTGCTCGAGACTATTAACCCGCTGCCGTAACTCGCTTACCTGTTCAGTGAAGGCGTCATCAAATAAGACAACACGTGTTCCGGAGTCAGAAATAGCGTACTCATTTTCCGGTACCGCCCATCGCGTATTCAACGGTACGACACACAGTCCTGCCCAGGGAATGGCGAAGAGCGCTTCGTAGTAGTTAGCGCTATTAAGACTCAGAATTCCGATACGATCCCCCGGCGACAAGCCAAGACTTTGAAGACTTGAAGCAAGGCCACCAACGCGTTGCGCTGTTGTGTTCCAAGTTCTCTCATTCCCTTTATAGCAGGTGGCCACGCTCTCACCATTGAGGCGAGCTGCGCGCTCTATGAGTGACTGAAGTGAAATCATGGACGGGAAACTCCTATTTGCCGCTCTAACATTTTTATTATTCGAGCATTAAAGCTATTCATTGCTAGGTTCTACGTCAATCCCTGCTAGCCCTGCACCCGTCAAGTAATGCGATCTTTTGGTAGAGCGCGACTGGTATTATTTTAGCGCCACGCGAAGGGGGGTTGATCGTAGTGTACTACTCGCGTGTCTCTTCCCATCAAAACCACTTCACGAAACTGATAAAGGACTGCGGCGGTAGGCGCAAATATCTGATCAAGAGTCAGTTGTAGTGAGAGAATTTCGGTACCTTCATCGCTATTTGCATGGAACTTGGCAACATGATCCTTGGCGAGGTCTGAAAACGTTGCACTGTGTATTGAAGCTACTTCGCTAGGGTTGGGTTTGAGTCCACGTGTGTCGCGATCAGCCCACACCACCACGGGTGTAATTCGAAACCCGGATCGCGTGATGTAATCGTCGAGCACCCCAAGAATACTGCTTGCTGGGAGTAAAAGATTCACTTCTTCCTCGAGCTCACGAAGTGCCGCGTCCGTGGCACTTTCGCCTGGATCCAAGCGACCACCCGGCAAAGCCCATTGACCACTGTGAGCTCGAAGTGACTTGGCTCGTCGCGTGAGAAGGACTGAACCTAATCCATCATAAGAGCTGAGCACCACCGCCACCGCTGCCGCCTTTAAGTCACCCAGTGGTTGGGCGATCCTCTCAAAGCTCGCGAGTCGCCCACGGGCATGATCGCGAAGGCGCTCGTCGTACGCGAATCGACTAAGTGGTTTAGCCACTGTCCAAACTCCACTGCCATCTAGTCATCCGCCAAGACGACGTTTTGTTGCGCCGTACGCCCCCAGACATGCCTCTAATAGCTGTCTACTGCCGTTAACATGCGTGTTGCCAGTGTTTGCTCGGCCTCAGTAAGTTCTGGGCGCCAGACTTCGAAGATCAATACAAAGCGATCTTCGTTTGAATCGTTCCACGCTTCGTGCTCGATTGTGTCATCAAAGAGGAAGGCTTCACCGACGTTCCAAGACCGTGTGGTATTCCCAACTCTGAACCCGCAGTTTTCCGGGATGATGAGTGGCAGGTGACCAATTAAACGTGTGTTGATCATGCCGTTGTGAGGGGGGATTTTGGCGCCAGGGCGAAGACGTGAAAATAAAATATTGGGACATCGCTGGCCCGAAAAGACCAGCGGTAGCGCATTCATTGCGGCTGTCGTCACAGGGCACAGAGCTTGGTTTTCGGGCACAGGCTCTCCGTTTCGCCACAGATAGAGGGCGCCCCAATCATCGTTGTCTGCCATACCGTGAGAATCGAAGGCGGGGCGGTCTGTATTGCTTTCGAGATAAGCGTTAAAAGTGCTACCTCCACTGATCAAGCCCTGCAGCTCTTCGAGGATGGCTTCTGTTTGTTCTTCGAGCGCCTCTAACCATGGGAAAGAATCGCGTGGATGAAATTCATGGATGGGCAATCCGGGGTACATAATGTGGCGCGGCTGCGGATAATATTGCTTGCGCTTGCCGAGTAAGAGATCCACGGCCGCCTGCATCCGTGGTGTGCTCTGTGCCTCGTCCAGCAGAGGTTGAACTTCTCGCGTCATATGGTCCGCAAAAGCTTGTTGCAGCTCTTGGACACGCGTTTGCGCCCGTAAGAATTCAACTCGTATCTCCTGCACCATATCGGGGTGTAGCGGGTTAATAATGAGGGCTTGCCGATAAAACGCGGCAGCTGCTTTCATATTCTCTTGAGCATAGAAGACGTCTGCTTTGACAATGTATGCGCGTGCATTTCGAGGGTCACGCGCAATGGCACGGTCGGCCGCGAGTTGCGCATTTTCATAGTCAGCAAGGTCACGATTAGCGAGAGCGATCACGCCCCAAACAGTTGTATCGTCGAGCCCCAATTCGACGGCTCGTTGCGCTAGATTCCGGGCCGCTTCGGGCTGGTTTTCGCGCAAGATGACAATAGCTTCCCCAAGACATTTTTGAGGATCCGTCATCGATAATGGGTTACGGCTCATGATGGTTTCCAAAGTGAGAAATTAACGGCGGTAATTATGCAAAAAAAAAGGGAGGCTTTCGCCCCCCTTTTTTCTGTTAGGTACTAAACGATTGTTTAGAACTTAACGGTTACACCTGCGAACAGGTATGTGCTCACGTCAAACAGACCTGGGTAAGTGTTGTTGTTACCTGTACCAGTACCTGAAGAGGTAGTTACAGGAGCATCATCACCCAAGACGTTTTGTGCGCCAAGGCGTACGCTTACGTTCTCATTGACGTCATATGTTGCCGACAAGTCGAGGTAGTTACGCTCTTCCATTGCGTCTTCGAGGTAACCCTGCGGATCGTCCAATCCGTAGAGGTCAGTCTCGCCAATGTGACGCCATGTTGCCGAAACAACAACGTCGTATGGCGTTACCCAAGTCGCGAGGAAGCGGTGGTTGTACTCAGGAGCAGGCAGACCACATGGACCTGCGTATGCACCCGCACACTCAACCTTGTTATCACCTGGGATAGCAATCGAGTAGTTCGTATCCAGGAACGTCGCCGCGTAATCGAAGTTAATCGTACCCATGTCGTTCAAATCGTACGAGTAGGTTACGTTAAGGTCGACACCCTCGGTTGCGAATGTAGCAACGTTGACGTTCTGAGTACTGATACCCGCGAGGCCACCATCAGGTGCTTCGTTGAGTAAGTGCAGAGTACCTGCTGTATCACGCTGAATGTTCCCACAGAACGCTGGGTCACCTGTCGTAAGACAGCGATCCAATGAAGTCTGCGCAGGAACTGAACCAATTGCGTCGGTCACTTCAATGTCGAAGTAGTCGATGGCAATAGACAGGTTCTCGATCATGCTTGGCGTGATAACAACACCGAAGGTAGTTGTCTCGCCTTCTTCAGCAACAAGGTTAGGGTTACCACCCGTGATCAGGTTGAACTGACCAGCAGCACTTGGGTCAACTGTACCGTACTGAGCTGCAGAAAGACCTGTGTTTGCACATGCCTGCTGTGAAGCAGAAGGCGTAGGTCCTGAACATGGGTCACCGTCACCGTTGACAGGTGCTAGCTCAACAAGGCCCGTGTTGATACCTACGTAGAGGTCAAACACGTTTGGCGCACGGATCGCAACAGACTGGTTGAAACGGAAGCGAACTTCGTCGTTTGGTGCCCAGCTGATACCAGCAAAGTAAGTGTCTGCATCGAATGCGTTAGACACACCGTTACCGTTAGTCGTGTAATCAGAGTAACGATAACCTGCTGTCAGACCGAGTTCCTGAGCCATTGGCGCGCCCGTGATGAGCGGCAATGAAATCTCCATGAACACTTCTTCAACTTCAATCTCACCGGCGATTGGCAGAGTCGCACCACCGGTACCAGTCAAACCACGTCCGCCTGAGATCTTGGAGATGTCATCTGACAAACGAGCCAGCATATCTTCACGGTATTCGAAGCCGATCAGACCTGACAGACCAGAGTCCGCCATTGGGCTCTTGAAACCCATGCTAGTCAAGTCACCTTCGATGGTGCCGCCAAATACAGTCTGCTCAGTTTCACCGGTTACGATACCTACACCTGCGATAAACGCAGCTGCTTCGTCAGTAACCGCAGTTGAACCGTCTGCATTACGCGTGAAGATGTTCCAAGGCTCACAACCACCGCTGGTGTCACGACAAACGGGGTTGTCGAATGTGCCAGTAACGTAGAGAGCCTGCTGTACACGGTTGAAGTTCAGGTCATTCTGAGAAATACGAGTTCCCTCAGTTGCAGCGAACTGACCGAAGATATCAAACGCAAAGTTCTCGTTGATGTCACCACGGAAGCCGAAGATTGCACGCCATGAGCTGTTCTCGTAGGTACTTACACGAGGACCACCTTCAACGTTACGGTGTGAGTTGATGAACTGAACATCGACAGACTCGTTACCGGCTGCCATCCAATCGAGACAGCTGATGAAGTCGCCGTTGGCATCGAACGTACCAGTGATGTCACCTAAACGAATACCATCCCCGTTTGGACCTGCACCACCCGCAAGCAAGGGGTTGTCACAGTTCGTTGAGAAAGGACGGTTGAACGACGCAGATTCCGCAATCTGAGCGGCAGTCTTGTTGTTCATATACGTTGTATCGAAATACGCTTCGACGTCATCAGTGATCTCGTAGTGACCACTTGCGCCAAGGTTCCAACGCTCAACTGGACGCTGGTAGTGGTTTACCGCACCGTAGTTGTAGAACACGTCACTTCGGCTGAAGTCGATCGGTACGATTGTGCCGTCAAGCTCCTGGAATACAGTGCCAGCTACGCCGTTACCGATAGTTCCGTTAAAACGACGGAAGTTTGAAGAGCCACCACAGAACGGCGCTGAAGAACCGAACAGAGTACATGCGCCTGTGTCACGGTCACGACCGATCATAGACTCCATGTCTTCGTATGTTCCGAAAAGCGTGATGTTGCCACGGCCATCTTCACTGTTAACGCCCATCAATACAGACATGAGACTTGCTTCACCCGCGGTGTTTGAACCGGGGTCAAAGAACTCAGCGTCCGCGAGCTTCTCTTGCATGTAGCCATTGTCGTTTGCGTTGTAGTTCGTGCTGTACTGGTAGTCGAACTCAAAACCTTCGAAGTCTTTCTTGGTGATGAAGTTCACAACACCGGCAACCGCGTCAGAACCGTATACCGCAGATGCACCTGCCGTTACGACATCGACACGCTCAACCATGCGAGCAGGAACCATGTCTACGTTCGCTGATGATGAGAATGGGCTACCGAAAGGCAGACGCTTACCATCAATCAGTACCAGCGTACGCTGTGAACCCAGACCACGAAGGTTCAGAGTTGACGTACCGCTAGCGCCGTTCGCAACTTCCGCTGTCTGCGAAACGAATACGTTTGGCAGAATGTTGACCACGTCTTCGACACGAGCAACACCACGGCTGTTAATTTCTTCTGCACCGATCTGTACGAGTGGTACAGATGAAGTAACGTTTGACTTAGTCAAACGAGTACCCGTTACAACAACCTCTTCGAGGTCAGCTGATTCGTCCTGGGCAGAAACGAGTGTGGGCAGTGTTGAAGCAACTGCCGCGGCTACCGCAGAACTGAGGTAGCGTGTTTTAAAAGATTTCATTCGAAACCTCCCCTAGTTTTATATAAAAGTTCAAGGACTCCTTGTGGCGCCTTTTGCTTACCTGCACGCCGATGCAGTGCGATCGCACAACTGCACTTCGGGACCATATCGAATGTTGGGTGTTGCGCGATAGTCATTAGTGATAAATGTTAGGTAATTTGAGACGTAATGTGACTTATTTACACTAAAGTTATTGAACTTTTTGCCCAGGGGTTGAAGGCGTCTCGTTAATCTGTGCGGCGTTTTCACGAATCTCTCTGAAAATCGTTAAATGACTTCGCTCCCTCGCCTGTGTTGAGCGCGGCCTGGAATCTAAGGTTACACTTAGCGAAACAAAGATCCGCAAGTAGTGAATGAAGACGCCCATGTGCCGAAAAACCGCAATCGTTAAAACAGCGTCTGCACGCTGTCTTGCAAGCGCCGACGTCAAGCTATGAAACCGAACTTAGGACAA
>Ga0315330_10002249_pt1 | contig 13231 bp, 11 predicted proteins | sample M140m34915metaG_FD_203453 | JGI IMG/M metagenome (GOLD analysis project Ga0315330, IMG submission 203453) | Ammonia-oxidizing marine archaeal communities from Monterey Bay, California, United States - M1 40m 34915 | ecosystem: Environmental > Aquatic > Marine > Intertidal zone | place: USA...
ATAATTTTAGTTGCTGGAAAAGGTCATGAGAAATATCAAATTATTGGAGAGAAATCTATTCCGCATGATGATAAGGAAATTTTAAAAAATATAATTTTATAATATGTTATACAGTCTATTTGAATATTTAAATAATAATTATGATATAACAGGAATTGGTGTATTTCAATATTTATCATTTCGAGCAGGAATGGCAGCTTTATTCTCTTTGATAATAAGTATTATTTTTGGTAAAAAAATTATTAGTATTCTAACAGATTTTCAATTATCTGAAAAAATAAGAGACCTTGATTTAAATGGTCAGAAAGAAAAAAAAGGTACTCCAACAATGGGTGGGATAATTATCATTTTATCTATAATATTTCCAACATTACTATTTGCAGACCTTTCTAATATCTATATAATTATGATGTTGTTTGTAACAATTTTCATCAGTTTAATAGGTTTCATAGATGATTACTTGAAAATAAAAAATAATAATAAAGATGGGTTAAAAGGAAGATTTAAAATAATTGGTCAAATTTTAATTGGAATTTTTGTTTCATTTATATTAATTTCTACTGAATCAGTAGTGGTAAGAAATTTTACTGAACCTATAACACAAGAAAGTCTACTAAGAGGAATTGATCATGTAGATACTAAAGAATTAATTACTACAATTCCTTTTGTAAAAGATAATCAATTCAGATACGATTGGTTATTACCTAGTTTTTTAGATGACTATACTTGGGTTTTATATAGTTTGATTATTATTTTTATTATTACTGCAGTCTCAAATGGAGCAAATATTACAGATGGTTTAGATGGCCTTGCAGCTGGCACCTCAGCTATAATTGGAATAGCATTATCGATATTCATCTATTTATCAGGAAATATAATATTTTCAGATTACCTAAATATCTTATACATACCAATGGTAGGTGAATTAGTTATTTTTTCTTTTGCTTTTGTTGGTGCATGTATAGGTTTTATTTGGTACAATTCATATCCTGCTCAAGTTTTTATGGGAGATACTGGAAGTTTATCGATTGGGGCTATAATTGCTGTTTTAGCAATTATTATTAAGAAAGAATTATTAATTCCTGTTCTCTGTGGTATTTTTCTAATAGAAAATATATCAGTTATTATTCAAGTACTATATTTTAAGTATACTAAGAAAAAATATGGAGTTGGAAAAAGAGTTTTCTTGATGGCTCCTCTTCATCATCATTATCAGAAAAAAGGAATTCATGAAACTAAAATTGTTGCTAGATTTTGGATGATAAGTATATTATTAGCTATAGTCACTTTGGCAACCTTAAAACTCAGATGATATGATAAATTGGATAAAAGATAATATTCAGGGGGATAAAATAATTTGGATAATTGCTATTGTCTTGTCAGTTATAGGTTTACTTTCAGTTTATAGTGCGACTAGCTTATTGGCCTTACAAAAAAAAGTAAATACTGAATTCTTTCTTGTAAAGCATTTTGTGTTAATATTATTTTGTTTTATTGCAATGTGGTTTTCACATAGAGTTGATTATAAGTATTTTTCTAAAATATCTTTAATAGGTCTTTGCATCTCAGTCCCTCTCTTAATATTTACATATAAGTTTGGTGAAAATATTAATGAAGCCTCAAGATGGATAAAAGTCCCAATTATAAACATGGCTTTTCAACCATCTGATTTAGCAAAGCTTTCTCTCATAATATACCTTTCAAGTTTTCTTGCAAAAAAACAATATGATCTAGATAATATTAAGACTTTATTTATCCCATTTTTATGGATTGGTTTAATATGTTTATGTATTGCTTTAACAAATTTATCTACAGCATTAATTCTAGGTGCTACTTCTATTTTATTGATGTTTATATCAAGAGTTAAAGTTTCACACCTTTCATTACTTATTTTATTTATTTTTTTTAGTGGAGGTATTGCACTTTTAACAGGACAGAGGGGTTATACTGCCTTAAGTAGAGTTGAAGATTTTATTAACAAAAAAAATATTCCTTATCAATTAGAACAAGCTTATATAGCAGTATCTACTGGGGGATTATTTGGAAAAGGACCTGGTAATAGTAATCAGAAAAACTTTCTCCCACAGTCATCTTCAGATTTTATATATGCAATTATTGTGGAAGAATATGGCTTTTTAATGGGTATCTCTATTTTAATACTTTACTTAATTCTATTGTATAGAGGCATGAAAATTTTTATTGATTCTGAGAGGCCATTTGGAGGATTGTTAAGTGCTGGTTTAAGTTTTGCATTAGTTATTCAGGCTATAACAAATATGTGTGTTGTAGTTGGCCTTCTTCCTGTAACAGGAGTAACATTACCTTTAATTAGTATGGGCGGAACATCTCAATTATTTACAGGTATTACATTAGGGATAATACTTAGCGTTAGTAGACAAAATAATTTGGAGAAGAGTTATGCGTGATAAAAAAATTAAAGTCATTTTATGTGGTGGAGGTACAGGTGGTCATATTTTCCCAATGCTGTCAATAGCAGATGAAATAAAGAAAAGAAATTCAAAAAATAAGGTATTGTTTGTTGGTTCAAGTGACAGAATGGAAATGGAAATTATTCCTAGATATAATTATCCAATTATTGGACTTTGGATTTCTGGTATAAAAAGGTCTTCATTTTTATTAAATATTCTTTTATTTGGCATTCCATTTTTAATTAAAAATTTTCTTCTTCCATTTAAAATTTTTTATTCAATACTTAAGTCAATGTATATACTCATTAAATTTAAACCTGATTTTGTAATAGGTTTTGGTGGATATTCTTCAGGACCATTTTTATTTATTTCATCAATTTTAAATTTCAAAACTGCAATCCAGGAACAAAATTCTTTTCCGGGATATACTAATAGATTATTATCAAAGAGAGTAAAACTTATATTTGTTGCATATAATAATCTTGAAAAATTTTTTGATAAGAATAATGTCTTAAACTTAGGGAATCCTATTAGAAAATATAATTTGAATCTAAATCAGGATCCTTTTAATCATTTCAATTTAGATAAAAATAAAAAAACTATACTGGTTTTAGGAGGATCTCTTGGAGCTAAAAGTATTAATGAAGGTATCCTAAATAACCTTTCAATTATAAGAGAATCTTCCTTTCAGGTGTTATGGCAAACAGGTGATTATTATTATGACCATATTTTATCAAAAAAAATTGAGGAGAAAAATTTAGTGATTAAATCATTTATTAAAAGAATGGACTTAGCTTATCAAGCTGCAGATATTATTGTTTCTAGAGCAGGAGCAATAGCTATATCTGAACTATGTTATATTTCTAAACCTTTAATATTGATTCCCTCTCCAAATGTAGTTGATGATCATCAAAGAAAAAATGCTAATGAAATATTTAGAAATGGAGGTTGTTTATTAGTTGATGATAAAGATGCTAAAGATGAGATGTTAAATCAGGCAATTAATATTTTAGAGAATTCTGAAATGAAAATGAGAATGAAAAAATCTCTTATAAGATTATCTAAACCTGATGCAGCTAAGAATATTGTTTCTAAAATTTATGAAGAGATATGATCAGAAAATTTTCTAAAATATTTGTATTTGTATTTATTTCTTTTTTAATGTGTTCAATAATACTATTATTTAAAGCCAATGATGTCAGTTCAAATAATTTTATTGTAAAAGTTGATAGTGCTTTTCTGAATCAAAAAATTATTGAGATATTTCTTCAAGATCAGATTTCTTCAGATTCTGTTTTAATTAATTTTAATGATCTTGAAAAAAAACTTAATTCTAATCCTCATGTTAGAGATATTAAAGTGTATAAAGATTTAGTTGGTAATGTTAATATAGAAGTTGAGCAATTTGAGCCAGTTGCAAGAATTATTTCTGGTATAAACTCAAAAAAATATATTGATTCTGATGGTAATCTATTTCCTATATCTTCTAATTTCTCAGAAAGAGTAGTACTTGTTCATATCAATAATGAATTAGATATTAACAATAAAAAATTAAAATTTTCCAAAGATCTTATTAAGATGATAAACTTTATTAATAGAGATGACTTCTTTTCAAAAATAATATCAGAGATAGAAATAAAATCAAATAAAAATATTGTTATTCACCCACAATTCTCAAAACAAAAATTTATTTTTGGTTATCCTGATAATTTGGAAGAAAAATTTAAAAAAATAATGTTATTCTATAATAATATTGCTCCGACTAAAGGGTGGAATACTTATAAAACAGTAAATGTTAAATTTAGAAATCAAATTATTTGTGATAAAAATGCATAAAAATGAATAAACCTATAAAAAATTATTTTACAGCATTAGATATAGGTACCTCAAAAATTTGTGCAATTATTGCTGAACAAACTGAAAATAATAAATTAAAAATTATTGGTTTTTCTGAAACAGACTCTGAGGGTGTCTCTGAAGGAATGATTCAAAATCTTATCAAAGCAACATCAAAAATAAAAGATGTAGTAAAAGAAGCAGGAGAAATGGCAAAAGTACCTATCGAGTTTGTTAATGTTGGTATTGCCGGTAAACATATAAGAAGTTTTAGTACTCATCATTCTATAGGTTTACAAAATAATGAAAATGAGCCGATTGAGATTAATCATTCTCATGTCAAAAGGCTTGAACAAAGGTCTAAGATGGCTGTGATACCTACGAATCATAAAATCATTCATAGTATGCATCAAAAATTTACTATTGATGAAGACCATGATTCAGTTGATCCAATTGGAGAGTTTGGGAAAAAATTAGAAGCTGATTTTCATATAATAAGTGCAAATAAAGTTGATATTAAAATAATGGAGGAATCTATTAAAAGATCTCAAGTTAAATGCCGTAATCTAATTCTTGAACCTATTGCTTCAAGCTTAGCTTTATTAGATGAAAATGATAAAGAAGATGGTATTTGCCTTGTTGATATTGGCGGAGGTACAACAGATATTTCAATTTTCCATGATAACATTATAAGGCACACTGCTGTTATTCCTCTAGGTGGAGATATTGTAACTCAGGATATTAAAGAAGGTTTAGGTTTACCAAGACATCATGCTGAAGCTTTAAAAATTAAGTTTGGTAAAGCTCTATATGTTAAAAGACCAATTAAAGAATATGTTAAGATTAAGGGGGAAGGTCAAAGAGAAGATAAAAAAATATTATTAGATAATTTATATAAAATAATTGAGGCAAGGATGGAAGAAATTTTTGAAAGAGTTCATCAAGAAATTTTAAATAGTGGTATGAGTGAAAAGTTATCTGCAGGAATTGTTATAACTGGTGGTGGTTCTCAACTTCTAAACTTAAAACAACAGGTTAAATATATTACTGGTTTAGATGTTAGGAAGGGATACCCCTCATCTTATTTAACAAAGTCTGATATAGTTAACCTAGAGTATCCTAAATACTCAACAGCTGTTGGATTATTACTTTGGGATTATGTAAATAATCTTGGAATTAAAAATAATCAAGATTTAAGATCATTTGATAAATCATCATTGCCCAAAGTTAATAATTTTGGTAAATTGGTTACGGAGAGAATTAAGGGTTTCCTTAAAGATGATGATCTTACAGAATTTAAAGATGAAAATTTATAATTAATTATGCCGTTTGAATTTGACATGCCTTCCCATCATAAATCAATAATAAAAGTTATTGGTGTTGGAGGAGGCGGTAGTAATGCTGTAAATTATATGAATTCAATAGGGATTAGAAATGTTGAATTTATTATATGTAATACTGATATACAGGCTTTACATTCATCTAATGTCAATAATCAACTTCAAATTGGAATGGAATTAACTAAGGGTTTGGGAGCTGGAGCGAATCCAAGTAAGGGTAGGGAGGCTGCGTTAGAAAGTAGTCATGAGATTAGAGAACTTCTTAGAAATGATGGTACTAGAATGTTATTTATAACTGCTGGTATGGGTGGTGGAACAGGAACTGGTGCTGCACCTATTATTGCTCAGATTGCAAATGAATTAGATATTTTAACTGTTGGTATTGTAACACTTCCTTTTGAATTTGAAGGTAAAGCAAAAATGGAAAAGGCATTAAGTGGAGTTGAAGAATTAAAAAAGGGTTGTGATAGTGTTATTACAATTTTGAATCAAAGATTAATTGAGATATATGGTGATCTTAGTCAGTCTAAGGCATTTGAGAAGGCTGATGATATAATAGCAACAAGTGCAAAATGCATAGCAGAGATTGTAACTGTACCAGGACAGATTAATGTAGATTTTGAGGATGTTAAAACAGTTATGAAAGATGCTGGAACTTCTGTACTTGGTTCAGCTGAAGCATCCGGAGATAATAGAGCTAAAGAAGCCATAGAAAATGCAATAAATTCTCCTTTATTGAATGATAGAGATATTGAGGGGGCACAGAGAATATTATTAAATATTGTGTCAGGAGGAGGAGATAATGAATTATCAACTATCGAGTTAAACACAATAACCAAACTAGTAAATGAGTCATCATCTGAAAATGTAGAAATCATATTTGGTACTGCAATAGATGGAGAATTGGATGATAAAGTTAGAGTTACAATCATTGCAACTGGTTTTAATATAAAAGAGATTAAAAAGGATGATATAGATTTTATTTCTTCAGAAAAAGAATCACAAACTAATTTATTTGAAGATAATAATACCATTAAGTTTGAAAAGAGAGAGCAAGAAATTCAAGAAGAAGTTATTCATAATATTGAAGATGACTATGAGGAGTATGAGGATAATTTTGATAATCTTAATGAAAAGATTGAAACAAATGATAAGACAGAAGAAGTTATTATTGAGGAATTAGATAACTCTGATACTCTCGAGAGTTATGATTCCTCAAATAAAAAAAATGACTATGTTTTAAAAAGAAAAAAAAGAATAAATAATCATAATAATCAAATATTTGGTGATGATTCTATTGAACAGAAATTAGCTATACCAGCATACAAAAGAAAAAACATAAATCTTGATGATGATTCTTACTCTGAGGATACATCTAAAACTCTTGATTTTAATGAGGAAGATTGATATTTATTTATAAATTTACTTTCACAAAAAAAAATTTATTATTATGAATTTCATTGTTTCATCTTCCTATCTACTTAAAAACCTTAATGCTATCGGTGGTGTTATTACCTCAAACCCTGTAGTTCCAATTTTAGAAAATGTATTATTTGAAATTGAAAGTGGTAATTTACTTATAACTGCTTCTGACTTACAAACTTCTGTAATGGTAGAACTTCAAGTTGAGTCAAAAGAAGATGGAAGTGTAGCAATACCTGCTAAAATACTGATTGAGACTTTAAAAAATTTACCAGAGCAACCAGTTACTTTCTCTATTGATGATGAAAATTATAACATTGAAATAAATTCAGATAATGGTAGATATAAACTTGCGGGTGAAAACTCAGCTGATTTTCCAAAGGTTCCAGAGGTATCTGATGGGTATAGCACAGTTATAAATTGTGAAGTGCTAAATACTGCTATCTCTAATACAATTTTTTCAACTAGTACTGATGAACTAAGACCGGCTATGACTGGTGTATTTTTTAGATTATCTGAAAATAGTTGTACATACGTATCAACTGATGGTCACAGGTTAGTAAAATATATTAGGAGTGACATTAAGGGTGATGAGGTTGATCATGATATGATTTTACCAAGAAAATCTTTAAATCTTCTTAAATCTGTATTGCCATCAGATAAATCTTTAGAAATCAAACTTGACTTTAATGCATCTAATGCATATTTCTCTTTTGAGAATGTTCGAATGGTTTGTAGACTTATTGATGAGAGATACCCTGATTATGATAATGTTATACCTAGCGACAATACAAATTTAGTTACTCTTAGTAGATCAGAAATATTAGGTTCTCTTAAGAGAATTTCTATTTATGCAAATAAAACTACAAATCAGGTTAGACTTAAAATTACTGGTTCTGAAATTCTGATGTCTGCAGAAGATCTTGATTTTTCAAATGAAGCTAATGAAAGAATTTCATGTGAACATGATGGAGAAGACATTGAAATAGGATTTAATGCTAAATTTTTAATTGAATTACTTTCAAATATAGATTCAGATAAGGTTATATTAAAACTCTCAGAGCCAAATAAAGCTGGTTTAATAATTCCAGATAATATAGGAGAAGATGAAGAAATTACTATGTTAGTAATGCCAGTAATGCTAAATGATAATGTTTAATATTTTATTTCTTATAATTTTAAATACCTCTAGTTTTTTTAATGAAATCAAAAATTCTTCTTGGGTAAGAAATATTAATGGAATTAATGAAGTAAGAATTTATTCTGATAAATTTTTTGTAGTATCAAAGTATGATGCTACTAATAAAACTTTTATAAGCACAAAAGGAGGAAAATATTCTTTAGATAATGGTTATTATGAGGTAATGGAATTTAATTCATCTGACACATCTTCAGTTGGAGACACTTTATACTATTCAAATGTAAAAATTAATATTAAAAACGATTCAGGTAAGATGATAATTGATGGTATAAAATATAATAAATATCCTAATGAAGATAATCTTAGTGGGGCCTGGTTAATGAGTGGTATTGAGAGGAGGGGAGAGATGAGAATGAGAGATATAAACAAGCCAAGAAAGACAATGAAAATGCTTGCAGGTAATAGATTTCAGTGGATAGCATATGATACCTCAAAAAAAGGTTTTTATGGAACTGGTGGCGGAACCTATTCTGCTATTGATGGTAAGTATGTTGAAAATATTGAATTTTTTTCTAGAGATTCAAATACTGTGGGTAAGTCTTTGGAATTTAATTTTGAAATAAAAGATGGAGATTGGCATCATAAAGGATTTAGCTCAAAAGGGGATCCTAAGTATGAAATTTGGACTCAAAGAGAACAATAAACATTAAAAGCGCATGTGGCGGAATTGGTAGACGCGCTAGGTTGAGGGCCTAGTGACTAGATTTAGTCGTGGAAGTTCGACTCTTCTCATGCGCACTTTTTATTTATCCAAATATAGATGATAACTTCATAGCTACCGTCATCTCTCCATCTATCTTCATTTTACCAGTCATAAAAGCGTGCATTGAATCAATTTCTTTGTCTAATAATTTTTTAAAATTTTTATTATTTATAGTAATTGTGCAATCTGCATCATTATCTTCATTACTTATATTAGGTGGACTTACTGTATCATCAATATAAATACACCCATCATCTAAGATAAATTTAAATTTAGATTCTATTTTACCTGAATTTTTTTCTGACATGTTTTTTATTTTTTGAGTTACTTCCTTTAATTCCATTTTTTTCAATTTATTTTTAATTCATACATACTTGGCCACCATTTACCTGTTACAATAATAGAATTGTTATCTTTATTATAAGCTATACCATTTAAGACGTCAATTTTATCATTATAGTTTTCTCTTTTGAACAAATTATTAAGGTTTATTCTACTCTCTACTAAACCTGTATCTGGGTCAATTATTAAAATAATATCTTTCCCATAAATATTACAATAAATTTTACCGTTAATAAATTCTAATTCATTTATATTTTCAACTTTACCATTATTATCATAGACTTCTATTATTTTTTGTGTTTTAAAAGTAATAGGATCTTTAAAATATAATTTCTCAGTACCATCACTCATGATTAAATTATTTTTATAGCTAGTTAAGCCCCAACCTTCTGTATCATATTGTATCTCGCCAATTATTTTAAAATTATTTTTATTAAAAATTATTCCTTTATTACTTTTCCATGATAGCATATACAGTTTATTACCATATGTTGTAATTCCTTCTGCAAATAATTTTTCATCAATCTTTTTCTCATTAATAATTTCACCGGTTTTAAAATTAATTCTTCTAATAAAGGATTTTCCATATTGTCCAGAGCTTTCTAAAAAATCTTCTTGATCTATAAGAAGCCCTTGGGTATAAGTATTAGGATCGTGTGGTAATATTTTAATTATGGAATAATTTTTATTTGTGGGCTTATTTTGAGGATATAAAAGAAATGATTTATTAATTTTTTCAGTTGATCCATCATTGAATTTTGATACTATAGAAAAATTATGTCTTCCATATCTTGATAATTCATTTGAAGATACATTCAGTGTGCTTAAAAATTTGATAGTATCATGTTGGAAATAAATAGTTGATTCTATAATTCTATTTTTCTTAGAATTTGAAAAAACTTCTATATTAATCGAATCCCCTTTTTTAATAATCTCATTAAAAGATGGAGATATTATTTTTAAGTTTGATTTAATTCGAGGCGAATTATAATTATTAGTGTTTTTATTATCGCATGATAATAGTATAATAAGAAGTAATATTATTTTGATATTATAATTCATTTATTAACTTTTTTCCGCTTTTAGTTAAATTATATCCTAACCCAATTTCTTTATTATTAAAGTCTATTATTGATACTTTTCTTATTAATTTTTTTGATAATAAACTTGAGATAGATCTACTCAATGATGCTTTAGATTTTTTTAAAATTTTACATTCTCCTCTAATTACTCCTCTTTTATGATTTCCACTCTTTCTTATATATTTTCTTTTTTTTACTTCAAATCTTTTTCTTCTTTCGCTAATATTAATAGGTATACTGATTTTTTCATCTATGAATTTGTCTTTCGGTTTAATATTAAAAAAATATATAATAGGTTCATAAAAGTATATGTGAGCATGTGTATTAGAATCTAACTCGATTTTTCCTAGTCTTATAACTGGAATTTTCTTGTAATTAGATATGGAATTCTCTTTGATTTCCAGAAGTTGATCTATTGAAGCATTAATTATGTCAATTTTTTTTTCTTTCTCTTTTTCTTTGGGAAAAAACTTATGAATGGCATCAGATTCTAGATCTAAATTCTCTATAGATAAATTCTTGAAAGATGTTCTTAGAATAAATTTTTGAAGTTTGGATAAATACAACTTTATACTGTTATCGTATAAAGTTATTTTATTTGTTGTTAATTACCAAAAATACCACTTCCTCCTTGAAAATCTGATTGATCATATCCGCCTCTTTGTCCACCTCTTCTCTTGTTCTGATTTATTCTGTATTGAAGAGATAATCTAAACTCTTGACTTCTTCTCCAAGAATATTCACCTTCTGTGAAATAATTATCATTAGGTTTTCCCCCTCTTTCATACCTTCTTACTCTGGATTTAGTTAAATCTCTAACAGTAAGTGAAATAGTTCCTTTTTTATTTTGGAATACATCTTTGGATAAACTAAAATCTAAGCCATACGAAGAAAGATTTTTTCCCTGTGCAGATTCAGATGGACCTCTGTAGTCGAATGTCAGTTGTCCTTCTAATTTATTATTGAATAATTTTATGTTATTACTAAGTCTAGTTCTCCAACTGTAAGATTTAGCATAAAAGTTTTGATTTGAATAACTTCCTTCAGTCTCAGATTGAAAGAAATTAAAAGATCCAGTAGTTTTTAACCATTTATTATAATCAATTGATCCATTTATTTCTATTCCATAAGCGTTGGTAAATCCAAGATTGACTGGCTTAAAAATAGAGTAACCGTTATCATTTACATCAAATATCCTTTCGATAACATCTTCAGTATGCCTGTAATATGTTCCTATATAGAAATTACCTTTTTTAAATTCATTTAAAAATCCAATTTCATATGAATCCGTTAACTCAGGATCTAAGAATGGATTACCAACAAAATTAAATCTACTATCACCAAGCCCATAGAAAGGATTTAAATCCCAAAATCTAGGTCTTCTTAACCTTTTACTATAACTCACTTGAACTGAGCTCTTATCACTAAATTCATAGGTTATGAAAGCAGATGGAAAAAAGTTGGAATAATTAAGACTAGTTGTCTCATCAGTATCGATAAGATTAGCAAAGAAGTCAGTATCCTCGTACCTTAATCCTGCTTGGTATGATATTTTTCCAGATTTATTACCTAATTGTATATATAGAGCATGAACATCTTGATAATAATCATAAGTATTTGAAGGAGGTATAACTCTCCATCTCTCATCAAAAAGTTGTTCAGCTTCGTATGAACTATTCATCTTATCGTAATCTCTTTTATAACCTATTTCTAATTTTCCTTTATTTTCGTTGAAAGGGTGTGTATAATCGATTCTGATACTTTGATCATATCTATCACTATTCTGATTAGTTCTTTGTTTTAAATCAGTTATGGGCTCATTATAATTACCAATATTATCAGATAGATTATCACTCCAAGAATAATTAAGTTTTAAGTTATGTCCTCTATTCTTAAAGTTTTTAGTATAGGACATGCTATAGTTAATATTTTCACTGTCTCTATCTGATAATTCATATCTTTCACTATTTCCAATTAATTCACCAGTAGAGGAATAATCTTTATAAAAATTTTTATTGTCACCATTTCTATCGCTAACCCTTGTTCCTAAAGAAAAATTAAAAATATTATTTTGATTTGGGAAATATGAAAAACCAACTCTTCCTCCAAAAGATTTACTGTTACTTAAATTATCTCTAACAATATTTGATGAATATGTTGTATCAGTTAGAAAGAAATCAGAATTGGTGAATCCACCTCCTTTAGTTTCCCTTTGACTTACATTTAAAGAACCAAATACTGAAAACTTGCTCCTCCGATAATTAAAATTAGTGGATAATCCATTCTGAGTAGGATATCCTGTATTTATATTTATAGACCCATTCAGACCTTTTAATCTTTCTTTTTTTAATATGATATTTAAAATCCCCGATGAACCTTCCGCGCTATATCTAGAAGACGGATTTGTGATTATCTCTACCTTATCTATTTCATTACTTTGTAATTGTTTAAAAGCATTTGGTCCATCTAGTCCCATCATACTTGCTGGTTTACCATCTATCAATATCCTAACGCTTTGAGACCCTCTTAAACTTACATTCCCTTCAATATCCAAATCAATGGAAGGAATATTTTCTAAAATTTCTTCTGCAGTTCCTCCTTTGTTACTTAAATCCTTACCGACATTAAAAACACGTTTATCTAATTTTAATTCTAAACTACTTTTTTCAGCTCTTATAGTTACTTCACTTAAGGCAGTAGCATCTGGATCTAAATTTATATTTTTTAAGTCAATACCTGTATTTTCTCTGTCGAATGGAATCTTTATTCTCTTTGATCTGTAACCTACATAGGTAATCTCTGCAAAAATAGCTCTACCTATATTTTTATCTTTTCTTTCGCTTCTAATTTTCTGCATCATTTTTTGGGGATTAATT
>Ga0315330_10002256_pt1 | contig 13207 bp, 10 predicted proteins | sample M140m34915metaG_FD_203453 | JGI IMG/M metagenome (GOLD analysis project Ga0315330, IMG submission 203453) | Ammonia-oxidizing marine archaeal communities from Monterey Bay, California, United States - M1 40m 34915 | ecosystem: Environmental > Aquatic > Marine > Intertidal zone | place: USA...
TAATGTATTCCCAGATTCTCTCAGGAAGATCACCAGTTTCATGTGAAATTTCCCAATCATCGAGCATCATACACAACTCATTGCATGGCCCATCAAGAAATGCCTGCTCCTCATCTGATAATTTTGGATTGGGCATTGACATCAAGACTTGCCAATCTGGCATTCCAGAGAATAACTGACCATCCCACCAGACATTACCTGCTTCTAATGCTTCTTTTTCAGTACTAGACATTTTTGGAACCATTTTTTTGTATATTCGCAATAATGGCTTAGTGATTTTTGAGCGTCTGAGTGGGGTAATATTAAGTACTACGAGAACCCCTAAAATTAACCATATTATTAAATCCCATAAGAATCCTCCACCTCCAAAGATTGAATAACAATAGGTTGAGATTGATAGAACGATTGTAGAGATCAACAAACTGATTCTATGATAAGTTAAACAAAGAGTTAAAAATAGAAACGCCGTTAACCAGATCAGACTAACAATGATTTCAGGCATGAGGACCTCCGACTTATAGCTTCTAATTACTTAATGCTAATGAAATACAAATTATTAACTCATAATATATGAATCATGTATTAATATATATAATATATGGTATTCGATGACAAGATCTATGGAATTACAATAAATCCTCAACTGCTGCTCTCTCTTCCCTTAATTCTATCTCAGTGTTAATCATTCTTTTTTTACTAAAATCACTTATAGGTAGATTTTGGACAATCTGATAACTTCCATTAGAGCATCGCACTGGAAATGAATAAATAATTCCTGGGGCAATATTATAAGAACCATCTGATGGAACACCCATGCTTACCCAATCGTCAGATGGAGTTCCCAAGACCCAATCATGCATATGATCAATTGCAGCAGATGCCGCTGACGCTGCTGATGAAGCTCCACGTGCTTTTATTATAGTTGCTCCACGCTGTTGAATGGCTGGAATAAAATCATTTTCAAGCCAATCTAATTTTAATTCATTCTTTATATGGCTGCCTGCTGACTTCACATGCTCAATATCTGGATACTGAGTGGCTGAATGATTTCCCCAAATAATCATATTTTTAATGTCTTGACTTTTGGAGTTAATTTTCTTGGCTAAATAAGCCTTAGCACGGTTATGATCTAATCGTGTCATTGCGGTGAAGTTCTTTGGATTAATATTTGGCGCATTTGAGCTTGCTATCAAAGCATTCGTATTAGCTGGATTCCCAACAACTAGTACTTTAATTTGATGATCTGCATTTTCATTTATAGCTTTACCTTGATGAGTGAATATTTTTGCATTCGCCTCAAGCAAGTCATTACGTTCCATACCTGGGCCTCTTGGCATCGCGCCAACCAATAACGCATAGTCCGAATCTTTAAATGCAAGATTTGCATCATCAGTAGCTATTACATTAGCGAGTGTACTAAAAGCACAATCTTCGAGCTCCATTACGACACCATTTAATGCAGGGAGAGCTGGTGAGATCTCAAGCAATTGTAATATTATAGGTTGATCTTTACCTAACATCTGGCCAGAAGCTATTCTGAAAGCAAGCTGATACCCTATCTGTCCTGCGGCACCAGTTATTGTTACTCGAACGGGTTTTTTCATAATACAGACCTTATTTTTATGCAGAGCTTTTCATGATGAGTTATATACGCAAGAGTATATAACTTCATTATAAGCTAATTAAGTGAAATTAATTTATTAATCTATTTTATTATTTGGCAGCTTGAGCAGCTTTATATGCCCTTACTTGTTCGTTAAGTAATTGAGCAACCCTTTGTTGGTCTTCTACAGCAGCATTATATTTTTTATCTTGTAATTCAATTATTCTATTTTCTACTTCAGGGGTATGCTCTTTATTTATTTTAAGAAGCGTTATTGAAGCAGTAGTCTCTTTATCCACACATATCATATATTCATTCATGTCAGTTACCCACGCTTTTACAGCCTGATAACCAGACATAAACTCTTCTGTAGTGCTCGATGCTCCATTTGGAATCTCAACCTTTGTTGGGTAATTGCATTCAGCAAATAGAGGAAATGTAATTGTAAGTGAAAGGATGATTGTAGTTTTAAAGAATTGTTTCATATTATTTTTTTTTGGAGATTTTATATAAAACTCCACCTCTTATTTTGAATTCAATAATCTAATTTAATCATTTTATGACGCTCTAGTGAAGTATTAAGATCAATTTTAATGATTTATCTATGATTCTCATTTTTGGGAGATATAATTCAATATTTTCATAACTCGTTGATGTTAGAATGATACTTTGATGAGTTCAGTTAAACGGAGATAGTTGAGCGTGGGAAAGGTATTCGAAAGAAGGCTACTATCGATTTTAAATTCAGAAAAGCCTCATGTATTATGTGGCGGTCTCAAAGGATTAGAAAAAGAATCATTAAGGATAGATCAAGCGGGCGCTCTTTCACTGAGAAAACATCCTTCTAGATTAGGCTCAGCATTAACCAGTAAATTTATTACAACAGATTTCTCTGAAGCTTTATTAGAATTTATTACACCTGCAGTTTCGAGTTCTTGGGAAGCCCTCAGTTTTTTATGCGATATTCATCAATTTACCTATGAAAATATTGATGATGAGATGTTGTGGGTCTTAAGCATGCCCTGCAAGTTAGATAAAAAGCAAGAAATTCCACTGGCGCAATATGGATCATCAAATATTGGTCAAATGAAAACTATTTATCGCAATGGCCTGGGCCTCAGATATGGCAGAAATATGCAAGCAATTGCAGGAATTCATTTTAATTATTCTTTACCAAAAGATTTTTGGCCAATATTCCAAAATATTGAGCATGATCATCAGTCAATTGAGAATTTTCAATCATCAAGCTACATGGCATTGATAAGAAATTTTAAGCGATTTGGTTGGTTGGTATTATATTTATTTGGATCTTCACCTGCATTTAGTAAATCATTCGACTCACTCGTTGATAATGGTATGAGAAAATATGATAAAGATACTTTATACCAACCATACGGTACCTCACTGAGAATGAGTGATTTGGGCTACACCAGTAAAGTACAAGCTAGTATTAATATTTCGGTAAATAATTTAGAGGATTATATTAATAATTTAAGAGAAGCTATTACTACGACTGAGAGTTCTTATGCGGATCTTGGCTTATTAGCAGATGGAAATTACCAGCAGTTATCACTCAGTAAATTACAAATAGAGAATGAATATTATAGCCCAGTTAGACCAAAGAGAGTGGCATTATCCGGTGAAAGGCCCACTGCAGCACTTAGTAGGGGCGGGGTGGAGTATATTGAAATTCGGTCACTGGATTTAAATGTATTTGATCCTGTGGGCATTAACCAAAATACACTCCGTTTTATGGAATCTTTCTTAATATATTGTCTGCTTGAAGATAGTCCAGAAATGACAACTAATGAAGATAAAGAAAGTATGACTAATCATACAGCTACTGCTAATTATGGTCGAAGTCCAAACTTTATGCTGCAACAAGATGGAAAAAAAATCAGTCTTAAGAATTGGAGTTTGATGTTGATGGATAATATATTGCAAGTTGCTGAAATGATAGATCGAAATAACAATTGTTCTGATTATAAGAAATCAGTCCAAGCGCAGATCGAGTTGATTCACGATGCTAATGCCACACCATCAGCCAGATTCATTCAAGAATTACATGAGACAAAACTAGATTTTGCTGAATATGGACTTTTACTTGCAGAGAAGCAAAAAAATTACTTCGCTGATCTAATGCCATTGAATTCGAAAAAGAGTAAGTTATTCAGAGATGAGGCAACTACCTCAAAACTAAAACAAGCTGAAATCGAATCCGTCGATCAGCCTCCACTTAACCAGTATCTTAAAGATTATTTTAAATCTTAATTTTCTAGAGGGTTCTTAAACGGGAGTTCATTACCATTTCTGTAAGCAAAATCTCGATGAAGTTGTTGCATTTTTTTTGTTATTGGCCCTGCTTTTCCATCACCAATGATTCTACCGTCAGCCTTTAAGATTGGAGTTAGTTCCCCCATTGTGCCAGTAGTGAACGCCTCATCAGCAGTATAGAGATCAGTGATTGAAAGATTTTTTTCCTCAGCGCTTATCGCTTCTGTTACTGCGATTTCTAATATCATCGCTCTAGTCAGTCCTGGTAAACAACTATCAGCAAAAGGAGTAATTAGTGAGCCCCCCTTTACTAAAAAGATATTTGTGTCATTAGTTTCAGAGATTAAACCATGAACATCAAGCATAACAGCGCTATCAACTCCGGCAACATTAGCTTCGATCATAGCTAAAATATTATTAAGAAGATTATTATGATGAATTTTTGAGTCTAAGCATTGTGGAGTATTTCTTCTTATTGAAGAGGTGATAACACTGATTCCAATATTATCATAGATTGGCGGTTTCCATTCAGCCAGAACAATTAGAGTGCATCCAAATTGATTAAGTTTTGGATTCATACCAGATGTCGTTTTCTTGCCTCTAGTCAGAGTAAGACGAATATGCGATTCATCCCACATATTATTTTTTTCTAGTGTCTTGAAGATAGCATTTTTAATATCTTGATTTGATGGTATTTTCTCAAAGGCTAATGTTTTAGCGGAATTTTGCAATCTTTGAAGATGATCATCTAATGCCGCTATTCTTCCTTTGTAAACACGTAAACCCTCCCAGACTGCGTCACCTCCTTGAACTGCGCTATCAAATACAGAAATCTTAGCATCATCTCTATGGACTAATTGGTTATCTATAAAGACAAAAATATTCTTATTTCGTGGGTCTGGCGTTTGCATTTTACTAACTCCGTTTAGCAACTAAAGCATGCTTATATAGTTTATTATAATAAGGAAGACATTTATTGTACAAAGGTAAAAATTTTTTTTGTAAGTCTGGTTTAGGTTTATATGGCATAAATGTACTTGATTTATGTACAGTTTCATACCAATACTTAGACCATATTCCATCTTCATTTATTGGCCCTGGATTCCAACTCAGCATTTCTTTTGAATAATTTATTTTTAAATGTGCACATAACTTGGTTAAAATAAATTCTGGGTTAATCAATAGCTCACGGCTATCTATGATAACTGGGTTTCCACCCTTAGAGATAAGTAACTGATATAATTTCCACTGGATATCAAGACCAGTATCTCTGACTTTAGCATCTGGTAGTTGAATGGTTAGAGATGGGATTACTTCTCTTGGATCTCGAATAAGGAAAATATTATCCACTTTTTGCAGGAATTCATTATCCAGACCTTGAAGATGATGTGACATTTGTTTCATAAATAAGATTTTAAAGTTACTTTCTTGGTCTCTCATAATATCTCTCATGACAGAGTTTCCATCACAATTCATATTCTTTATAACTTCTTCTCGGCCAGGATGATCAGCATTTGTAATTCTCAAATAATGTCCGTAGAGAGGTTCATCAATTACATGTGTATCTCTTCGTTGAGCAAAACTATACATAAGCGCGGTGGATATATTTCTAGGTCCGGACCATAAGCAGATTCTTTTCATAGTATTAAGATTTAATTTTGATTTTGTATTTCATATAAAAATAAATTCATTTATGCACTAATTCCTCCATCTATTATCAATTCGCTACCTGTAACAAACTTCGATTCATTAGAAGCTAGATAAAGTATTCCATAGGCAACATCAATAGGGTCACCTATTTGACCTATAGGTATTTGTTCAGATAATTTTTTGATAGCTATTTCACGACCTATTTTTTTGGTGAACTCATTAAGTATTGGAGTATCGATAAAAGCCGGATGAACTGAGTTACATCGAATGCCATTTCTTTCTTTGGCACAATGTAGAGCTATAGATTTGCTCAAATGCCGCACAGCTGCTTTTGCTGAATTATAAGCGGCCATATTATGACCTGCGATTATACCTGCGATTGATGAAACATTTATTATTGAGCCATTTTTAGATTTTTTCATCAATGAAACTGCATATTTGCAGCCCAAAAATGTGCTATTGAGATTTACATCATGAATATGTTTCCATTGCTCATAATTTTCATCTTCAATGTTACCGGCAGATCCAATGCCGGCATTATTAACCAGTATATCGAGCTTACCAAGATTTTTTTCTAAAAAGATTATAGCGTTCTTCCAATCAGATTCTTGGGTGACATCGAGTTTTAAGGGGATCGCTTGTTGAGGAAATTCTCTATTGATAGCTAGAGATTCAGAATCAACTTTATCTTCATTAATATCAGCGAGAATAACTTTTGCACCTTCTTTAATAAATAATTTAGCCGTTTCTAAACCAATACCTTGTGCGGCTCCAGTTATTAATGCGACTTTTTTTTTAATACGCGTCATATTTTTTTACCTTATACTCTTCTTTCATAATCTCATCAGATGCTAAACCATCATGCAAATATATATTTTTATTTTTTGGCAATTTAACAAAAGTTAGTTATTCTTAAAAAATTTTAAACATGGAAAATTAACATGAAAACAAATGCAATTCGAATAAATGAATACGGTGGACCAGAAGTCCTTAGTTACAGTGAGATTGATCTACCAAAATTACAATCAGGTGAAGCTAGAGTTCGTCATACTGCGATCGGATTGAATTTCATTGATACATATCACAGATCAGGACTATATCCTATGCCTCTTCCAACAGGTCTCGGTAGTGAGGCAGCTGGTGTTGTTGAGGATGTAGCGGATGATGTTACTGCGGTAGAGGTGGGAGATCGGGTTGTGTACACTGGAAGACCAGCTGATTCTTACTCAGAGCATCGCAATTTCGATGCTAATCAACTTGTACCAATACCAGATGAAATTCCTGATGAGCAGGCTGCAGCGCTTTTTTTGAAGGGTTTAACTGCATGGTATTTATTGAATAAAAGCTATTCCGTTCAAACCGGCGATAACATTCTTTTGTATGCTGCAGCTGGTGGAGTAGGATTAATTGCATGTCAATGGGCGAACTATTTAGGCGCTAAAATTATTGGCGTGGTAAGTACAGAAGAAAAAGCTGAACTCGCTAAAGCTCATGGATGTTCTAATATAATTATGGCTGACCAAGATATTGCTGAGAAAGTTCTTGAGCTTACAGCTGGTGAAGGAGTTGCTGCGGTTTATGATTCAATTGGTAAAGATACATTTATTTCTTCCCTGAATTCGTTAAAACCACATGGAGTTATGGTGACATTCGGTAACGCGTCTGGTCCTGTTGATCCATTTGCACCATCTGAGTTAGCGTCAAGACACTCTTTGTATGTCACCAGACCGATATTGGCTGATTTTATAAACACTCGTGAAAAGTTACTGAACGCTTCTCAAGCACTATTTGACCTTGTAATAAAGAAAGTTATCAAGATAAGTATAAATCAGCGTTATGCCCTAAGAGATACGGCACAAGCGCACAGAGATTTAGAGTCACGGAAAACTACGGGCTCCACAATTTTGATACCTTGAGAGCATTACAATGACTTACCAACCAATCAAGGAAGGTGATTCTACTTTCCTTGATATAAGAGGAAAAAAGCATCATCTGAAAATATGGGGACAATCCGATGCCCCCAAACTTTTTTATCTACATGGGTGGGCAGACACTGGCACTACTTTTCAGTTTGTTGTTGATAAAATGCGATCAAATTGGCAAATTATTGCTCCTGATTGGCGTGGCTTTGGTAAAACTGAGCATCAGAACTCTTCTTATTGGTTTCCGGACTACTTAGCGGATCTTGATTTTATTTTAGAAACTTACTCACCAGATGAAACTGTTACAATAATGGGTCACAGCATGGGGGCAAATATAGCCTCTCTATACGCTGGAATAAAACCAGAGCGAGTGAACCAATTAATCAATATTGAGGGTTTTGGATTAAGTGATTCGGACCCAAATAACGCGCCAGATACTTATCGACGATGGTTACAAAAACAAGAATCAGCACCTACTTTTAATGGGTACTCATCTTATGACGAGTTAATCCCTAAAATTACAAAAAGAAACCCAAGTATGAAATTAGATCGAGCAGCCTTTGTAGCAAGAGAATGGGCTTATGAAGATTCTAACGGTCATATAAGCTTACGTGCGGATCCATATCATAAACTACCTAATGCAGTACAATACAGAAGATTAGAAGCGGAGGCCTGTTGGAAGAATATTATAGCTAGAACACTTCTCATTTGGGGGGAGCATACCAATTTCAAAAAAGAAATGGATTTATTGAAAAACACAACCTCTGCCAAGCATCCATTTACTCAAGCTAAATGTGTTTGTGTTTCAAATACCGGGCATATGATTCACTTTGAGAATCCAGAATCTCTAGCAGCTGTCTTAGATGATTTTTTAAGCAGTGATTAATATCACTCAAGCAAGAAACATTCCATATGCAGGGTTATTACTTTCTTGCCAGTAACGATAACCCAGTTCGGAAAGATGTTTTTCAAGTTTGTTCATCTCAGTATCGGTGGCTTCTATTCCAGCAAGAATGCGTCCAAAGTCAGAGCCATGATTACGATAATGAAATAAAGTAATATTCCATTCGATTCCCACTGCATTTAAAAAGCTCATCAGCGCCCCAGGCCTTTCTGGGAATTCGAATCGATATATACGTTCATTTTTTATGGAAGTTCGTCCACCTACCATATGTCTTATATGAACTTTTGCCAATTCATTTTGACTTAGATCCATTACAGAGTAATTTAATTTTTCTAAATAATCTATGGTTTCGTTATGAGCATGCTCTCCTTGATGCAAAGCGAGCCCTAAAAAAACTCTTGCTGATGCCTCATTATGGTAACGATAATTAAATTCTGTAATATTTCTTTTGCCTATGGCATCACAGAATTTTTTAAAACTACCAGGTTTTTCTTCAATTTCTACAGCAAGCAATATTTCACTTTGTTTTCCTATCGCCGCTCTCTCAGCTATATGCCTCAGTCGATCAAAATTTACATTTGCACCACAATTAATACCTATATATGTTTTATTTTTAATTTTATGGTACCCAGTATATTTAGTTATACCTGCTAATGATAAAGCGCCAGATGGCTCCACAATGGATCTTGTTTGTTCGTAAATTGTTTGAATAGCTGCGCATGTTTCATCGGTAGTGACTGTAATGATTTCATCAACATATTTTTTACATAATTTAAACGGGATATCACCAACTCGCTTTACTGCAACACCGTCAGCAAATATACCTACATGGTCTAGTGTAATTTGTTTATTAGCTTCTAATGATAATTTCATACTGGAAGAGTCTTCTGGCTCAACACCTATTATTTTTATACTTGGTCTTGTTTCTTTAATGTAAGTCGCAATACCAGATATTAATCCTCCGCCACCGATTGGGATGAAAATAGCGTCAATATTTTCTTCCATTTGTTCCAATATCTCTACACCAATTGTACCTTGCCCTGCAATCACATAAGGATCATCAAATGGGTGGATAAAGGTTAAGGATTGATTTTTTTCCAGTTCTTTCGCTTTAAGGTATGCTTCATCATAATTATCGCCATGAATAATAATTTCAGCACCAAGAGATTTAACTGCTTCTATTTTAATACTTGGAGTAGTTTGAGGCATCACGATAACAGCACGCTTTTTGGCTAGTTTTGCTGCAAGGGCAACCCCCTGCGCATGGTTCCCAGCAGAACTACAAACTACTCCATTTGATGCTAACTCTTCTTGAAGGTGCTTTAGTTTATTAACAGCACCTCTTATTTTAAAGGAGAAGGTTTTTTGCAAGTCCTCTCGTTTTAAAAAAATTTTATTTTCAAGTTGCTTCGATATGAGTTCGACATGCTCGAGTGGTGATACTTTTGCTACTGAATAAACATCTGCAGTTTTTATCAACTCTAAATAATTATCTTTACTCACTTGATTTTGTCCACATTGGTTAGATCACGGTAGTCTTATTTCAAGGTACACTTATTTCTTCTCCATTTGTATTAAGTATTTTAATTTCATTAATATCAAGAGCTTTAATCTTTTCTTCTATTTCACTCCGGTCCCCAACAATAACCCATATTAAATTATCAGGTTTAATAATTGAGATTGCAGCATTATTTAATCGCTCCTTCGTTAGATTGCGGACATTAAGTGAGTATTGGTCCCAGTAGTTATCTGGTAATCCATAAGTGATTAATTCACTGAGATCGCTCGATATTGCTCTGATAGTTTCCCAACGGCCAGGTAAGCTTAGCGTATTATTATCTTTAACTTTTTCAAGTTCTTCATTTGTAACGGGGTTGCTTGTTAGATATTCAGTAAGCTCTCTTTTTATTTCCACTATTGATTCAGCTGTTTTATTAGTTTGGACAGGGGCATAAGCAATAAAAGGGCGTTGCTCTTTAGCCTGCAGAATAAGAGTTCTTGCACCATAAGCCCATCCTTTATCTTCTCTAAGATTCATGTTAACTCGAGAGGTAAAAGATCCTCCAATCACCTCATTCATTGATTCAACTGCAAGCTCATCAGAATTAGCCGGACTGGGGGCAATATTAGCTGCTAACACTATCGATTGCTGAGCTCCTGGACGGTCTATCAAGTAGAGGGTTTCCTTCTTTTTGAGCGTTACAGGGATTATATTTTTTTTGGGCACATTACCAAAAGTCCAAGTCTTGAAATATTTTTCAAGTTTAGGTTTTATTTCATCCATTGTGATATCACCAACGACAATCATTGAGGCATTATTTGGTTTGAACCATTCTTGATGAAAATTAATAAGCGAATCTTGAGTAATTTTGTTAACGGATATCTCAGTACCTGACCCTGTCAATGGGAGTGAATATGCATGATCTTCCCCATAAATAAGTTCGGGTAAAATTCTCAGGGCAATCCCAAAGGGTTGATTTTTCTCTTGCTTGATCTGAGCTAATCTCTGATTTCTCAGACGATCTAATTCATTAATTGGAAAGCTTGGATTGAGAATAATATCCGCAAAGAGTTTAAGAGAATCATCTAAATTTTCTTTAAGTGCACTAAGAGAAACATTTGAGTTATCAATTCCAGCGCTTGCATTTATGATGGCACCTAAATTTGCCGCAGTATCACTAATCTCAAGCGCACTTAATTTTTCCGTACCTTCATCCAACATGGCCATAGTGAGACTAGATGTTCCTGGTTCATTAAATTGATCTGCCGCATATCCAGCATCAAGCAGTAAGTTTATGTTGACAATTGGGACACTATCTTGATGGGCAACTATTAGATTTAATCCATTAGATAAAGTAGTTTTTTCAAAATTTACAAAGGTACTTTTTGGAAATTCTTCAGTCTCTGGGAGTTTTGAGCGATCAGCACCTTTATCACTAGCCGTAAAGGAATTACTAGGATGTACTTCCAAGTTATACGTTCCTTTCCTTAACCAATTATTTGCAACCTGGAGAATTTTTTTAGGAGAAGCATTAGTAGTCGCATTTATTGATTCTTTATAACGACCCGGGTCTCCAGTATAAACGGCATATTGAGCTAATATATCTGATTTTCCACCGAAACCACCCACTTTCTCCAAGCCTCGAATAAAGCTTGATTTTAGTTTAGTTTTTGCTCGTTTTAATTCCGCTTTTGAAGGACCATCCTTTAAATAACGATTTAACTCTTCCTCAATTGCTTCTTTTACTAATTCTGGATCACCATTGGGTTGAACTGTTGCTTCTATGTAATAGAAGCCGCCAATATCACCTGCAAATTGATAAGAACTAACGCTTGTAGCAATCTGATCTTTGTACACCAATCGATTATATAATCGCGAGGTTTTACCTGAAGTAAGGATTATGTCTGAAAGTTGCAGATAGTCTGAGTCAAGATTTCTAAACGCTGGTCCACCCCAAGCTTTATAGAGACGTATTTGTGGCACATCATCTTTTATTATTTCTCGTTTATCGGTATCTAATCTGATGGTCCAATCAACCAATTTCTCAATCGGAGGTGCCGCTGGTATGTCACCAAAATATTTTTTTACCTTTTCAAAAACATCATCAGGTTTGATATCTCCAGCAATCACAATAACAGCATTATTTGGGCCATAGTATTTTTTGAACCATTCATGCACATCCTCCAAGCTGGCAGCATCTAAATCTTCCATTGAACCAATGGTGCTCCATGAATAGGGGTGGGCAGTTGGGAAAATTCCCTCTAGAATATGATATTCAACCATGCCATATGGTTGGTTATCCCCCTGTCTTTTCTCATTTTGTACAACACCTCTTTGTTCGTCTAATCTCTCTTGAGTTATCGCACCCAGCATATGCCCCATTCGGTCAGACTCCATCCATAAAGCCATATCTAATGCCGTATTTGGCACATTCTCGAAATAATTAGTTCGGTCAAAGTAAGTTGTACCATTCATATTTGTGGCACCAACTCGCTCAAATGGTTTAAAGTATTCATCGTTGTAATTTTCACTTCCATTAAACATTAAATGCTCAAAAAGATGCGCAAATCCTGTTTTACCCATTACCTCATTTTTGGAGCCCACGTGATACCAGACATTGACTGCAACAATAGGAGCTTTATTATCCTCATGCACGATAAGTCTTAAGCCGTTATCGAGAGTATACTCTCGATAATTAATTTCAATTTCAGAATTGGCATACGTAATTGATGAGAGTGCTATTGAAAAAAATAAAAAAGTGTATAAATTTCTAAACATAATTAATAATCCTACTAGTATAAATTGTTTTTTTTGATTAAATTCCTAGATCATACAAACATTTTGCAGTTAAATGAAAAAATATAGCGATATCTTTATTGCCTGAAAACCCAACAATATTTATTATCATAACCTTTACATAAATACTGAGAAACACCTTGAGTAAAATAATAATCCGAAACGCAAAAATAATAAATGAAGGAAATACTTTTGATTCTGATATTTTGATCGATAATGAGAGAATTCAAAAAATAGCACCAAGTATTTCAGTTGATAATAATGTTTGTGCCATCGACGCTAATGGTCGTTTTCTAATTCCTGGTATGATTGATGATCAGGTCCATTGTCGTGAACCTGGTTTGACACATAAAGCGGATTTAGTAACTGAGTCTTCGGCTGCAATTGCAGGAGGTATTACTAGTTTCATGGAAATGCCAAATGTTGAGCCAAAGACTATAAATAAATCAGCCCTTGATGATAAATATAATAGAGCAAAAGATCGATGTAGAACTAATTATGGATTTTATTTAGGGGCAAATAATACAAATATTGAGGTTATTAAATCATTATCACTT
>Ga0315330_10002258_pt1 | contig 13203 bp, 10 predicted proteins | sample M140m34915metaG_FD_203453 | JGI IMG/M metagenome (GOLD analysis project Ga0315330, IMG submission 203453) | Ammonia-oxidizing marine archaeal communities from Monterey Bay, California, United States - M1 40m 34915 | ecosystem: Environmental > Aquatic > Marine > Intertidal zone | place: USA...
ATTATGAGCTCCAGAAAGAAGTAAATCACAAACAGGTGAAAAATTTGCATTTATTCTAACTGAATTAAGTTCAGTCCCTAAGAGAAATGAAGATTTATATGCCAAATCTAATGCCTCGATCTTATCTTTTAAGTAAATATCACCAAAAAATTTTTGTGACTGAAATTTTGAAAAACTATTACCTACAAGTCGTTGTACTTTTCCTCCTTCTTGATCAATAAAGATTAATATTTGCTTATTTTTTGTTGCGTTTCTAAGTTGATTAATTAACTCGATTAGTTGCTCTCTAGTTTTGAAATTTCTTTTAAACAAAACAAATCCAAAAGGATTGGTACTTTTAAAGAAAGATTTTTCTTCTCTACTTAGCTCTAACCCCAAACATGAAAGGATAACACCATCTGGTCTGATCATATTTTAACTACTAAACATTTATACATTTTCTTTTTTAATTTTTGACATAACTGTTTACTTCTTTGAAATGAGAATGATTGCTCACTTAAAACTCTAAAATAAACTTCTCCATTAATTTCAATTTTCTTAATTATTAAATTAAAATTAAATTTATCATTATCTAATCTTTCTTTTAATTTTTTTGTAGCTTTTTCACTTTTTTTCATATCTTTAAGTGACATAAATTGAACTTTAAATTTTTGTTTTTTAGGAGTGTTATTATTATTTCTATCTTTGCTCTCTAAACTTTCAATCTTTTTTACAATAAGTTCACTATCGTACTTTTTATTAATGATTTTTTTTGTATTTAAATCATCATCTATTTTTTTTTCTTTTAAAATTTGATACACAGAGTTTTCATTATTTGTGAAGTTATTTTCAATTTTCTCTATAAATGGAACCTCTGCCTTGATTACTTTCAAATCAGGTTCAGGAATCACAGCATTGAAAGAGAATATTACAATAAAAATAAATGTAAGATACGAGAGAACAATCGATATTAGTTTTATTTTTCTTCTCATTTACATACTTTCAGGACAACTTATTTTTAAAATTCTTAAACCTTTTTTAATTATTTCACTTATAGACTTTACTAAAAAGATTCTAGATTTTGATAATTCATAGTTTTTCTCAATAATTATTTTCAAGTTAGGGTCAACTCGACCAAGTCCCCAATAATTATGAAATATTCGAGCTAGGGTCTGTAAATAATTTGTAACTCTATGGGGTTCGTAGTAATTTGCAGACAGCAAGATTATATTATGGAAATTTGATAAAGTTTTAATGATATCAATTTCCTCGGAAAGTACTAAATTTTCTAAATTATAATCTAGATCTTTAAAATCTGTTTTTTTATTATCAAAAGTCTTCTCAAAGATCCTTATCAAAGACATGCACCGTGCATAAGCATATTGAACATAGAATACGGGATTATCTTTATTTTGTTTTTTAACGATTTTAAAATCAAAATCTATAGTTTGATTTACATCCCTCGAAATCATCATAAACCTCAGAGCATCTGAACCAACTTTCTGAACAACCTCTCTCATTGTAATGAATGTACCAGACCTTTTAGACATTTTTATAGGCATTTTATCATCATATAAATTAACTAAACCTGTGAGTAAAACTTCAAACCTAATTTCTTTATTTGCAATTTGCTTTATTACATTCTTTAATCTTGACACATAGCCCGAATGATCTGCGCCCCAAATGTTTATTAGTTCATCAAACTCCCTTTTAATTTTATTTAGATGATAAATTATATCAGTCATGAAGTAGGTTAATTCTCCATTAGGTTTAATAAGTGCCCGATCTTTGTCATCACCAAATTGTTTAGATTTAAATAAAAGCATTTTTTCTTTTTTCCAATTTGTTTTATTTGAACTATCTGGTTCGTCTTGATAACCAAGGTATGAAATTTCTAATTTTTTAAGTATATCTTTAAGTTGGGTGATATTTTCTTCACTAGCTAATTTTTTTTCAGATATATATCTATCATGACTAATTTGTATGCTATCTAGGTCATATTTGATATCCTTCATCACACTATTTACGACATTATCAGATAATGATTTTTTATTTGAACTATCAAGTTTTAGTTTGTGTGAAATTTCTTTCAGGTATTCGCCAGGATACAAATCAGAAGGTAAATTATCAGTTTTTTTTTTATCAATATGATATTTAATTGTGCTAATAAGCTTTTTTATTTGTTCACCAGCATCATTTATATAATATTCTCTACAAACATCATGACCAACCTCTTCAAGTATTGATGCTATTACATCCCCAAGAACTGCACCCCTTGCATGACCTATATGCATCAAACCTGTTGGGTTTGCTGAAACAAACTCAATACAAATCTTTTTTTTATCAATATCGTAATTATATATGTTTACTTTTTCTGACAGCACTCTTAATTGATTTTGCCAAAAAACTGATTTTAAAAATAAGTTTATAAAACCAGGTCCATCAATCTGTATTTTTTTTATATATTTATTATCTTTAAGTTTATTAGAAATTCTCTCAGCTAATTTTCTGGGTGATAATTTAAATAGCTTAGAGCTAATCATTGCTAAATTTGAAGAAAGTTCTCCAAATTCAGGCTTATTGGGAACCTCAATTGAAAATTTGTTCTCTAGATGCTCAACACAAATATTATCTGCAGCAGAAAGTTCTTTAATAATCTTAAATAATTCTTTTTTAAAATATTCTTGATAATTCATTATAAGTTATAGAGGTCAAAAAATTTTTTATGCATTGTTATAGCATATTTATCTGTCATACCTGAAATATAATCACATACATTTATTAATTTTTGAGATTCATCGTCAAACTCTATCCACTCTGAGGGAAGCAAACTTGTTTCAGTTGAGTATAAGTCAAATAAATCTGATATTATTTTTTTTGCTTTTATTGTCATCCTTTTAACCTTGGAGTGCTCATACATATTATCTTTTAAAAAATTTTTTAAAATTTTTTCTTGTTGAACAATATATTCACTAAATGAAACTGTTTGACTTTTTGATTCTATGACATCCTCATAGTTAATTATTCTATTTTCATTTATATTTTTTTTTGTGTTTAAAACCAGATCATCTACCATTAATTTTATTAGACCTCTTACTATCTCGTATTTAAATCTTTTTGAGTTATTATTTTTATTGGTACTAATTTTACTTATTACCTCAGAAACAATTTCTATTTCTGAGAGTTCCTCAATTTCAAAAAGCCCTGCATACAGACCATCATCTATATCATTATTATTATAAGCAATATCGTCACAAATTGCCGCTATTTGTGATTCAAATGAACCAAAACAATCCAAATCACCACTAAAATATTTCACTATTTCTCCAACATATGCTGGGGGAGTATCCTTAATTGGCCCATTATGCTTCAGGATTCCATCCAATGTCTCAAAAGTGAGATTTAATCCATCAAAATTTAAATATTTTTTTTCTAAAAGGTGTAAAATTTTAATGGCTTGATAATTATGATTAAATCCACCTAATTTTTCCATTTTTTTATTCAGAACCTCCTCACCAGCATGTCCAAATGGAGTGTGTCCTAAATCATGAGATAATGAAATTGACTCAGCTAAATCATCATTCACAAGAAAAACTTTTGAAATTGATCGAGCTAGTTGAGAAACTTCAAGACTATGAGAGAGTCTTGTTCTATAATAGTCTTGATCATGATAAACAAATACCTGTGTTTTATACTTCAATCTCCTAAAAGCAGACGAATGAATGATTCTATCCCTGTCTCTCATAAAACACGTTCTGTTTGGATCGGTACTTTCTGAGAACATTCTACCCTTAGATAAATTATAATCAGTTGAAAATTTTGAATATTGCCCCATAATACTTATTATTATCATAAAAAAATGGTTGTGTAATGATTGATATAACAGAAAATGCAATTAATAGGATTAAGCAAATTGCTGAGAAAAAAGAAAACAAAATATTTAGGATTTCAGTTGATGGAGGGGGATGCCAAGGCTTTTCATATAGTTTTTCATTTGATAATAAAAAACTAAAGGATGATACCGAATATAATTTTGATAATATAACAATTGTTGTAGACGAAACATCTATGACCTTTCTAAATGGTTCGAAGTTAGATTTTATAAATGATTTACTAGGGTCATATTTTAAAGTTTCAAATCCTAATGCATCTTCGACATGTGGATGCGGAACATCCTTTTCTGTCTGATAATGACAATTATTTCCTCATGGAATGTGAATTCTATAAGAGTGAGATCGAATCATGTAGTCAAGTTCATAGAAGAACTCAAGCCTGACATTCTCTTAATTCAAGAAATTAAGTGTATCAATGAAGAATTCCCCGATTTTTACACTGCTCTGGGTTATGAATCATTTATTAATGGTCAGAAAGCCAAATATGGTGTTGCAACTATATTTAAAAAAAACCTTACCCCAAAGTCAATAGAAATAAATAATGAAATATTGAATAGTCAGTCACGTGTCCAAGTTATGCACTTTCAGTCTTTAAACTTGAACGTTATAAACCTTTATACTCCAAACGGTAACCCTTTAACCGATTTAAATAAATTTGATTTTAAGTTAAAATGGTATGAACAGATTTATCAACTAATTAAAAAATTTACAGATAACAAGCAAAATTTGTTAGTTGGTGGAGATTTCAATGTAATAGAAAATATAAAAGATGCATTGAATTTCAAAGATTGGGAAAATGATGCATTAGGTCATATAAAAGTAAGAAGTAAATTTAGAGAATTTTTATCATTAGGTCTAACAAATTTAACAAGAGTTTTTTATAGACCGGGTCAAATTTTTTCTTTCTGGGATTATCAAAGAGGTAGTTGGGAGAGAAATGATGGTATTTTAATTGACCATTTTTTAATTACACCAAAAATACTACAGAAGGTAGCCTCACTTAGTTACGAATCAAAATATAGAGGTCTAGAAAAACCTTCTGATCATATACCTTTTTGGATAAAATTAAATATCTGAATAGACTTTTTTTTCCTTTTTTGCCCCAGGATGCGTTACCGCTCCATACCTTGCTGACCCTACTGTCTGAGAAAATTTCCAAAGAGCGCCTGATCCAAAATCATTCTCTTTTAATTTAAGACTCTTCTTCCTTTGATTTAAAATTTTTTCATCAACATCTAAACTAATTATTCCTTTGTCAGCGTCTATAATAATCCTATCTCCATCTTCAATCAATGCTATTGGTCCTCCTACCATTGCTTCGGGGCTAATATGACCAACACATAAGCCACGGGTAGCTCCTGAAAATCTTCCATCAGTTATCAAAGCAACCTTCTCACCCATACCCTGACCATAGATTGCAGCTGTGGTTGCAAGCATTTCCCTCATTCCAGGCCCACCTTTAGGACCTTCATATCTAATCACTATTACATCTCCACTCTCATAATTTTGTTTGCTAACAGCATTAAATGCATCTTCTTCAGAATTAAAACAACGAGCCTTTCCTGAAAAAGACTTTGATGATAAACCAGCTACCTTGACGATAGCTCCATCAGGTGCAAGATTTCCTTTTAGACCTATAACACCACCGGTAGTTGAAAGAGGTTTTTGTGTGGAATAGATTAAATCTTGAGATGATGTATCAAACTTTACATTTTGTAGATTTTCTTCAATTGTTTTTCCTGAAACAGTAATACATTCTCCATAAAGAAAACCTCCTTCCAATAAAGCTTTCATCATTATTGGCACACCTCCGATCTCATGAAGATGTTTTGCAAGATATTTACCACCAGGTTTTAAATCAGCAATATACGGTGTTTCTTTAAAAATTTTAGCAACATCGAATAAATCAAATGGTATTCCTATCTCATTAGCAATTGCTGGTAAATGAAGTGCAGCATTTGTAGATCCTCCAGAGCATGCGACAATTCTAGCTGCATTTATTAGTGACTTTCTGGTTACTATTTCTCTTGGCCTAATATTTTTATTTATTAAGCTCATGACAACTCTGCCGGATTCAAAAGCAAATTTATCTCTTGATTCGTATGAGGCTGGGGGTGAAGATGACCCAGAAATAGCAAGTCCTATAGCTTCTGCAACACAGGCCATTGTATTTGCTGTAAACTGTCCGCCGCATGAACCTGCTGAGGGACATGCAACTTTTTCTAATTCACATAACTGTTTTTCACTAATCTTTTTAGAATCAAATTCACCAACTGCTTCAAAAACATCTTGAATAGATACTTCCTTATCTTTGTAAATTCCTGGTAAAATAGAGCCCCCATACAAAAAAACCGATGGTACATTTAATCGAAGCATAGCCATCATTATGCCTGGTAGTGATTTATCACAGCCAGCAATACCAACAAGTCCATCATAACAATGACCTCTCATTGAAACTTCAATAGAGTCAGCAATTATTTCACGAGAAACAAGGGAAGATTTCATTCCTTCATGACCCATTGCAATACCATCCGTGACACTTATTGTAGTAAATTCCCTAGGGGTTCCAGAATTTTCTTTGACCCCCTTTTTAGCAACTTGAGCTTGTCGTGATAAAGATATATTGCATGGTGCAGACTCATTCCAACACGTTGCAACGCCAACAAATGGTTGATTAATTTCATTCTCAGACATTCCCATTGCATAATAATATGCCCTGTGTGGAGCACTTTTAGGCCCTACACTAACATGTCTACTAGGTAATTTATTTTTATCTCTTTTATTCATTCTTCAATATCTTTTTAATATTAAATGATTAAACATTTTTGCAAATTCAAATTTATCTTCATAATAAGAAAAATGACCACTATTTTTAAGTCTAAATCTGATTAGACCATAATCAAGCTCAGGAATACCTAAATTGGTATTTTCTCCAAATAAATATACCTTTTTTTTAAAGTATGTTTTATAAAAACTCAATAATATTGATCTCTTACTTAAACGAACACACTCTTTTGATATTTCATAAAATGTGGATGGAAGAGTTTGGTTCAAAGATTCTGACCATAATCGTAAAAAAAATTTTTCTGATTGGGATGAAAGGTATAATAGTTTATCAAACTTTTCTTTTATAAATTTATTCTTGTCATAAGAAGCAGTTTTTTTTGTAAGAGTTTTAGTATCATCTTCAGTTAAATTACCTTCGTAGTTAATTAGTAATATATTTTTATGATTAAGAAAGAACTTAAATAACAATATTGGTATTATCCCTCCAACAGAATGGCAGAAAATTATAAAGTTATTTATTTTTTTTTTCTTAAGCATTACAAAAATTCTTTTTGCAAAGTCATACAAACTATCTTTGTTAAAATAATTTTTATTATGCCCAGGAAGATCGGGAATAAGAATTTGATTCTTAGTTTTATTTCTCATGAATATAAATTTTAAATCTAAACTTGAGCAACCTAATCCATAAAAAAGAATCACATACTTTTTTGATGAAAATTTAGGTTTGTTTGATAGTAAGTTAATATTTTGAAATTTCAATTTATACATCTTTTTTAATAAGTAATTGAAGGTTTTTAAATGCTAAATTTAATTTATCTCTTTCTTTCTCAATAATTTCTTTTGGTGCTTTATCTAAAAATTCATTATTTTTAAGTTTACTTTCAAAATACTTAATTTCTTTTTTATAGAAATCTATTTGCTTTTCTATATTTAGATTATTATTAACATTTGCTGATTTGGTTTTTAAGGAAAACTTAACTCCTTCCACAACAAATGTATTATCCGAATTAACTAAATTATTTACATATTTAATCTCACTTAATTTGAATATAGATTTAATTAAAAAGTCATTATCCTTCACCCAATTAAGTTGATCATTTAAGTCTATAGAAAGTTCAAAATTTACCAGTTTATTAATTGAAACTTCTGATCTTATCTTTTTTATTAAATCAATAACTTTAATAAAATCACTTATATCTGAATCATATTCAAGGGTTTTATTTATATGGAATGATTCTTCAAAAAGTGTTTTTTCTGTATATTTTAGTTCCTTAGATATTTTTTCAGTTACAAATGGAATAACTGGGTTTATCATATTTAAGATTCCTTTAAAAATATAACTAAAATTAGACTCTATTTCCTCAGCTATACTATCCTTTTTTTCTTTGATAAAAAACTTCGATAGCTCTATAAATAAGTCACAAAAATCATTCCAAATAAACTGGTAAAGTTCATTTATAAAAATGTTGAATTTAAATTTACTAATTGATTCAATTACATTCTTTTTCGTTTCAAGATATCTAAAGTATATCCACTTATTTAAAATTAGTTTATTATTCTTTGGGTCAAAACTTTTACAATATTTGAAATTATTGAACTGTGAAAACCTAGCTACATTCCAAAGCTTTGTAATGAAATTTCTGCCATTTTCAACAACTTTATCGGATAGTTTTATATCTCTTCCTTGTGATGAAAGACTTGCAAGAGTGAACCTTAACGAATCTGCACCATATTTATCAATTAAAACTAGGGGATCAATTACATTTCCCTTAGATTTTGACATTTTTTGGCCTTTTTCATCTTTAACTAATGGATGGATGTATATATCTTCAAATGGTAAATCTTTCATAAACTTTAAGCCCATCATTATCATCCTGGCTACCCAAAAAAAAATGATATCAAATCCTGTAACCAATACATTTGTAGGGTAGAATCTATTTAAAAGATCATTCTTTTTTGGCCAGTCTAGTGTGGAAAAGGGCCATAAAGCAGATGAAAACCAGGTATCAAGAACATCAGTTTCTTGATGACTAATTAAAGCTTTTTCATTTATTAAAGCTAATTTTTTTTTTGCTTCCTCAAGACTCTCTGCGGCGATCATATCGCCAGAATTTGAATACCATATTGGAATCCTATGCCCCCACCAAATTTGTCTAGAGATACACCAAGGTTGAATATTGTCTACCCAATGATTGAAGGTGTTTATCCATAATTTCGGATGAAATTTAATTTTTTCCTCTTCAATTTTTTTTTTTACCGGAATGCATAATTTTTTGGAGTCTACAAACCACTGATCTGTTAAAAAGGGCTCAACTATTTCACCTGTTCTATCTCCATACGGAATTACCATCCTGTTTATTTCAACCTTTTCAACTAAACTCTGTGTTTCTAGAGCTTTAATAATTTTTGTTCTCGCCTTAAATCTATCCAACCCTTTGAATTCATTAGGTATGGCATCTATAGTCAATAATTTACAATTTTTATCAAATATATTTGTAAAGGTTAAATTGTGTTTAATACCAATTTCAAAATCATTGAAGTCATGTGCTGGTGTAATCTTAACTGCACCAGAACCCTTTTTAGGATCAGCGTATGTATCGGCAATAATTTGAATTTCTCTATCTGTAAAAGGGATAATAGCTTTCTCCCCAATAAATTTTTTTAATGTTTTATTTTTTGGATGAATCGCAATTGCAGCATCACCAAACATAGTTTCTGGTCTTGTAGTTGCAATTGTGATTTTCTCGTTCGAGTCAACTAATTGATATTTTAAATACCACATTTTACCGTCAACTTCCTTTTGATTGACTTCTAAGTCTGATATCGCTGTTTGCAACAATGGGTCCCAATTAACGAGTCTTTTATCTTTATAAATTAAACCTTCATTAAACAGTTCGATAAAAACCTTACTTACTACTTTACAAAGATCCTTATCCATAGTGAACCTGGACCTATTCCAGTCTACAGAAGTACCTAACCTATTCATTTGATTTATAATGTTACTTCCCGATTCTTCTTTCCATTCCCAAATTTTCTCAATGAACTTTTCTCTTCCTAAATCATTTTTTGTTTGTTTATTCTTTTTTAAAATATTATGTTCCACCACTATCTCAGTAGCAATTCCTGCATGATCGGTACCTGATTGCCAAAGAACATTTTTTCCAATTTTTTTTTGAAATCTAACTATTATGTCTTGTAAAGTAAAAGTTAAAGCATGGCCAATATGAAGGCTTCCAGTTACATTCGGTGGAGGCATCATCAAACAAAATGCATCTTTGTCTTTTTCATTTTTAAAATTAAAAGTTTTTTCAGTTGCCCATAATTGCAAAAGTGCCTCTTCAACTTCTTTATAATTAAATCTTTTCTCTAGCATTCTACTCAATCAAATCTAACCACTTTTCTTTTACGTTCTTATAATTCTTTTCAACGTCGTAGTATACAACTGATAAATCAAGATCTTTTGCATTTAACTTACCTTGATGATGTAATGTTTCATAATAGGAAGTAAACAAATCTCCATATGCCTTCACTAAATCTAACTCCGATTCAAGAAGTTCTTGCTCTCCATCCAAAAGATCAAGCATAGTTCTTTCACCCAACTGCATTTCCTGCTTTAAACCATCAAGATAAATTTTGTTTGATTTTATCTGCTTTTTATATGCACTAATTTTTGCTAGTGAATTATCAAATGTAGATTTAGATGAAATTAAATTATAACTTACTTCATTCTTAATTTTTTTTAATAATGATTGTAATGATATTAGTTTAGACCTTGTTTCCCTTATTTTTGAAGATGCTGAACCAGATTGGTATAAAGGAATGTCAATAACGGCGAAAGCTGACAGAACTTCTCTTTTACTATCAAATTTAAAGTATCCTTCGTTAATATAAGCTTCTCCCTCAAGTTTAAGACTTGGCAGCCTTTTTCTTTTAATCTTTTTAATTTCATTCTCAACGGATTTTATCTGAAAGATTAAGTCATTTATGCGTGGATTAAATTTTTGACTAGTTAAATTAAGATTGTTAAGATCTAGCGAAATTTTATTATGATCTAGAATTATATTTGGATCTTTGGGGTCTATTCCAAATATAAACTTATATTTAACAGATAATGTATTAATATTTTTCTCAGACTCAATTAATTCAGACTGTGCCAATAGATATCTAGCTTCAGCAATAGATACATCAGTCAGGGTAACCTCACCAATATCAAACTGTTCTTTAGTTAATTCCAATCTTTTTTTTAGTACTTGCAGGTTTTTTTCTTTTAAATCAAAGTTAATTTTTTCTGTTGCTAAATTCGCATAAGTCTTAATTGAATTAAGAAACACCTCTTGCTCTTTATTTTGTAATGAAAATCTATATGAAATAACTTTATTTTTAGCCTCTCTTAAATTGCTAATACTGCTACCTCCATTAAAAATATCTTGAGTTACTTTTACGCCCTTATAAGTTTCGGTTCTTAAATTATCTGTGGCAATATTAAATCCTTGAGAGTTCGTATCAACTTTACCTTTTTTATAATACCCACTGATTTCTGGCCTAAATTCAGCATAAGCCTGAGGAACTAACTCATCTCTAGACTTTAGTACTTCTCTTTCGTAAGTTAATTCTGGATTAGAGTTGTAAAGTGATTCCAGGGATTCTTTGAGATCATCATTTAGTATATTTTCAGAAAGTAGGTATTCTGAATAACTTAATATAATTAAAAATAATAAAGATTTGATATTAATTATTCGGCGCATAATCATCACCTACTTCTGTGAAGTCATTAAGGTTGCATACATTAGTGTTAAAAATTTTTGTAAATGATACGTCATTTTTAATTTTCAAACCTCTAACAAAAAAACCAACGGGTTCATCAATATTTTTTATTACTGTATAAATTTCACCATCTTCTTTTAATTGCTTCACTAAATTTTCTGGTATGTGACTAACGGAGCCCTCAATAAAAATTTTATCAAAAGGTTGATTCCGAGAATTTCCTGTACTTAATCTATTTTTATAATAAACAGAGCAATTAAGCAAACTCATTTCTGATAATGTTTGATTAGCAAGTTCAACTATTTTTTTATCATTTTCAATTGCAAAAACGTATCCTACTAAATTCGATAATATTGCAACAGAATATCCAGTGAGACACCCAATAACTAAAACTTTGTCTTCTTTAGAGAAATTACAATACTCAAACATTTTAGCCATTAAAAATGAACGCATAAAATATCTATCAGATGAAAACCTAATATCTGAATCACTATAAATTAAATCTCTATCATTACCTGATATGAATAACTCTCTTCTAATTTTATAAAAAGAGTCTAGTAAATCTTTTTTCTTTACACCAACTGGCATAATCTGGCTTTTAACCATATTTATTCTTGCAATTTCAAAATAATTATTGTTCATTTTCTATGTATTTAAATACTGCTTTAATATATAAGTATAAATATTTATTACAATGTTTAAGAATCATTGGTGCGGTGGCGGAGAGGCTACGCACCGGCCTGCAAAGCCGAGTACACCGGTTCGAATCCGGTCCGCACCTCCATAAAGTAATAAATGTTTTTACAAATTGAAAAATTTAATTATTATGAGTCTAATTCCGGCGTAGCTCAGCTGGTAGAGCAAGCGACTGTTAATCGCTGGGTCACAGGTTCGAGTCCTGTCGCCGGAGCCATAAAAAATGAAGATATTTATAAGTGGTATAGCAGGTTTTTTAGGAAGCCATTTGGCTGATGCTTTTATCAAAGAAGGTCACCATGTTGTAGGTTGTGATAGTTTAATTGGAGGTGAACTTAGCAATGTACCCCCGTCAGCGGAATTTTACCAATACGACTGTTGCTTTAGAAACTCTATGCTGAAAATCACTAAAGGATGCGATCTTGTGTATCACACAGCTGCGACTGCTTATGAGGGACTGTCTGTCTTTTCTCCTCACCTAATAACCAATAACATCGTGACGGGTTCAGTTTCACTTTTTAGTGCGGCAATTGAAAATAAAGTAAAAAGAATAGTCTTTTGTTCATCTATGGCAAGATATGGAACTAACAAGGTTCCTTTTAAAGAAAGTTATTCTCCCAATCCGCAGGACCCATATGGAATTGCTAAAGTTGCTGCAGAAAATATACTTAAGAATCTTTGCGAAGTACATGGTGTTGAATACGTAATTGCTGTACCTCATAATATTATTGGTCCAAGACAAAAATATGATGACCCCTACAGAAATGTAGCCTCAATAATGATAAATCTTATGTTACAAAATAGACAACCTATAATTTATGGAGACGGTAAGCAAAAAAGATGTTTTTCCTACATTGATGATGATTTATTCTGCTTGAAAGAAATGGCTACAAGTCAAAAGGTCTTAGGAGAAGTAATAAATATTGGACCTGACGAGGAATTTATAACTATCAATACACTAGCAGAGAAAATTGCTAATCAACTAAAATTTAATTTGAATCCAATTTATATGAAGGGGAGACCACAAGAAGTTCTTGAAGCCACATGTAGTGCTGATAAAGCAAGGAAAATTTTGAACTACAAA
>Ga0315330_10002261_pt1 | contig 13187 bp, 11 predicted proteins | sample M140m34915metaG_FD_203453 | JGI IMG/M metagenome (GOLD analysis project Ga0315330, IMG submission 203453) | Ammonia-oxidizing marine archaeal communities from Monterey Bay, California, United States - M1 40m 34915 | ecosystem: Environmental > Aquatic > Marine > Intertidal zone | place: USA...
TTCCTGGAGTTGTAATCCCTATTACGGCAGGACGAGATAAATCCATTCAGCTCATTAAGGAAGCGAATGCTTCCGACAAAATCATAGGTGTTGTTGCACAAAAAAATGAAAATGTTGAAAATCCAGGACCTAACGATATATATGAATTAGGGACGGTAGCTCAAATCCTAAGAGTCTTGAAAATGCCGGATGGAAATACGACCATCATCATTCAGGGAAAAAAACGATTTAATATTAAAAGTATTTTAGAGGAACAACCTTATATGAAGGCATCTATAGAAGCTGTCGTAGAAAAAGTCCCAGAGAAAAGCGATAAAGAATTTACTGCGACGATCGATTCTATAAAAGATTTAGCACTACAAATTATCAATGAAAACCCTAACATCCCCTCTGAAGCCACCTTCGCAATAAAGAATATTCAATCTCCTTCTTTTTTGATCAATTTTGTGGCTTCGAATATGAATGTACAAGTTGGTGGAAAGCAGAAAATCTTATCCGAGATCAATTTACACCAGCGTGCTATTATGTGTTTAAAACACATGAACGAAGAGTATCAAAAGCTCGCCTTAAAAAATGACATACAATCGCGTGTTCGCTCTGAAATGGATTCCCAACAAAGAGAATATTACTTGCATCAGCAAATGAAAACGATTCAAGAGGAGTTGGGCGGAGTATCTTACGAAGAAGAAGTGGACGAGATGCGGAAAAAAGCAAAGACCAAACTTTGGAAAAAGGAGGTAGAAGAACACTTCAATAAAGAGTTGTCCAAATTACAACGGATGAATCCGCAAGTTGCTGAGTATTCTATACAACGTAATTATTTAGATCTTTTTTTAGATCTCCCATGGGAAGAATTTTCTGAAGATAATTTTGATCTTAAACGAGCAGAAAAAATCCTTAATCGCGATCATTTTGGACTAGAGAAAGTTAAGAAAAGAGTAATTGAATATTTAGCTGTTTTAAAGCTTCGTAACGATATGAAATCCCCGATCCTTTGTCTTTATGGACCTCCAGGAGTAGGGAAGACCTCTTTAGGAAAATCTATTGCAGAAGCCCTTGGAAGAAAATATGCTCGGATCTCACTAGGGGGAATGCGTGACGAAGCTGAGATTAGAGGACATCGTAAGACTTATATAGGTGCCTTGCCCGGTCGTATCCTTCAAAGTTTAAAAAAGGCAGGGACTTCCAATCCAGTTTTTGTTTTAGATGAAATAGACAAGCTTTCTTCAAGTTTTCAAGGAGACCCTGCTTCAGCTCTATTAGAAGTTTTAGACCCCGAGCAAAATAGTGATTTTTACGATAATTTTTTGGAGTTGGGATACGACCTTTCAAAAGTAATGTTTGTTGCTACAGCAAATAATCTTGGGACGATACAAAGAGCTCTTTTGGACCGCATGGAATTGATTAATGTTAGCGGCTATACTCTTGAAGAGAAAACCGCTATTGCTCAAAATTTTTTACTTCCAAAGCAATTAAAAGAGCATGGTTTGAAAAAAGATCAGTTGATACTCAAAAAAGCTGTACTGGAGAAAATCGTAGATCAATACACTAAAGAATCAGGTGTACGCTCATTAGAAAAACAGATAGCCAAAACCGTTCGCTTTGCTGCGAAGTCTATTGCAATGGAGGAAGATTATATCAATAGTCCTGAAATTTCTGATTTAACGACCATTTTAGGACCAGCTAAAATTCATCGTGATTTATATGAAAACAATCATGTTGCAGGAGTTGTTACGGGTCTAGCTTGGACTGCCGTAGGTGGAGACATCTTATTTATTGAATCTGCTATTTCTCCTGGTAAGGGAACCCTTAGTATTACGGGTAATTTGGGTAAGATCATGAAAGAGTCTGCTACAATTGCTATGGAGTATATCAAAGCAAATGCTGGAAATTTAGGACTTTCTAAATTTAATTTTGATGCTTATAATATTCATATTCATGTTCCAGAAGGAGCGACCCCCAAAGATGGACCTAGTGCAGGAATTACGATGCTTACCTCTTTGGTCTCACTCTTTAAACAAAAACGTGTAAAGAAAAATTTGGCAATGACAGGGGAGATTACATTGCGAGGAAAAGTTTTACCCGTAGGAGGAATTAAAGAAAAAATTTTAGCAGCCAAACGATCGAAAATCAAAGAGATCATTCTTTGTGATGAAAATCGTAAAGACATTGAAGAAATAAATGCAAGCTATTTAAAGGGGTTAACATTTTACTATGTGAAAGAGATGAAGCAAGTCATTGATTTGGCAGTAACCCAGCAAAATGTAATCAATTCAAAAAGTTTTCTTTCACGCAAAGAAGCATAGAAGATAGTTGTAACTTTAATCATGCGAAAAATTATAGTGGCTATTGACGGTCATGCAGCAACGGGAAAAAGTTCTCAATCTAAGCGTCTTGCAGATGCTCTTGGCTATACTTACATTGATACAGGCGCAATGTATAGAGCCGTTACCTACTTTGCTTTAAAGCAAAATTCTGAAGGATGTATTGACCCCAAACGTTTGTTGGCTGATTTAGACCAAATCAAAATACAATTTCGTTATACTTTAAAAGGACAACAAACCTTTTTAAATGGAAAAGAGATTAGTAAAGCCATACGAGAAGCGGATGTAACCGCTCAAGTAAGCCAAGTCGCAAAGCTTCCAGAGGTTCGAAGCTTTTTGCTCATTCAGCAGCAAGCTATGGGTGTTAATCAAGGAATCGTTATGGACGGTCGTGATATAGGGACAGTTGTTTTCCCAGAGGCGGAGTGTAAATTCTTTTTAACAGCCCGACCGGAAATCAGAGCAAAACGCCGGCATTTAGAACAACTCGAACAAGGGAATAAGCAAACCTTTGAGTCTGTGCTTGCAAATCTTAAGGAGAGAGATTATTTAGACAGCAACAGAACCACTAGTCCCATGGTCAAAGCGGAGGATGCAATAGAGATTGACGTTAGCGACGCTAGTATAGACGAGGTATATGAAGTTCTTTGGTCTCATATTTCTGAAAAAATAGCCCTTTAATAGTCACTTAAAAAAGTCGGATTATTGTTTGTTTATCAAGTGATTACCATTATATTTGCACGCTTTTAATTGGTAGGAAAAATCTGAAAGCACTTTAAATAATAAACATCTTCTGTCCTTGCAATGAAGGTTTTCCCGAAGACAGAATACAAAATCCCCTCGGAAATGGCTAAAAAACCAACCGAAGTTTCAGCAACTAAAAAAACCGCTGAACCCAAAGAAAAGGCAGTACCAAAGACCGCTGCTAAAAAAATTGCCGCTAAAAAGACAACTACTAAAACTGCAGCATCGAAAAAAACTGCAACTGCAAAGAAAGAAACTGCTACTAAAAAAAAATCAACTGCAACTAAGAAAGCTGTTGAAACAAAAAAGGAAGCAGCAACTACAAAAAAAGCAGCTGCAACGAAAAAAACAGCTAGTCCTAAAAAAGCTGCAAAAACAATAACTGAAAAAGTAGAAGCCGCTGCAGACTCTGTAGCATTAGCTGATACTACTGAAGACGTTGCTGTGGTTTCTGATAAGAAGGAAAGCACACAAGACGATGCAAAAGCACGAGTAGAATTTCTTGACAACTTCAATTGGCACAACTACCAAGAAGGGATTGATGTAATTGACGACAAGCAGCTTGATGAATTTGAGAAGCTAGTAAAAGAAAACTTTGTAGATACCTCAGATGATGATGTCATCGAAGGAACCGTGGTTTACATGACCGAGCGCGAAGCTATCATCGATATTAATGCAAAATCTGAAGGGGTAATTTCATTAAATGAATTCCGTTATAATCCCGACCTCAAGGAGGGAGACAAGGTAGAAGTTGTTGTGGACACCAGAGAAGATCGTACAGGGCAACTTGTTCTTTCTCACAGAAAGGCTCGCGTTATAAAAGCTTGGGATCGAGTAAACAATGCTCATGATAATTCTGAAATTGTCAGTGGTTTTGTAAAATGTAGAACAAAAGGAGGAATGATAGTTGATGTTTTTGGCATTGAAGCTTTCTTGCCTGGATCTCAAATTGATGTTAAACCCATTCGCGACTACGATCAGTATGTCAACAAAACGATGGAGTTTAAAGTGGTAAAAATAAACCACGAATTCAAAAATGTAGTGGTTTCCCACAAAGCGCTCATCGAAGCAGATATTGAAGAGCAAAAGAAAGAAATCATCGGTCAATTAGAAAAAGGCCAGGTTCTAGAGGGAATTGTGAAAAACATTACATCCTATGGGGTCTTTATCGATTTAGGTGGAGTAGACGGATTGATTCATATTACGGATCTTTCATGGAGCAGAATTAACCATCCGAACGAAATTCTTGACTTGGATCAAAAATTAAATGTAGTAATCTTAGATTTTGATGATAATAAATCTAGAATTCAACTTGGATTAAAGCAACTAAGTGCTCATCCTTGGGATCAATTATCTGATAAGCTCAATGAGGGAGATCGGGTAAAAGGAAAAGTTGTAGTAATTGCAGACTACGGAGCGTTTGTTGAAATTGAAGAAGGAGTCGAAGGACTTGTTCATGTTTCAGAAATGTCTTGGTCCACACACCTACGTTCCGCACAAGATTTTGTAAAAGTAGGGGACGATGTTGAGGCTGTTATTTTAACCCTTGACCGCGAGTCTCGTAAAATGTCTCTTGGAATCAAACAAATTACTCCTGATCCTTGGACAGATATTACTTCCAAATATCCTATCGGTTCTAAACACTCAGGTTTGGTAAGAAACTTTACCAACTTCGGAGTGTTTATTGAGCTTGAAGAGGGAATAGATGGGTTGGTTTATATCTCTGATTTATCTTGGACCAAAAAAGTAAAACACCCCTCTGAGGTTCTTACTCTTGGAGATAAAATAGATGTAATTGTTCTTGAACTTGATGTCGAAGGTCGAAAGCTTAGCTTAGGACACAAACACACGATGGAAAACCCATGGGACAAATACGAAAAAGAGTTTGCTTTAGATACCGAGCACAAAGCATCCATTACTGAAGTAGTGGACAAAGGAGCTACAATAGCTTTTAACGATGATATAATTGCTTTTGTTCCAGCACGTCACATGGAAAAAGAAGATGGCTCAAAACTCAAAAAAGGTGAAGAAGCTACTTTCAAAATAATTGAATTCAATAAAGAATTCAAAAGAGTTGTTGCTTCTCATACCGTAATGTTTAGAGAGCAAGAAATGAAGAATGTCAAGCGTGCCTCAGCTAAAGTTGCTGCATCTAATGCAGAGAAAGCGACTTTAGGAGATTTAGACGCTTTAGCAAACTTAAAGGATAAGATGAAAGGGAATGAATAAAAACCTAATGATATCTTTATCAAATTTAAAAACCCTCCCCATGGAGGGTTTTTTTTATACTCGAGAAAACAATACTTTTGTTAGATAATAATTAAATGGCACAAAAAGTTCTTCTTACTGAAAAAAAAGTGAGCATCATCTTAAGACGATTATGTCATCAGCTCATCGAACGCCATGGAAATTTTTCGAATACAGTTTTGGTAGGCTTACAACCTCGAGGAACCTTATTACTTGACCAGTTATTAGATTTATTAAAAGCAAAAAAAATAGGTCCTATAAAATCGGGAAAATTAGACACCACTTTTTTCAGGGATGACTTTCGCAGGAGTGAACGTCCTTTAAATGCTAAAACTACCGAAATGAATGAAATCGTTGAGGGCAAAGATGTGGTGCTTATAGACGATGTGTTATTTACAGGAAGAAGCATCCGTTCTGCACTTACGGCTATTGACACATACGGGCGCCCTAAATCTATAGAATTATTGGTGCTTGTAGATCGTCGTTTCAGTCGTCATCTGCCGATACAACCCGACTACTTAGGAGCTCAAATTGACGCATTACAAGGAGATAAAGTAAAAGTTGTTTGGTCAGAAGATCCCTCACAAAACATTGTTTATTTAGAAAAAAATAACGAATGAAGAAATTAAGTGTTTCCCATCTTTTAGGTATCAAATATCTTCAACCCGAAGATTTACACTTAATTTTTGAAACAGCAACTCATTTTAAAGAGGTCATCAATCGTCCCATTAAAAAAGTACCCAGTCTTCGCGACATTACTATTGCCAATTTATTTTTTGAAAACAGCACACGCACTAAACTTTCCTTTGAATTGGCAGAAAAACGATTGTCTGCGGATGTCATCAATTTCTCAGCAGGTCAATCTTCAGTATCCAAGGGGGAAACGTTAGTAGATACAGTTAATAATATCCTCGCAATGAAGGTTGATATGATTGTAATGCGTCATCCCAATCCAGGAGCAGCTCATTTTCTATCTAAAGCTGTAGAATCTTGTATCATTAACGCAGGGGATGGAACTCATGAGCATCCGTCTCAAGCATTATTAGATGCATTTTCCCTTCAAGAAAAGTTTGGAAGCCTACAAGGAAAACGCATTGCCATAGTAGGTGATATTTTACATTCTCGAGTGGCATTGTCAAATATTTATGCCCTAAAAATGCTGGGAGCTGAGGTGAAACTTTGCGCACCTAAATCCCTTTTACCAAAACATATCGAATCCTTGGGAGTAAGTACTTCAACGGACTTGATGCAGGTGTTAAAATGGTGTGATGCTGCAAACATGCTTCGCGTACAAAACGAGCGTATGGAACTAAGTTATTTCCCTTCTACAAGGGAGTACAGTCAAAACTTTGGACTGAACGGAGCCCGTTTAAAAGAGTTGCGTAAAGAAATCGTGATTCTCCATCCGGGTCCTATAAACCGCGGTGTTGAGATCACAAGTGAGGTCGCAGATTCGGATCAGGCGATCATTTTAGATCAAGTAGAAAACGGAGTAGCAATTCGTATGGCTATTATTTACCTTTTGGGATCCCAACTCAATATAACTGCCTCATGATACAATATGAATCAGAACGTATCGGGAGTATTGATGCTAAAAGTATTTCAGAGCACACACAACAATTAAAAAAAGAACTGGAAGAAAAAGCTATTGATCTAATTTGTGACTGTTCTGAATTTGATCTGGACGTACCTCTCCTAGACGAAATTCATGAGTTGCAAAAGAATAAGAATAAGTGTATTGTGATTATTCTTCCTCTAGAAAAACAGGAGGAGTACACTGCAGATTGGAATTTGGTTCCAAGTATGCAAGAGGCTTTAGATTTTATTTCATTTGAACAAATGCAACGAGATTTAGGCTTTTGATATGATGGAACTCACCATTTTAGGATGCCACTCAGCAACACCAAGAGAAAACAAACATACCAGTTCTCAGTTGTTAGAAGTATCCGGAAATCTATTTCTAATAGATTGTGGTGAAGGTACCCAAATGCAATTGCGAAAAACTAAAGCGAAGTTTGCTCGAATAAAGCATATTTTTATTTCTCATTTACATGGGGATCATTTTTATGGTCTTATTGGTTTGATAAGTACCTTTAGGTTGCTCGGTAGAACAGCTCCTTTAAACATCTACGGTCCAAAGGGGATTAAAGAGATCATAATTTTACAGCTAAAGCTGGCCAAGTCCTGGACTGACTATCCTCTTCATTTTCAAGAACTTTCATCCACAAAATGTGAAGTTATCTTTGAAGATGCGTCTGTTACAGTCACCACCTTACCCTTAGATCACAGAGTGTACACCAATGGATTTAAATTTACGACTAAGGTCAATAAACGCAAAGTAAACTCATATGCCGTAGCTAATTTAGAATTAGAACATTTTCATTATGTACAGTTACAACAAGGATTGCCCATTACGTTATCAAATGGAGCTACTTATGAAAATAAAGCATTAACACTAGCCTCAGATCCACCAAAATCATATGCATACTGTAGTGATACCGCTTATCTTGAAGCCCTAGTTCCCCATATAGAGGGGGTAGACCTTCTTTATCATGAAGCTACTTTTTTAGAAAAGCATCAAGATTTAGCTGCTAAAACAAAGCACAGTACCGCCCTTCAAGCAGCAAAGATTGCTCATGCAGCAGCAGCTAAAAAATTAGTTTTAGGGCATTATTCCAATCGCTATCGGGATAAACAAGAATTTATAGTAGAGGCCTCAGCAGTTTTCAAAGAAGTTTTTTTATCTGAAGACCTTAAAACTTTTTCTATTTAACAATGGATTGTAACTTGCATAAATAATGAAGAAAGAAGATTTAGGACATTTACGAAAATCGTACGAAAAAAGTGTTTTGGAAATTGGCGACCTCAATGCAGACCCCATGGGATTCTTTAAGAAATGGTTTGATGAGGCTGTAGCCCATTCTCAGATTGAGGAAGCAAATGCAATGAGTCTTACAACCTTGGGATTGGATGATTTTCCTAAAGCTCGTATAGTTCTGTTAAAAGCCTTTACTACAGAGGGTTTTATTTTTTATACCAACTATCAAAGTGAAAAAGGAATGGCCATAGAACATCATTCAAAGGTTGGATTATCTTTTTTTTGGCCTCCACTTGAACGGCAAGTCATCATAAAAGGAGAGGTTGAAAAACTCCCTCCAGAGGCTTCTGACGCCTATTTTAAAACCCGCCCTAAGGGAAGTCAAATTGGGGCGATCATTTCAGATCAAAGTAAAGTCATCACGGATCGTTCGATCATTGAGGCTAAATTAACAGCATTGGAACTTCAATACAAGGACGAGGAAATCAAACGACCAGAACACTGGGGAGGTTATCTAGTTGTGCCTAAATGTATTGAGTTTTGGCAAGGAAGACCGAATCGTTTGCACGATCGTATTCGCTGCCAACTTCAAGCCGGATTTTGGAACCTTGAACGCTTAGCCCCTTAATTATGAAAGAGCTTCTTTTATTACGACATGCTAAATCCTCTTGGGAACTTAATGTTGAGGACCGTCATCGTCCTTTGACTGAAAAGGGAATGCTGAGTATCAAAAGAATGGCACAACATAATCCTGAGATTTTTTCTGATCTAGATGCTATTTATTCGAGCCCTGCTAATAGAGCTAATCATACTGCCTCAATAGTAATACATAGTTTACAACTACCTTTTGAAAAGTTAGCTTTGACAGAGAGATTATATACTTTTGAGGCTTCTCAATTGATTCATTATGTAAAGAATCTTTCTAATGAGTTGGAGCGGATAATGTGTGTAGGACACAACCCTGCTTTCACCCAAGCGGTTGCATATTTTAGCGGGAAGCATTTTGATCATTTGCCAACTGCGGCATGGGCTCATTTAAAATTTAAGCAAACAAACTGGTCATCCGTTCAAGAAGGTACTCTAACTCTTGGTTTACCAAAAAAAATATTGCGATAAGATGGCAAAACAAGAACGTTTCATCAATAGGGAATTAAGCTGGCTTGATTTTAATGCTCGAGTACTTCAAGAAGCAGCTCTTCCCGATGTACCCCTATTGGAACGCTTGCGTTTCATAGGAATTTTTTCTAATAACCTTGACGAGTTTTTTCAAGTTCGCTTTGCTACGGTTCAACGAATTGCCCAGTCTGAAAAATCAGGGAAGAAAATTTTTGGTGGACAAACGGCTACAGATCTTTTAAATACGATTATCAAAAAAGTTATTGAACAACAAAAGGAAAGTTCCGGAATATTATCAAACATTGAAAAAGAATTAGAAAAAGAAGAAATCTTCTTTGTTAATGAAAAGCAAGTTCTAAAAGAACACGAAATCTTTTTAAAAGAATACTTTATTCAAAAGGTGAGCCCAGCATTGATGACTATCATCATATCTGATGATGAAAACCAAGATTTTTCAGATAATCTGGCTTTTCTTACGGTAAAGCTTCACTTTGATTCTAAACATGGGAAAGAAACAAAATTTGCTTTAATAGAGCTTCCAACGGATCTGAATCGTTTTATCGTTTTACCTCAAATTGGAAACAAGCAATACGTGATGTTTTTAGATGATCTAATACGTTATCACTTTCATTTGATTTTTAACTTCTTTGAGTATACCCATATTGAATCACACATGATTAAGGTCACTCGAGATGCTGAATTAGACATGGAGGGAGATGTTTCGAAAAGTTACATCAATAAAATTGTAGAGAGTGTAAGAGACCGAATCTTGGCCGAACCTGTGCGTCTAGTTTACGACAAAGAAATTTCTGAGGATACCTTAGAAATGATTAAAAAAATATTAGGGGTAGGTGCAGATGACAGTTTAATACCTGGAGGTCGCTATCATCATCGTAGAGACTATATGAATTTCCCACAACTGAATCGAAAAGACCTACAATATGAAAGGAAAGAGGCGCTTCCAATAAGGGGATTATCTCTTGAAAAAAGTATTTTTAAAGCGATAGAACCCAAAGATTATTTGCTCTACACTCCCTATCATAGCTTTTCATTTGTGATAAAATTTCTTCGCGAAGCAGCACTTGATCCAGAGGTTACAACGATCAAAATTACTATTTACAGACTTTCTAAGATTTCCAATGTAGCCAGTTCATTAATAAATGCTGCCAAAAACGGAAAAAAAGTTTTGGTCCAAATTGAGCTGCAAGCTCGTTTTGATGAAACAAACAACATTACCTATGCAGAGCAAATGCAAGCAGCAGGAGTAGAATTAATTTTTGGTATTCCAGGTTTAAAAGTACATTCGAAGATCTGTGTGATTGAGAAAAAGAGCAATGGAAAAAAGAAACGCTATGGTTTTATAAGTACAGGAAACCTTAATGAGGATACCGCAAAAATATATACCGATTATACCCTTTTTACTTCCAATCAAAAAGTATTAAAAGAGCTGAACAAAGTTTTTAACTTCCTTCAAGTACATTACAAACGCAAAGCTTATAAACACTTGATCGTGTCTCCTCATTATACCCACAATGCTTTAATGAAGATGATCAATCAAGAGATTGAAAATCACAAAGCTGGTCTCCCTAGTGGGATTCGACTAAAACTAAATGCCATTACCAATTTTTCCGTAATTGAAAAATTATACCAAGCCAGTAATGCTGGAGTACCAATTAAAATGGTTGTCCGAGGGATTTGCTGTTTGATACCTGGGATAGAGGGAATGAGTGAAAATATTGAGGTTATTAGTGTAGTAGATAAGTATTTGGAACATCCTAGAATCTATCATTTTACAAACGGCGGAGATCCAAAAATCTATATTTCTTCAGCAGATTTTATGACGAGAAATATCGAGAACAGGGTGGAAGTTGCTGCGCCAATATACGATGCAGACCTCCAAAGACAGATCATTGAAGTATTTGATATTATTTGGAGCGATAACGTAAAAGCAAGAAGATTAAATGGACCAATTCAAAATGTATTTGTAGAAAACAACGCCCCAGCGGTTCGTTCTCAAATCGCCATTCACGAGTACTATAAAAAGGAAGCGAATCTATGAAAATTAGAAAATATGCTGCGATTGATATCGGTTCCAATGCAGTAAGATTATTAGTTTCTAATGTCGTGGAATATAAAAATCAAACTCTTTTTCTTAAAAATGCTTTAGTCCGTGTTCCCATTCGTTTAGGACAAGATTCTTTTACTCAAGGAGAAATTACTTCCAAGAACATCAAACGGATGATTAAATCCATGAAGGCTTTTAAAATGCTTATGAAAGTTCATGGAGTTAAAGATTATTTAGCCTTTGCAACCTCTGCTCTTCGTGATGCTAAAAACGGTAATATAGTCGTTGAAAAAGTCTTAAAAAAAGCAGGTATTAAAATTGAGATCATAGACGGTACAAAAGAAGCGGAAATTATTTCCAATACGAATGTATTTGAAAGTATTGATATTGAAAAAACATTCCTTTATGTTGATGTAGGGGGTGGAAGTACAGAGTTTAGTATTCTTAAAGGTGGAAAACGAACACATTCAGCTTCTTTTAAAATTGGGACAGTACGATTACTAAATGATGGAGTAGATGCGGATACTTGGAAGCAGGTAGAACATTGGGTGAAGAAAAATACCGCTTCCTATCCTAAAATTTATCTTTTGGGTACAGGTGGGAATATTAATAAACTACACAAAATGGCGAATGTAAAAGATCACAGACCCATTACCTACCTTACATTAAATGCTATTTATAATCAGCTAAAATTATTGACTTATGAAGAACGTATTGTTGATTTAGGCTTAAATCCAGATCGTTCAGATGTGATTATACCTGCTACAGAACTTTTTATCAAAACATTAAGATGGAGTGGAGCCAAAGTGATTTACGTTCCTAAAGTGGGGCTTTCGGATGGAATGATACGAGAACTTTACAAAAACAAAAGACCTGTCCGTTAACCGTGAATCCGTTCTTGGTCTCCGAATTTTTTGATAAGCTTCCCTTCGAAATCTAATAGTGCTTCCCACCTTTGATCAACTAGTTCTTTTGAGGGAGCATACTTTTTAGCCAACTTTAAAAAAAGGGTGTAATGGTGCGCTTCACTGATCATTAACTTACGATAAAATTTGCGTAATTTTGCATCTTTCAATTCTTCTGAAAGGATTCTAAATCGCTCACAACTACGAGCTTCTATGAGAGCAGCACAAAGCAGTTTGTGCGTTAGATGAATGCTTTTAGAGCCCCCCTTAGGAAAAAAATCAAGTAACTGAAGTACATAGAGATCTTTTCGCTCTCTACCTAAGGAATATCCTCTTTCCATTATGATGTCGTGCACCATCTTAAAATGACTCATTTCTTCTTGGGCTAGTTCCGTCATGGCCGAAACTAACTCGGAATGTTCTGGAAAACCAATGATTAGAGAAATAGCAGTACTGGCTGCTTTTTGTTCACAATAGGCGTGATCGGTTAGGATTTCCTCCAAGTTTTGTTTTGCTATGTTGACCCACCTAGGATCCGTGGGAAGTTTTAGTCCTAGCATGGTTATTAATTGATGTCCAGATCAAATTTTTTGCGCAATTCCTCAAGAGTGGGATTAATTTTGACAAGATATTGATATTTTTCTTGTGAGGAATAGACTGCATCTTCTTTTGTAGTTTCTGATATTTTTAGCTCAATACTTATGCTAAAATTACTTAATCGCTCTCTTAAAAAGGGAAGTAAATGCTCCATCTCACGACTCATTTCTACTTTATTCATGTCATTAGCTACCGTAAAAAGGAGGACATTATTTTCCTTTAATTCTATGGTGTTCATGCTGAGGATGGAAGCAATGTTTTGTTTACCTTGATTTTTTAATTTGTCGATGTATTCTTTCCATAACGTTTCAAGTTGATTTTGGTCAAATACATCATTTGGTTTTTCAGTTTCTATATCTCTTGGTTTTTGA
>Ga0315330_10002263_pt1 | contig 13180 bp, 10 predicted proteins | sample M140m34915metaG_FD_203453 | JGI IMG/M metagenome (GOLD analysis project Ga0315330, IMG submission 203453) | Ammonia-oxidizing marine archaeal communities from Monterey Bay, California, United States - M1 40m 34915 | ecosystem: Environmental > Aquatic > Marine > Intertidal zone | place: USA...
CTTTGTTTTTGATACAATCCAGTCCATCCCAAGATCATATGGTGTAACCGTTCCGTCAGTTTCTTGTCCAACAACGATAAAGCCTTTTTCAGCGCGCAGTACATGCATTGCCTCGGTTCCATAGGGACAAATGTCATATTTTTTACCCTTCTGCATCAAAGTATCCCAGAGCTTTGGCCCATACCTTCTTGGAACATTAATCTCAAAACTCAGCTCTCCTGTAAACGATATTCTAAAAATACGAGCTGTTATCCCTGCCACATTTCCTTCTTTAACTGACATAAAAGGAAATTCTTCGTTTGATAAGTCAAGTTCTGGTGCTAAGTCGGAGAGTAATTTACGGCAATTAGGGCCGCATATTGACACTACTGCCCATTGCTCGGTGACAGAGGTGAAATAAACCTTCAGATCAGGCCACTCAGTTTGATGCCATTCTTCAAGCCATTCTAACACACTCGCTGCACCGCCCGTTGTCGTTGTCATATGAAAGTGGCCGGGTTGTAGATGAGTGGTTACACCATCATCCATAACCATGCCATCTTCTTTGAGCATCAAGCCATATCGTGCTCTTCCGGGCGCTAATTTCAACCAGGCGTTTGTATAGACGCGATTTAAAAATTCCGCTGCGTCAGGGCCTTTTATGTCAATTTTCCCAAGTGTTGAAGCATCCAAAATACCCACACTATCTCGCGCCGCTTTGACCTCCCGATTGACGGCCTGTTGCATCGTTTCATTTGGCTTTGGGTAATACCAAGCTCGCATCCATTGACCAACATGCTCAAACTTAGCCCCAAGCCCTTTATGGCGCTCGTTCATTACCGTGGTTCTTACGGGATCGAATAATAACCCTAAATTTCGCCCCGCATATGCTCCAATCGTCGCGGGTGTATAAGGTGGCCTGAACGTCGTATGTCCAATATTAGGGGCGGTAGTTCCAAGTGTTTCCCCTAGAATTGCGAGCGCCGCTACGTTAGAAGTTTTGCCTTGGTCAGTACCCATGCCCATTGTCGTGTAGCGTTTTAAATGCTCGACCGATCTGTAACCTTCTCTTGCAGCTAAGCCAATATCTGATGCGGTGACATCATTTTGAAAATCAACAAAATGCTTACTTATCTTCTCATTGGCTCGTTCTGTTGGGATAAGCCAGATGGTTCGTTGGTCATTGTATTTAGGTTCTATAACTTTAGGTAAACGCGGAGCACGCCCCTTATTATTTGTGGCTCTAGCTGACTCAGCTCCAGCTTTTAATCCTGCTTTGAGGCAGTTGTTAAGACCTTGTGTTCCATCACAACCCCCAATGGAAACAAGATTTTGAGTTGCTGTTTTTGGCAGAAACTGCGCTAACTCTTCATCCCATCTTAATTTGCCTCCACTCTGCGAGAATAAATGTACAGTTGGGTTCCAGCCACCTGACATACCTATGCTGTCACACCTAATCTCTTTCATCGATCCAATGAGTTTTGTGCCATCTTCACTTAGTTGCATTATTTTCGCTGACTTGACACGCAAATACCCGACTGTGGAAACTATCGCATGTCCTGAATATATTGTGATACCTTCGCTTCGAACCTGATCAACTAACTCACCATCTGGATTGCTTCGAAGGTCTACAATTGCTGCAATGGGCACATTATTTTTTTTTAGGGATATAGCTGTTCTGTAGGCGTCATCATTGTTAGTGAATAGTAGAACTCTATTTCCCGGGGAAACTCCGTACCGATTAAGATACGTTCGCATCGATGCGGATAACATAATCCCCGGTCTATCGTTATCACGGAATATTAATGGGCGCTCAATTTGGCCTGTGGCAAGCACAACACGTTTAGCTCTAACCTTCCACAATCGCTGTCGTGTTTTGTACTCTGAACCGGTTTGGTTATCGTTATCCGTGCTCTCTAACAAAGTCAGATAATTATGATCGTAATACCCATTAGTTACAGTTGCTTTTAACAAAATTACCTCGGGCATACTTGATAGAGCTGCCACTGTTCTTTTAACCCATTCAAATGCAGGTAACCCATCGATGGTGCAATCTGTGTTATATGTCAGGCTCCCGCCAAAACTATCCTGTTCTTCGGTTAAGATCACCCTAGCTCCAGTTTGTCCGGCAGCAAGTGCAGCACTTAAACCCGCAGGACCACTGCCAACGATTAAAACGTCACAATGCGCGTGATTTTTTTCATACCGATCAGGGTCTGCCCCCTTAGGTGCCTCTCCTAGACCAGCAGCCCGCCTTATCCAATACTCATATCGCATCCACCAACTAGCAGGCCACATAAACGTCTTGTAGTAAAAGCCAGCTGGCAGCAATCTGTGTATAAGATTATTTACGTAACCCAAATCAAAAGTTAAATTTGGCCAACGATTCTGACTTTTCACTGTAAGGCCATCACGAAGTATCATCTGAGTTGCGCGGGTATTTGGATCCGTACTGTTACCTTCCCCTACTTGAATAAGTGCATTTGGTTCCTCTGCTCCAGCTGATAGCAAGCCGCGCGGACGATGGTATTTGAAACTACGGCCTACTAAGTGGACCCCATTAGCTAAAAGAGCCGATGCCAAGGTATCACCTCTATACCCTTCATAAAATTTCCCATCAAATTTAAAACGTAATGGTTTTGATCGGTCTACTTGCCCTAAATCTTTTAGACGGAAACGTTGCATTGTCATTTTTCTACTTGTCGTGTTGTTAAACTTTCGGCGGCAGATTTCCGGCGCCAATTATTCTCATAATATTCTTTCCCAGCCTTAGAGCTTGGTAACTGGTCACTTGGATAAACTTCAATTATTTCGTTGGTTACTGTGTTCCGTAAGACATTAAACCATCTTCGGCATCCGCTAGTATGAACCCATCTTTCAAGTGTTAACCCTTTGGTATTACTTTTTTGAAATAGATATTCAGAGAATTCCTCATCGCTCAAAGAATCAGCGTCAAAGGGCCGTTTTATATGCGCCTCACCACCATAGTGGAATTCCGCATCATCTCGGTATCCACACCAAGGACATTTGATATATAACATGCGTGGCCTTTCTAATGAGCGACGCCTGCTGCGCCATGTTCATCAATTAAATATCCATCGACAAAGCGGTTGAGTGTGAATGGTGCAGTGATCGAATTTGGTTCATTCCTAGCAATCAGATCTGCAAAAACATGTCCTGAACCAGGCGTTGCCTTAAAACCACCTGTTCCCCATCCACAATTAAAATAGAGATTGTCTATGGGTGTTTTTGATATAATCGGAGATGCATCAGGGCATGTGTCAACTATCCCTCCCCATGATCGAAGCATTCGGAGACGAGAAAAAACTGGGAAAAGCTCGACCGCAGCAGCTAACATTCCTTCTATTATATTTAAGCTGCCTTTTTGAGCATATGAATTATAGGAATCTGCTCCTGCGCCAAAAACCATTTCACCTTTGTCGGATTGGCTTACATACATATGTACACTATTGGACATGATTACTGTGTCGAGAATTGGTTTTATAGGTTCAGAGACCAAGGCTTGCAGAGGCCGGCTATCTATTGGAAGGCGGAAGCCTGCTAACCCTGCCAGAACCCCTGCGTGACCAGCAACAACACAACCTACTTTCCCTGCCTTTATGGGGCCGTTAGCTGTCTGGACACCCGTCACTTTACCGTTTTTGATATTAAACCCGGTAACTTCACAATTTTGAATAATATCTACACCTAAGCTATCGGCCGCTCTTGCATAACCCCAGGCGACTGCATCATGGCGTGCAGTTCCGCCCCGGCGCTGTATAAAACCTCCCATTACTGGATAGCGAAGGTTGGGATTAATATTAATAATTGGAACAAGCTTTTTAATTTGAGCGGGGTTTAACACGTCCGAGTCTATCCCGTTTAATCGGATTGCTTCTACGCGCCGGTTCATTTCTTTTAATTCATGTTCGGAATGAGCCAAGGTTAAAACCCCCCGTTGGCTAAACATCGTATTGAAATTCAATTCCTGACTCAGATTTTCCCAAAGCTTTAGTGAGTGCTCATAAATACCAGCACTCTCGTCCCACATATAATTTGATCGAATAATAGTGGTATTACGTCCTGTGTTCCCGCCGCCTAGCCATCCTTTATCTATAACGGCGACGTTCTTCATTCCGTGCTGTGACGCTAGGTAGTAGGCTGTTGCTAAGCCATGGCCTCCTCCGCCGATAATTATGACGTCATATTCTGTTTTAGGTTCTGGGGATTTCCACGCTTGGGCCCAATTTTCATGATCGGTGAATGCATTTCGGGCAAGACTAAATATCGAATATTTTTCTTTTTCACTGCGCAAGCCTTGCATGCCAAAGTTGCTGCGAGGTTTTTTCATCAGTGGTTCCTTCTAGGTAATCGCGTAATCAAAAATTAGTATTTAGCGTCTAAGCCCTTAAAATAGTACTTCTACTCAATAAGCCTAGTTCTAGGGCGACATTTAATGGCGTGAACTGAATAAAATTAATCCTATAAAAAATTTGTAGCTTATTACATAACTGGACGTTGGACAATAAAACGATAGAATTCAGTCTACCAATTAATGAACTCGGCTGGGGATAATACAAATGAAGAACTCTGAAGAATATGAAGCCAGGTTAGATGTAGCAGCTGCACATCGTTTGGCGGTGATGCATGGACTTAACGAAGGTGTGTGGAACCACATAAGTCTTTGCAGCCCAGATCAACCAGAAAATATCTTAATAAGTCCGGGCCATACTCATTGGGGGCAAGTTAAAGCCAGTAACTTAGCCCTAATGTCCCCGGAAGGAAAAATGATTTCAGGGGAACGACCACCTATCAGGGCAGGATGGATTATTCATCATCCCGTTCATTCAGCCCGTCCTGATGCGAAATGTGTCATTCATGTACATGCGCCATACACGACTGCCATGTCTATTAGGAAAGATATGAAGCTTGAGACTCGAAGTTCTCAGCAATCCGCTGGGTTTCATGATGATGTCGTTTACTATGAAGTTTATGATGGTGTTTTGGAGGATGAGTCTGAAGGGGTTCATATGGCAGAAGTTCTTGGTAATAAAAGAATATTAATGATGCGTAACCATGGAGCGATGATCGTTGGAGAAACGGTCGCTAGAGCTTATCTAGACGCTTATCAGTTAGAGCGCGCCTGCATGTATCAGCTTCTAGCTGTTGCCGGAGGTGGTGAAATGCAGCTTATTCCTGAGGAGGTTGCTGCAGAGATGGGGCGTTTAGCTCGTAAAGGCCGTAATATTGAGCATTTTGAGGGAATGAAACGCATGATAGTTGAAAAAGAGCCAGATTTTGCAGATTAACAAAATTAAGCAATTTTATTATTGGCAAAACAATCATCATTTAGACACTTTTTAGGAGTTAGAATGTTAGGAATAATATCCTCGTTTGATGGAGGAAATATTGAAGTCGTTAAGGCAGATGATCCCAGTGACATCCAGCTCAAAATAAGAAGAGACACGAATGCAGAGTTTTTTCAGTGGTTCTATTTCAGAGTTGTAGGGGTTAGGAGTAGCCAATGCACGATCAAAATATTAAATGCTGGAGAAGCGAGCTTTACTCGAGGCTGGGAAGATTATAAGGCCGTTGCTTCGGAGGATCAGAAATATTGGGAAAGGGTGCAGACAGAATATAGAAGCGGCGTTTTGGAGATAAAACACACTCCAAACTCAGATTCTGTTTGCTATGCATATTTTGTCCCGTATTCATTGAACCGGCATTCTGATCTCATTGCCAGATGTCAGGCGTCTGAAGGGGTCAGCTTATCAATACCTGGATTTACCGCCCAAAAAAGACCCATTGAAGTTTTGACTTTTGGAAATGAAACCAAGGAAAAACCAGCTTTATGGGTTATAGCCCGCCAACACCCAGGGGAAACGATGGCTGAGTGGTTTATGGAGGGTCTTTTAGATCGCTTGCGAAATCAGCAAGATGGTGCAGTAAGGTCTTTGCTTCAGAGGGCTGTATTATATGCCGTTCCCAACATGAACCCAGACGGCAGTGCACTTGGAAATTTGAGAGTAAATTCGCAGGGCATTAATTTAAACCGAGAATGGGAAAATCCAAGTGTGGAAAAAAGTCCTGAGGTTTTTTATGTCCGTAATATGATGATTGAAAGTAAAATAGCATTTTGCCTCGATGTACATGGTGATGAGGGACTTCCTTTTAATTTCATAGCGGGTTTTGAAGGAATTGCTGAAGCCAGTGATCATCAATTGGGAGTTATGAATAATTTTCGTAATACGCTTGCTCAGCTGAACCCTGATTTTCAATTAGCAAATGGATATCCTAAAGTTGCCAAAGGAAAAGGTATGAAGACAACTTCGACCGGTTATTTAGCAGCATTTCATGGAGCTGTTTCTATGACCCTTGAGATGCCATTTAAAGATGCTGCAAATGCACCGGACGAAAGATTTGGCTGGTCCCCTGAAAGGAGTATGGCTTTGGGCCGGTCCGGCGTAGAGGCAATACTTTCGATTCTTGATGAAATCAAGAATTAAATTGATGAAGGTAACAAGTGATATGATAACTCTTTATGGTATACCTAATTGTGATAAATGCAGAAAGGCGAAGAAATGGTTTAATGAAAACCGAATTATATTTGATTTTTTTGATTTTCGAAAAAATGAATTGACCCACGCTAAGATTGAAACATGGATTGATAGGATAGGATTGGATAATTTGATTAATCGAAGAGGCACAACGTGGAGAAACCTTCCTGAAGAATTACGTGACCAGATATCCCAGCCAAAAAATTTGGATGTGTTGTGTCAATTTCCTACTTTAATGAAGAGACCTATTATTGAAATGGATGACCACTTTCTGGTAGGATTTGACGCCTCAGTTATCAAACAAATTCAAATCATGAAAATGTGAACAGGATCCAAAGATTTAGTTTTGGAATTTATAGTCCTATTCAAATCGGAGTAAATATGGACTCAGACGTTATAATCATAGATGAAGGGATTAGACCGTTTCTGAACGCCTTGTTTCCTGCTCCAAAGAAAATACAAGCTATAAGCGACAGAACGATAACATTTTGTTGCGACGAACTTACTACAGGTGAAATAAGGGAAGCTGTAAAGAAAGGATGCGTTGGCCCAAGTCAATCTAAAACTTTTCTTCGCTGTGACATGTGTGGTGCCTCAGTTATAGAAGTGATGAGCCAGACAATGTGTAAAACACCATCGGATGTTGAAGCATATAGGATTCGTCCACCAATAAAACCACTACCGCGTGATGGGATAAAAAGTTTGAGTGAAAATTAAATTCAAACGGAAGTTGTATTAAATAAAATTCCTTATACCTCCAATAATAGATTAGAAGATTGAAAATTTGGATGAACGATGATGACCATACCTGAGCTTAAGATGATCGAGACACCGGGAGGAGAAATTTCCTACAGGGAGAATGGTTCTGGGCCTATACTTCTATTACTGCACGGGATAGGCGGGAACTCACGCTCTTGGAAAAGTCAGTTGGAGACGTTATCGAGCAATTTCCGTGTTATAGCTTGGGATGCCCCAGCTTATGGGAAAAGTGCGAAACGAGGGACAAACCTTGAAGAATATACAGCGGCTGTCATAGAGTTTCTGGATGCGTTGAGTATAACTACTGTTAGTCTGTTAGGTCATTCCATGGGCGGAGTTGTGGCTCAGGGTGTAGCAGGGTTTCATCCCGATAGGGTAACAAAGTTGATTTTGTCCAGTACTTTTATGGGACATGGACTAGCAGAGGGGACTCCATTAGGCGAAGGTTATAACGCAAGATTGGAAGATATAAAAAATATGTCGCCGGATGAGTTTGGTCGCGCTAGGGCATCCAGTATGCTTGCTAAATCAGCTTCAAGTGTAACTCGACAGGAAGTTGCTTCTATAGCGGCTGAGGTGACGCATAGTGGATTACTAGCTGCATGCAAAATGTTACACCATGCAGATACTCGCGATCTCGCTACCAAGTTTAAAATGCCAGTTTTAGTTTTGACAGGAGAACAAGATGGTGTTGTTATCCCCGCAAGAAGTAAGGAAATGGCTAGTTTGATCCCTGAAGTGCAAATGGAGCAAATCTCGGGCGTAGGGCATGCGGGTTATCTCGAAAACTCTAACAAATTTAATCTGGCTCTAGAAAACTTTTTGAACGCTTAGAATATTTTCAAGCAAAAATTGTTGATAAAGCCCAAAGAGAATAGTCGGTGATAAACTAATAGTAGAGGTTACGTTGCGCAGTTTTTAGTGGCTGTGAAATATTTTTTCACTCAACTCAAACGTTTATCTGTGCCCTTTTTAACTGAGCTTGGAACCGATTTACCACTCTATCTTTTTCATCGGCATCCTCGACTTGAGCAACCAGCTGATTACTGAAATCTGGGTCTTTTATATGTGCTGCTAAAATCTTTCGAGGTATTTCTGAGGCTCGTCCTTTTGGTAGCATTTCTTCTTGGCACATTCCAACTAGCATAAGTGCTCGAAGATGCATTGGCCGCTGAGCGTTATCAATCTTTTCTATGATTTTTGACTCCTCGATATACGTAAATAAAAGGTCGTCAAGCTTCGTCATTATTTGCTGTTTTTTATCGGCCTCGAGATCAGACCTTTCTATTTGGTGAAAGCTAGCGGTCACTTGCTGCATTTTCTGGTTAGGGGGAAGGTTGGTGACAACCATAGAATTCAGGGATGTTGGTTCTAAAAATAAATGATCTATCTGTGCTGCTATATGTTCTCTGAGTTGCTCAATTCCTTTTTTAGACTCACTTAGGGATAGCAAAAATGCAATTTTTCTAGCTGGGGAGCTCAACCGAGAAACCATTGTTGTAACAGCCTCTTTCAATCCAGTTAATCCACCTTTGTTAATGATCCGTGTCTGTCTTTCTAATATTGCTCGTGCAAGTTCGCCTCCACCCTTAACTCCATCAGAAATTATAAGTCGATCTAGAATAGCATCAAATCGTTCACGTTCCCCTTCTTCTCCTGTTTTTGAAAGTGCGGCGCTGCCTCCTATCTGCTGGCTGACTCGTTCAGTGAGAATTTGACTGCTTTCCAGAAGGTCAGCGCTACCTAGTAAACGGTTTAATTTTGCCTTAGTTTCCTCAATACTACCGCTTTGCATATCTTCAATTTTGCCAAGTTCCAAAGACCCTGAACTTAGATCGAGCATCTTGATAATGGCGCTTCCCAAGTCGGTCTGATCCCCCAGTAGATCTTGGATTACAGAATTATTCATCAATATGTCCGCAATGAACCTATCAATAGCGGCTAGTCCTCTGGAATCCTGAGCGGCTTCCCCTAACTCAATACTTTGAACGAGTTTACCCCACCAATCTCTAATATCTATAAGCTGTTTTGTGATTGCAGTATTGAGGAGATGTTCGAAATCGTTGCCTTGCGATATTCCATCGATAGTTGCCACAGATTGATCAAAATTTGTTGAATCTATTTTTGGAAGCGACTTATCCTCTGCTTTTTTAGCATCTTCCGTAATAGCCTGAACAAATTCGAACAAGTTATCACGTCGTTCGTTTGCATTACCTAGGTCTGGGTCTACCTGTAATTTTGATACTTTTGCTATTGCGGATGGCACGAGTGCGTCGGCATCCATAACTCTTTTGAGTTCTTTGCTATTATGAAGAGCTTCAATGGCAGTGATATTATTTTTATCAAGATAACGCCTAAAGAGTTTATTTATTACTTTCCTACTCGGAGTCAATAAAAGGTCTTTGGCTATTGAACAGTCAGGTGCCTCATCGATATCATTGATGAATATTTTTTCTTGTCCTGCTTCCTTCAGTTTTTCAAAGATAATATCTTCGTCTTCGAGTTGATCTATAGACTTTGCTATTAAAACATGGTCGAGGACAATCCTTACTCCTGTGACGCCAGGCTCACTTAGCATCTGGTTGGCGACTTCTTCAGCTTCAACTTTTTTTGTTACCGTTGCGTCAATTTGCCAAGTTGTGTCATGTAGAGTTAAAATTTCAAAAGGCATAAATTTTTCCCGATTAACTGTATCGACGGACATAAAACGTAATATTAAACATACTTTTTGGGAAGCATGTTAACAAAAAACACTTAGATGAATGATTAAAAAGGTAAACTTTTTTCACTTAACAACACGGGTACACTTTTTTTTCCCAAAAGAATAATGCTCGGAGTAAATATTTAATAAATTTCCCGCAAATATTATGGTTCCACCAAACAAGATCAGCAAATCCCAAGGTTCATCATAAAAATTAAAGCCAATAAATGCAATTAAAGGTAGCCGCATGAAATCCAGCGGTGTAACTACAGCAGCATCTCCATGTCTAAACGCGTGCGCGAAGCAAAAATGTGAAGTCAGCCCGGTTAACCCTAGTAATATTGCCCAGGGCCAAAGTTCAAATGATGGTATATTCCAGTCAGGTATAGAGGCGGCTAACCCGATTGGAAGTTGTATTAAGTTCATATAAAAAATAATTGTCAGCGGGCTTTCTGTGGATGCCATATATCGTGTAAATACATATGTTGACGAGAAGCATAGTGTTGCAAATAAAACTACTAACGCAGCAGGTTGAATGATCTGTAATCCGGGTCGTAAGATGATTAAGACCCCTATAAAACCTATCAAGATACTGGCGGTGCGATAACGCGTAAGCTGTTCTTTTAAGAGTATCGTAGCTAAAATAGCCGTCCAGATTGGAGCAGTGAATTCAATGGCAAAGACTTCCGCTAAGGGCAGCAGCGCCACGCCATACAGCCAGCCGGTTTGACCGCCAAAATGAATAGTATTACGAAAAACATGTAATTTTAATTTCCGTGTTTTTACTTTTTTAAAACCAATGATTGTTAATAAAACGACTAATGACAACAAACATAGAAAACTTCTGGTAAAAGAAATTTGAAAAGCATTGAGTTCACTGGAAAGTTCGCGTCCAGCAATGGCCATGCCAGATATAGATATCAGAGCTCCAAACATCCAAAGGGTGGCGAGGTAAGGCCTCTGCTGACGTTCAGTTCCCATTTTTCAATTCTATCTAGCTATATTAACCAACAACTCAAGACCACGATGTGACCACTCAAGATTTAAATGAGCATGGATCTTAATATAGCTCCTTCTTAAAATAGGCGAGAAAATAAAGCATTTGACAAGTTGTTTTTCACTCCTGTTTGAGGCTGCATGATCTCTTCTAAATTAACGTATGAAAAAAGAGGACTAATTCTGTACTGTTTTCACTGGTATTTTTAATATAAAAGCCTATGTTACGGAATTGTACGGATAAATTTAGGTGCGGTATGCTTAAACTGAATAGACTAACGGATTATGCTGTGGTGGTTTTGAGTCGCTTGTCAAAGCAGGTTGGTATGGTGCAGACTGCGAACGAAATTTCTGATGGAACAGGGCTCCCCATGCCAACTGTTTCCAAAATACTGAAGTTAATGGCTGGTTCTTCATTGATAGAGTCGCATCGAGGGGTAAACGGGGGCTATTCTCTCTCGAGGGGGGCTGACTCTGTTCGCGTTTCAGAGATAATCGAGGCCCTCGAGGGGCCAATAGCCTTGACAGCCTGTGTTGATGGAACAACTGATCAGTGTACGATCGAGGGGTCATGTCCGATGCGTGGTAATTGGAATACCGTGAATGATGCGATAAGAACGGCTCTAAGTGGGGTTACACTGGCAGATTTGTTAGATCCCGGAGAGATATTTCCAGTAAATTCCCTCAGCAAAAAAACTAACCGGGGTCCTATCTCGTATCAGACTAGCTAACATTTAAAACCAAAAAATTTCAATAAAGAACGGACAAATTATGTCGATCTCCGAAGAGACAGTTGACCAAGTAAAGAAACTTGAAGCTGACAAATATAAATACGGATTTGTCACTGATATAGAGATGGAGACAGCTCCGAAGGGGTTAAACGAAGATATTATTCGATTCATTTCAGAAAAAAAAGAAGAGCCTCGATGGATGCTAGAGTGGCGCCTTAAGGCTTATAAACACTGGTTGACAATGGAGGAGCCCAATTGGGCAAAAGTTGGGTATAAAAAAATAGATTACCAGGACCTCTACTATTACGCTGCGCCAAAATCTATGGACGGACCGAAAAGTCTGGATGAAGTTGATCCAGAACTTCTCAAAACGTACGAAAAATTGGGTATCCCTCTCAAAGAACAAGAGTTGCTCTCCGGGGTGGTGGCCGTCGACGCTGTGTTTGACTCAGTATCCGTAGCTACTACGTACAAGGCGAAATTGACGGAAATGGGTGTAATTTTTTGTTCAATATCAGAGGCTGTTCGCGAATATCCAGAGCTTGTAAAGAAATACCTCGGTTCAGTTGTTCCGCATTCAGATAACTATTTTTCTGCCTTAAACTGCGCTGTTTTTACAGATGGCTCATTTGTATACGTCCCAAAAGGGTTAAGATGTCCCATGGAACTATCGACTTATTTTCGGATCAATGCTGAAAATACGGGACAATTTGAACGTACTATGATCATCGCGGATGAGGGGTCTTACGTTAGCTATTTGGAAGGGTGTACTGCCCCTCAGCGTGATGAGAACCAGTTACATGCGGCCGTAGTCGAACTTGTAGCGTTAACCAATGCAGAAATTAAATATTCTACTGTACAGAACTGGTACCCGGGCGATGAAACGGGGGCTGGCGGTATATACAATTTTGTAACCAAACGGGGCGCCTGTAGGGGAGATAATTCAAAAATTGCATGGACACAGGTAGAGACGGGCTCAGCGGTGACTTGGAAATACCCGAGCTGCATTTTACAGGGTGATAACTCAGTTGGTGAATTCTATTCTGTTGCGATTACAAACAACGCGCAACAGGCCGATACAGGAACCAAAATGATCCATTTAGGAAAAAATACGAAATCAACAATAATCTCTAAGGGTATAAGTGCTGGTCGAGCTGACAACACATATCGTGGATTAGTCAAGATTATGCCTAAAGCTGAAGGAGCGCGTAATTTTACTCAGTGTGACAGTTTGTTAATAGGTAATACTTGTGGGGCGCATACCGTACCATATATCGAAACGCGCAACCCGACAGCCCGAGTAGAACATGAAGCCACAACATCGAAAATCAGTGAAGACCAGATGTTTTATTGTCAGCAACGTGGGCTATCTCCCGAAGAAGCGGTATCGCTAATAGTCAATGGGTTTTGTAAAGAGGTAATGAAAGAGTTACCTATGGAATTTGCAGTCGAAGCTC
>Ga0315330_10002268_pt1 | contig 13158 bp, 10 predicted proteins | sample M140m34915metaG_FD_203453 | JGI IMG/M metagenome (GOLD analysis project Ga0315330, IMG submission 203453) | Ammonia-oxidizing marine archaeal communities from Monterey Bay, California, United States - M1 40m 34915 | ecosystem: Environmental > Aquatic > Marine > Intertidal zone | place: USA...
GTCTTTTGGTCGCGCCGGTACGCACCGGACGCGGTGGCCCAGGATAAAGCCATCATGGCCCGCCTGAAATCTCTCGGAGCGACCGTTGAGAGCTTCAACAGCAAACTTCTCGCCGAACCGTGGACAGTAAAAACCGGCGTTGGCAAGTCATTCAAGGTCTTCACCCCCTTTTGCCGCGCCGCCCGCGCCCGCCATTCGGACCTCCGCCCGCAACCATTGCCCGATCCGGCTCCCCTATGGAATACACCACCTGATCTTGGCGATGACCTTGAGAGCTGGGGTCTCACCCCGGCCTCTGCCTTATGGACTGAATCGGACTGGACCGCGGGCCTCAGCGCCACATGGCCAAGCGGGGAGACTGCGGCAAAGGCCCGAATGCAGGCATTCCTGGAGGATGGCTTCAAGGGCTACAAAAATGGTCGAAACTTACCCGCAGCCCGCCATGTCTCCGGTCTTTCTCCGTATTTGGCGACCGGCGAGATCGGCCCCCGCCAGGCCCGACAGGCGGCGCTGAGTGCTGCGGAACAGGCTGGCGGCGCGCTTGACGCTGATTTCGAAACCTTCGAGCGCGAACTGTATTGGCGCGATTTCTCAAACAATCTGCTGTTCTTCGGCGATGACATCACAACCAATAACCACCAGCCAAAGTTCGACGCCTTCCCTTGGGCCGATGATGAAGGGGCCTTTAAGGCCTGGTCTAAAGGCCAGACAGGCTATCCGATTGTTGATGCGGGCATGCGCGAGCTTTGGCATACTGGCTACATGCATAACCGCATCCGTATGATCACGGCATCATTCCTGACCAAGCATTTGCTGATCAACTGGCGGCGCGGCGAGCAATGGTTCTGGGACACGCTTGTGGATGCCGACCCGGCCAGCAATCCCGCCAACTGGCAATGGGTGGCAGGGTCTGGCGCCGACGCCGCCCCCTATTTTCGCATCTTCAACCCAATGACCCAGGGGACGAAATTTGACGCGGATGGCCAGTATGTCCGCAAGTGGATCCCAGAGCTTGCAGACCTTCCAGACAGGCACTTGAATACGCCCTGGGAAGCGTCGCCAGCTATGCTGAAAATGGCGGGCATCACACTTGGAGACACCTATCCCAAGCCCATCATTGACCACAAAGCGGCGCGCGAGCGGGCCTTAGCTGCTTACAAAGGGATCAAGTGATGTCCGCGCCAGAGCTTATTCTGCACAACTATGGTTTCTCAAATTACGCAGAAAAAGCCCGGCTGGCGCTTGGCTACAAGAACCTTACATGGCGTTCTGTAACGATCCCGCCCGTAGCGCCAAAGCCGGACCTGACGCCGCTCACAGGCGGGTATCGACGTACGCCCGTCATGCAGATCAGTGCTGATGTTTACTGCGACACACGGCTTATTTTGCTTGAGCTCGAGCGCCGCTTCCCAAAGCCCGAGATTTTCCCACCAAAGCTCGCGGCTGAAGCCCGGATGATTGCATTCTGGGCGGAAAACCAGCTATTCCGCCCCATGGCGCTATATGTATCCGGCAGCAACATGGATCTATTGCCAGACACCCTGCAGGCTGACCGGTCCCTCATGCGCGGCCTTCCCATTCCCGATGCAGAAACCGTAAAGCGCGCCGCCAAGCGGAATGCACCGATGGTCCGAACGCAACTTGCCTGGATTGAAGACCTGCTCAGCAATGGACGCAAATGGATTGCTGGAGACGCCGTCACCATTGCTGATTTCGCTGTTTATCACGCCCTTTGGTTCATCACGGCGCGAAGCGACCGGCTGGCCCACGAACTAGCGCCTCACCGTCAAATCCAAGCCTGGATGGAGCGCGTTCGGGTATTCGGGCACGGGAACGCATCGCCAATGGCGGCGGAAGAGGCCCTAGCTATCGCCGCCGCTGCCGAACCAAAAAGCCCACGACCCTCTGCACCCTTCGACGAAGACCCGCCATTGGCCTCAAAAGTCCGCATCCGCGCAGATGATTATGCTCGCGACCCGGTTGAGGGCGTGCTTGACTTCATCAACGCTGAAGAAATCGCCGTCACACGCACCGACGCCCAAGTCGGCGAAGTGACCGTTCACTTCCCCCGCTTTGGCTACGACCTTCGTCCTGTGTGAAAGCGCTTATTCTGCAGCCCGCTCAGCCCACTTTGAGTAGCCGTCGCGCGTTTGCGGGAGCTTTTTCTGCAACAAGCCAGATGCTACGACATTGCGCAGTACCTCCGCTGTGCCGCCGCCGATCGTGAACATCCGCACGTCCCGCGCCATGCGTTCCAGCGGCAGGTTCCGAGAATATCCGCGTGCGCCGAACAATTGCAGCGCCTCATTCACAACCTGAATGGCGTTTTCTGACGTATAGATTTTTGCCTGGGCCGCCATCACCATATCCGGAAAGCCATCACGCCCGCTTTCAGCGGCCTTGTAGATCAGCGCCTGGGCAGCGGCGATGCGGATCGACATATCAGCTAGGTTCCACTGCACACCCTGGAATTCATTGATTGGACGGCCGAACTGTTCGCGCTCCTCGGTCCAATCCTTTGCCAGTTCATATGCACCTTCCATGATGCCAAGCGCCACCGTACCAGCACCAACACGCTGGGAATTGTAAGCGGTCATCAAGTCCGCGAACCCTTTTTTCAGGCCACGTGGCGGCATAACCAACGCTGAGGGCGGCAGCTGCATATCATTGAACGCGACTTCAGCTTCTGGAATACCGCGGAGACCCATGGTTGGCTCGCGCTTTACAATTTCCAGGCCTTCGGTCTCATCGCGGATCGCCAGGAACCCCCCCACACCTTCGAAATTGCCGTCCTCATCGAAGACTTTTGCAAAGATCAAATGGAGGCGCGATACCCCGCCGCCAGTGATCCAGTGCTTCTTGCCGTTCAACACATATTGATTGCCGCGCTTGTCGGCGCGAGTGGTCATGCCGCTCGCATCTGATCCAGCATCTGGCTCCGTGATGCAGATGGCGGGTTTATCGCCAGCCAGCACCATGTCAGCGGCTCTTTTCTTCTGCTCTTCAGAGCCATAGGCCATGATCGCAGAAACGGCACCCATATTGGTTTCAACGGCGATGCGCCCAGCGATCGAGCAGCATTTCGCCATTTCCTCAATCACCACAACGGCGTCGAGCCAGGTTTTGCTTTGCCCGCCATAGGCTTCAGGAATAGTCATGCCGAGGAAGCCAGCATCTTTAAAGGTCTCAAGGTGATCCCAAGGGTATTCCTCGGTCCGGTCTACTTCGGCAGCGCGGGCGCGGACTGTGTCCTGCGCGACTTCACGGGCTTTAGCCTGGAGTGCGACTTGTTCGGGGGCGAGGAATGCAGTCATGGGGTAGCTCCTAAAAAGTTCGACGGTCTGCTTATACTGGAATATTGTCGATCAAGCGCACGTCGCCAAGCCATGCGGCGGCGAAAAGCCGCGCGGGCTGCTTGCCCGCTTGATCCAGCGGCACCAGGGTTTTGGTGTCACGGAAATCTATATAGTCCACGCTATCGAAGCCTGCCGCCTTGATGCTCGCTGCAGCTTCATTCAGCAAGGCGGAGACATCGCCGTTAGCCTGCAAGGCCGGTACTGCTTCCACCATAATCTGGTGCATCTGGGGTGCGATGGCCCGCTGCGCGGCTGTTAGCCGTTTGTTGCGGGACGACAGCGCCAATCCGTCCGCCTCCCGAATTGTCTGGCAGGCGTGGATTGTGATGGGAATATTCAGATCACTAACAAAGCGTCTAACCACCTGTAATTGCTGATAATCCTTCTCACCAAAGAATGCGCCGTCCGCACCCGATTGCAGGAAAAGCTTGGAGCATACAGTGGCCACCCCATCAAAATGCCCCGGCCTATCGCCGCCGCACAGCCCCGCACTGACGCCAGATACCGATACATTGGTCGCGTAGCCTTGCGGATACATCTCGGTCGCATGCGGCGCATAAAGGAGGTGCGCCCCGGCGAGGCCAAGCTTTTGGGCATCGTCATCCTCGGTCCGGGGATAAGCTGCGAGGTCACCTGGACGATCAAACTGGCGCGGGTTCACAAATAATGTCGCCACTGCCCGGTCATAATGGGAGAGTGCGGCATCGACCAAACTGATGTGGCCAGCATGCAAGGCACCCATGGTTGGGATCAGGCCTACCGTCAATCCCTCACGCCGCCACTTGGCGACGCGGGCGCCCAAATCAGCAACAGTTCTGCAGATTTCAACGGCTTCTTCAGATTTTTCCGTCATAGCCTTTACCCAGGATTAAAGGGACCCGTTAACCGATTGGCGCGCATTCTAGCGTTCTGAGGCGCTAGGTCGATATAGGCCAAGTATGATCCATACCAACATGTGCCAACGGACATGAGCGAACAAGCGTGAGCGAGCCGGCATGGCCAGACCCATAACAGGATTGATCGCAGGATGCTTCCTGCTGGTGTTGGCGAGCCACAAGTGCGCGTAGAAGGCGGCCCCGCCACCAGGGCTGCATTCGCCAGTGATGAACAAGCAGCGACGGACGCTGCATGGGCCATCCTGGAATGCGGCAGCACGGCGGTAGATGCCGTCATCGCCGGTGCCCTTACGCTATCTTTCACCATGCCTCACGCCGCCATCCTTGCAAGGGGCGGGACAGCGATGCGCTATGACGCGAAAGCTCGCCAGGTTGTCGCGTATGTGGCCCGGGAACGCGCCCCGGCTGCAGTCAGTCCAGAATGGCTGAAACCCCGAGGCGGCAAACCGGCCCAGGCGCTCATCGGTGGAGGGGCCTTCGGTGCACCCAGGCTGTTGTCCATGATGGAGAAGCTGCATGCTGATGGCGGGTCTCTGCCATGGATCAGGCTGACCGAGCGGGCTGAACGCCTAGCCCGGTTTGGTGTGCCATTAACGGACGTTGCAGCGAAGGCGCTGAAGCGTGTTTACCTGGTGAAACGTGGCGGGACGCAGGAGGTTTTTCTGGATAATACCGGCGAGCCGCAACAAGCCGGGACAGTCATCCGCAATCGTTAGTTTGCCGCTGTTCTGGCCACAGTTGAGCGCGATGGGTCAAACGTCCTGTCTGGCGGCGTCGCTGGAAACGCCATCATCTGCGCGATCTCAAAATCCCGCACGGACCCGATGCCGCTTCACGCTTGACGATCTGGAGAAAGCTAAAGCCTTGGTGGCCGCCCCCGCCTGCGTTGCACTCTGCCACGCCGCGCTTTGCAGCCTGCCTGCCTCAACTTTAGGCCCAGCAGTCCTGCAAGCCGCCGCTCTGTTTGCCCAACAACGAGGGGGGATGCCTCCGCATTCGACTGGACCAATCGGATGGCGCAATCCCACAGACTTGCGATCACGGACGAACGCCACTTCCAGCCCGACCCAGACTTTTTCCCGAATCTCTATCCAGCCTTGCTAGAACCGCGCCGCCTTGACCGGCGCGCACGGTTGATCAGCGCCAGGGACCGACGCAGGAAATAACCAACAGCAAGCATCATTGTGGTGGACCAGAACAGGCCATGCAGTCGCGTTCTCGATTACGCTTTCATACCCATACGGCGCAGGAATCGCTGCACGTGGGGTCATGCTGAATGCCGTGAATGCCGCATTCGACGGTGCACATGCCAGACAGGGCTATTTAGTCGCCAATACGATTGAGCCCGGCAAGCGCCCAGTGCTGATGGCCGTCCCTGTCATGGTATCAGACCAAGACCGACGCCTTGTCCTGGCTGCAACGTCTGGCGGCCTGCACGCACCTGCCTATTTGACCAAGGCCGTGTCCGCTTCGTTGCTCTTTGGCAAAACAGCAAAAGCCGCTCTTGGCGCACCCAATGTCGCCAGCTCGACCCGACTGCAAGAGCTTAAGAAAAGAACGCCAGCTGCACGGCTCGCAAATCAACTTGACGATATTGGTCATCGCTGACGCATGCGGAAACTGGAAAGCCACTTGCTCCTGATCAGCCGCCGAAACGACGGTAACGAGGGTTATGACGCCGCTGCCGACTTGCGCGGCCTCGGTACAGCCCGAAACACGGGATAGCGTGCAGCCTTGGCGAAAGGCTGCTCCTGGCCGCGGCTAATCCGCTATTTGGGGTGGCACCCGCTTGACTCGCTAATCAGGCATTCTTAAGACAGACGTTCGCGTGTGCAGCATTCCGGCTGTGCGCTAACGCAAACTCAATTCCGTGGAAGGCGACCGCTCCCCCATGAAAGTGCTGGTGCCCGTCAAACGCGTAATCGACTATAACGTCAAAATCCGGGTGAAACCGGATGGCAGCGGTGTCGAAACGCAGAACGTTAAAATGTCCATGAACCCATTCGATGAGATTTCAATCGAAGAAGCGGTTCGCATGAAGGAAGCCGGTGTCGCTGATGAAGTGATCGCCGTTTCGGTCGGTCCGCAGCAGGCGCAGGAAACGATCCGCACCGCGCTTGCCATGGGCGCTGATCGGGGCATCCTGGTCAAGACTGATGCCAACCTGGAGCCGCTCGCCGTCGCGAAGTGCTTGAAAGCGCTTATCGAAAAGGAAGAGCCGAAGCTTGTGATAGTCGGCAAACAGGCGATTGACGATGACAGCAACCAGACCGGCCAGATGACGGCCGCGCTGATGGGCTGGGCGCAAGCCACGTTCGCATCCGAAATCAAGATCGACGATGACAACGCAGAAGTCACCCGCGAAGTTGATGGCGGCCTCGAAACCATCAAGGTTTGCCTGCCAGCCGTTGTCACGGTTGACCTTCGGTTGAACGAGCCGCGCTATGCATCCCTGCCAAACATCATGAAGGCGAAGAAAAAACCGATTGATGAGTCATCCCCGGCAGACTTGGGCGTAGACGAAGCGCCCCGCCTTGAAACCGTTTCTGTGGCTGAGCCGCCCAAGCGCGAAGGCGGTGCAAAGGTCGAAGATATGAACGAGCTTGTGAACAAGCTGATGAACGAAGCGAAGGTAATCTGATGAGCGTCCTCGTACTCGCCGAGTTGGACGAAAACGGCATCGTCCCGCAAACCCGGAATGCCGTGACCGCCGCCGCTGAAATCGACAGTGAAGTGCATCTGCTGGTCGCTGGCCAGGATTGTGCCGCAGCAACCGATGCCGGTGCCAAAATCGCCGGTGTTACCAAAGTGCTGAAAGCTGATGACGGAGCCTATGCCAATGGTCTCGCTGAAAACGTCGCCAGTCTGGTGACCGGCATGGCGTCGAACTACGGCCATTTGGTCGTCGGTGCCACGTCATTCGGTAAGAACGTAATGCCGCGCATCGCAGCGCTTCTTGACGTACAGCAGCTTTCTGAGATCACGGAAGTTCAATCCGCTGATACGTTCGTTCGCCCGATCTATGCCGGCAACGCCATGGCTACGGTAAAATCGAGCGATAGCGTTAAAGCCATCACCGTTCGCGCCACAGCGTTTGAAGCAGCGGCTCAAGAAGGCGGGTCCGCCAGCGTCGAAGATGTGGCGTCTGCAGGCGATTCAGGCCTCTCCAGCTTCACCGGCCGCGAGCTGACGGAAAGCGAGCGTCCGGAACTTACCCAGGCGGGCATCATCGTATCCGGCGGTCGTGGCATGGGTTCCGGCGAAAACTTCGCCATTCTGGAAGCCCTGGCTGATCAGCTTGGTGCCGCTGTTGGCGCAAGTCGTGCAGCCGTTGATGCGGGCTTTGTGCCGAATGATTACCAGGTTGGCCAGACCGGTAAGGTCGTCGCTCCTGAGCTGTATATTGCGGTTGGTATTTCTGGCGCAATTCAGCATCTCGCCGGTATGAAAGACTCCAAAGTCATCGTCGCCATCAACAAGGATGAAGAAGCACCGATCTTCCAGGTGGCCGACTACGGCCTCGTGGGTGATTTGTTCAAGGTCATCCCTGAATTCACGGAAGAATTGGCCAAACGCAAAGCCGCAGGCTAACCAGCCACTGGCGACTGACGTTTTATCGAAACGCCTGCGGCCCTACTTGGCGGCGGGCGTTTCTTATTTCTAAAGCTGAAAGCTTAAAACCATGATTGATCGCATTGGAGTTATCGGCGCAGGCCAGATGGGCAACGGCATTGCCCATGTCTGCGCACTGGCAGGGCTCGACGTCCGCCTGATTGATGTCGCACCTAATCGGCTGGACGCCGCCGCTGCTGCAATGCGCAAAAACATGGACCGGCAAATGCGCCGGGGCCTGATAGATGAAGTGCAGCTTGAAGAGGCACTCGTTCGGGTGCTGCCCAGTACTGATCAATCGGTTCTTGGTGACTGCGACATGGTGATCGAAGCCGCCACGGAAGACGAGTCGGTTAAAGGCAAGATCTACCAGAGCATCATACCCCATTTACGCGATGATACGATTATCGCCACGAACACGTCCTCTATTCCGATCACGCGCTTGGCGACTACAACGGATAGGCCCGGCCTATTCATCGGCATGCATTTCATGAACCCGGTGCCGATGATGCAGCTGGTGGAAGTGATCCGCGGCATCGCGACTGATGACGACACGGTTTCGACCGTTCGGGACTTAACCGGGCGGCTTGGCAAAAAGGCCGTCGCAGCAGAAGATTTCCCGGCTTTCATAGTTAACCGTATTCTACTGCCAATGCTGAATGAGGCCGTTTATACTTTGTATGAAGGCGTTGGCTCTGTTGAAGCCATCGACACGGCGATGAAGCTTGGTGCTAACCACCCCATGGGGCCGCTTGAACTCGCGGATTTCATCGGCCTGGACACGTGCTTATCCGTGATGCAGGTGCTGTATGAAGGCCTGGCTGACAGCAAATACCGCCCATGCCCGCTGCTAGTGAAATATGTCGAAGCTGGCTGGCTTGGCAAAAAGACAGGGCGCGGCTTCTATGATTACAGCGGCCCGGAACCCGTTCCAACGCGCTAACGCAGCCCACTGATCGAGCAAGCCGGTCTTAGACCAAACGCGTTCAGGCTTTCCGAATTAGAAACCTGAACTCGCCTTCGGTCTCCGTTATATTTTTAAGCACGTGCCCCGTTGTTTCGCAGAAGGCTGGAAAGTCCTTTGCCGAAGCCGGATCATCCGCGCGCACCAACAGACATTCGCCTACGGCTAATGGTTTCAGTGCCCGACGGGCGCGCAAGACCGGCATCGGGCATTTGAGGCCCGTGGCGTCTAGTTCGTGATCAGCGCCGACAGTCATCGGTTACGCCACCGCCGATCCCAAGGCAGGCGAAGGCCGTCGCGCGGTGCTTTGCCAGATTGCGGCGGCTCAGTCCCGTCGCCCTCGTCCCCATCCCCGTCTTCATCACCTTCATCACCGCCAAGCCTCTGCGCCGTCGCTTCAAAATCTAGATCATCGTCTTCGTCGTCATCATCATCATCAGCTTGATCATCTGCCGCATCGCCATCATCACCATCTGAGTAGTCATCTGACTCATCGCTGACCGCAGCACTTGGTGACGCATTCTCAGTGACTTCTTCGCCAACCGTGCTGGCGTCGGAAAGTTCTTCGCTGATCAGCCATTCTTCCAGCATCTGGTGTTCATTCTCATCAAGACTGCGCTGCGTATTTGCAACAGCCCTCAGAACGATATCGCGGAAATGCTCCGCCAATCGCTCTGCGCCAAGGCGTGCAGCGTCCTCCCGCGCAAGAACACCTTCATCCGCGAGGCTGGAGATCACAAAGCTCGCCTCTCCCCGGCGCACGCTCGCACCGTCCGGCAGATTTGCGCCAGATTCCTGCAGCAGTTGATCCCTGTCGACCGCTCCACCTGCCAAGGCCATGGCCAGTGCATCGAACAATGCATCGTAATCCTCAGGGCTGAGCTTTGGTGCCCCGACCAGCATGTTGATATCTTCCATGAACCGCGCCATTTCAGGAGAAAACGTTGGTTCGGTTGCGGGCGCGGACGTATGGTGCGGCGTTCGACGTTCTGGCGTTGGAGGTATTGGGGAAGGATCAATAGCTTCCGCTACTTCTGGATCATCTGCACGACGCAGCCTAATGGCTGCTGGCAAAGATCCGTCCATTTCAACGAACAGGGCGGGCTGATGACGAACCAAGTCATCAAGCAACGCCTTCAACGTGCCCATGCCAAACCAGTAGCTATTCTGGAAGGTTGGCACGCGGGATAGAATTTTGTGGGCGTCCTGGGTTGGAATTGCGCCAGATTTCCGAACTTCCGCCACCAGGGCTTTCGCCGCATTGGGGCGCGCTTCCGCAAATTTCTCCGGCGGTGGCTGGCCTTCACTGATAACACCAGACCCTTGAGGCGAACGAAGCTCTTCCTTCGGCAAACCGAGCGCATCTACCGCAAAGGTCTCCAGGTCAATGGAAACGTCGCAAGCCTCCCGGAATGCCGCCGCTGTAATAGTGCTGGTTAGTACAGACGTAATGCGGTCATGGGCGCGAAGGCGCAGCAGAACAGGCGTGAAATCAGCGTCAGATGTCAGAATGATGAATTCGTCGAACCGGGTTGGGTGATTGACCGCATCCAAAATATCCATCGCCATCAAGATATCGGCGCTGTTCTTTCCGCGCGCGGTTAGCGACGGACAGTCAACCACCGTGAATGCCGCGCGGGTGAAGAAGCTTCGCTGGCGGCTGAATGCTGCCGGGTTCAAGTAACAATTCCGGATCAGCACCCGGCGCGGAATTGGATCAACGCCGTCCTCTAGCGCTGCGTGCGCGCCGGATTCCAGCCAATCCAGCCAGAGCGCAGGACGTTCTGCGAACGCATCCGCCGCCCGGCGGTCAAAGTTACGGAGGGAAAGATACACATTGTCGAAATCAACGAACAATGCGGACCGGATCGCATCTGGCGTGTGGCCCATAAAACTTCAATCCAAAAAAGGTCTGTCAAAACCCTTAAGCCAAAACGGCGAGAAAGGGATGGGATGAAAATAGACACCTAAAGTCTATATTGCGTTCAATGGCGGACGTAACCCCCCTATCTGAGAATTCGGCGATCCTGCCGGAACCGTTTGAGCGATGGTTTGAAAGCCGGGGCTGGGCGGCGCGTGACCACCAGTTGACGCTTGCCCGCTTGGCACGCCAGGGCCGGTCCGTATTACTGACAGCGCCGACGGGCGGCGGCAAAACGCTCGCCGGGTTCCTGCCGAGCCTCATCGACCTCGCCAGCGATGACGGCGATCCACCTGCTGGCCTGCACACACTTTATATTTCTCCACTGAAAGCGCTTTCCGTTGATGTCGCGCGAAACCTTGAAGCTCCAGCGGCGGAAATGGAGCTACCAGTATCTATTGAAACCCGCACGGGCGATACGCCACAGGCCAAACGCGTTCGCCAGCGCCGCAAGCCGCCGCATATTCTGCTGACGACGCCAGAAAGCTTGGCGCTGCTGCTGTCATACGCAGATGCACCACGCATTTTTGGCAAGCTGCAGGCCGTCATCATCGACGAACTGCATGCGCTGGCAGACAACAAACGTGGCGAGATGCTGGCATTGAGCCTGGCGCGGCTCGCCAGCTTGGCGCCGAACCATCGCCGCGTCGGCCTGTCCGCAACAGTCGCAGACCCGCCAGCCCTAGTTACTTGGCTGAGTAAGACAGCAGGCCGCGAGGACGATGTATCCCTGGTGGTTGGCGCTGCGGGAGCGCCGCCAGAGATCAGCATGGTGCATGCAAAAGCTCGGATGCCGTGGTCTGGCCACATGGCGATGCATGCTATGCCGGATGTATATGAGGCGCTGAAAACGGCCCAGTCGGCCATCGTGTTCGTCAATACCCGCGCCCAGGCAGAACTCGCGTTCCAAGCGCTGTGGCGGCTGAATGACGACAAGCTGGCAATCGCGCTGCATCACGGCAGTTTGGCTGTCGAACAGCGCCGCAAGGTAGAATCAGCGATGGCAGCAGGCAAGCTGCGCGCAGTCGTCGCCACCTCCTCGCTTGATCTCGGCATTGATTGGGGGAACGTTGATCTCGTGGTCCAGGTTGGGGCGCCGAAGGGTGCAGCGCGGCTATTACAGAGGATTGGCCGGGCCAACCATCGTCTCGACGCGCCGAGCCGGGCGCTGCTGACACCCGGTAATCGCTTTGAGCTGTTGGAATGTCGTGCCGCCATCGAAGCCGCATATGCAGGGGAACTCGATGGTGACAGCTACGAAAATGGCGGCCTGGACGTACTGGCGCAACATCTCGTTGGTGTCGGCTGTTCAGCACCTTTTGAAGCAGATTCGCTCTATCGGGAAATCATTCAGGCCGCCCCATACTCATACTTGTCCCGCACGGACTTCAACGCCGTCCTGACCTTCGCTGCCACCGGCGGATACGCACTGAAGGCTTATGAGCGCTATCACCGCCTGACCGAGAATGAAGACGGCCACTGGCGCGTCGCGGAACCAAGAATTGCCCGGCAATGGCGCATGAATGTTGGTGTGATCGTCGATGCGCCAATGCTGAAAGTGCGCGTTGGCCGGCGGACGGTGGGGGAGGTCGAGGAATATTTCGCTAATGGCCTTGAGGTTGGCGACAGCTTCATGTTCGCTGGCCAATTGCTGGAATTCACTGGCATCCGCGAAACCATGTTGATGGCCAGGCCCGGCAAGGGCGACCAGCCGAAAGTGCCAGCCTATGCCGGTGGACGCCTGCCGCTAACAACCCGGCTTGCCCGCCGCGTCCGCGAAATCCTATCAAACCCAGAACGCTGGAAAGGGATGCCTGAAGATGTGCTCGAATGGCTTCGCATGCAGCGCTGGCGGTCCCAATTGCCGGGGGCAGATGGGCTTCTGGTTGAGACTTTCCCACGGGGTGGCCGTTATTACCTAGTCGCGTATTGCTTTGAAGGCCGGAACGCGCACCAAACCCTTGGCATGCTGCTGACAAGGCGGATGGCACTTATGGGCTATGGGCCGCTGGGGTTCTGTGCGACGGATTACGTGATCACCGTATGGTCCGTCAAAGAAGCACAGGACATTCCAACCCTCTTTGCAGAAGACATGCTCGGCGATGATCTTGAAGAATGGATGGCGGAATCAACGCTGCTCAAGCGCACGTTCCGCAATGTCGCCGTGATCGCCGGGCTGATTGAACGGCGCCACCCCGGCCAGGAGAAAACCGGCCGCCAGGTGACCGTCAACTCAGACCTGATCTATGACGTTCTGCGCAAGTATGAACCAAACCACATCCTCCTACGTGCAACCGAGCGGGACGCGGCAAAAGGGCTGACAGATGTGCGCCGCCTTGGTAAGATGTTGGCTCGTGCCAAAGGCAAAACCACCGTCCGCCGCCTGGACCGCGTGTCGCCGTTAGCCGT
>Ga0315330_10002271_pt1 | contig 13133 bp, 9 predicted proteins | sample M140m34915metaG_FD_203453 | JGI IMG/M metagenome (GOLD analysis project Ga0315330, IMG submission 203453) | Ammonia-oxidizing marine archaeal communities from Monterey Bay, California, United States - M1 40m 34915 | ecosystem: Environmental > Aquatic > Marine > Intertidal zone | place: USA...
ATCGAAATCGTGAATAAATCCTGGTTGTGATGTAGGCATTCCAATTTCTGCATGCAGTTCTATGAGGTGAATTTCATTTTTTTGTGACAAATGTTGGGCTGCTACCAAACAAAACATAGGACTCCCAATAAAGAGGATTTTCTTCATACGGAATCCCCCTTGATCGGTTTGATTTCAAGGGCGAACACTGGGCACGATGGAATGCATAGTTCACAATGAGTACAGCCTTCCTCATCGACAACTGCAAGACGATCAATCAAGGTGAGTACATTTACAGGACAGAGGGCAATACAAGCTGCACAACCAAAACATCGGTCGTCATCAACAACGAACGTGTGGTTCAGTTGTCGGCCCATGGTCTTACCAGGGAGTGATGGTTCATCTCTCCTTCGTTGACTGGAAATTTCTACGATGTATGTTTTGTGGTTTGGATAAAAATAGTTCCGATGAATTTCTCACGTCGATGGAAATCAGAAAGGAAGGTTTAGAGAACAAGAAAATTATTGTTGCAAAGGAAACGATTTCGAAGAAAAAGCGAAGCAAAAAGAGATACCATACGAACACCCCTTCGTTTCCGTTGGAGGGATATTCACAGATCTCTGGGAAGATGTTGTAGAATGGGATTGTAAGAAACGGAAGTATGCCCCGTAGAATATGGTCGCGACAAGCACATAATACTACCACATAAAAATCAAAGAAAAAACAAACGATCACACCGTCCAATTCTTCCAAAGGAAATAGGGGGGTGAGGGTATCAAATTAGGCACATCTTCATGATGTGTGGAGGTGACCATCAACCGAGCAGCATGGTATTGTATTCAGCAGGGAGAACATCCTCATACCCAGAAGAAGCACCAAAGAAAGGGCTACGCTATCATTGTCTTGGTGGCGGCGATGAGGTAGGAAATGTTGGAATCATGTTTGAAAATGAACTTCAAACCCGACTTCTCCTTGACTATGGCCTCGCCCCAACAAACCCACCCCGGTATCCTTCAGAAGCGCCGAAGGTGAAGGATGCGGTGATTACACATTCCCATATCGATCACTTAGGTATGGCTCCATGGCTGAGTTCGAATCATCGAACACTATTGCACGGCACAGCACTCACAGCCGAAATTTCAGAAATGATGTGGTATGATTGCCATAAAGTAAGTTCAATCGAAGGCTACCCTCTTGCTTGGGATAAACGCGACATCGACTCAGCTATTGACGCATGGAGGGTTCATGATTTTGATGTACCATGGGATCATGATGAGTGGAAACTAACCCTGCGAAAGGCCGGACATATTCCAGGTGCGGCAATGCTTGATCTTGAAACGCCTCAGCGAAAAGTTTTGATTTCTGGCGATTTTGACACACGAGATTCCCCTCTCACTAAGGGGGCAAAACCACAGAAGACAGACACGTTGTTTGTTGAAGGTACGTACGGTGGACGTGAACATCCAAATCTCGATGAGGAAATTCCACGGTTTGTCGAACACGTTCAACGCATCGTCGATCGAGGAGGAACAGTTCTCATCCCTGCTTTTGCAAATGGAAGAACACAAGATGTAGTGATGCGTTTACACAAATACCTCCCACACCTTAACGTCCATGTCGATGGGATGGGGAAGCGCGTTGCTAAAATGCAAATGAATCACCCAGAAACGCTCCGTGATCCTGCAGCCCTCAGAGCAGCATGGTCCTGGTGTAAGCGAGTATCGAGCAAGTCGGATCGTAAGAGAGCTCTCGAAGCAGATGTCATCGTATCAACATCTGGTATGCTGCAAGGTGGCCCCTCGATATGGTACCTCAACAGGTTGCGACACGACACTAAGAACGCAATTTTGTTCACAGGCTATCAAGCGAGCGAAACAGGTGGACGGCAACTCCAGAATGAAGGAAAATTGAAGATTTTTGGGAAGGATGTTGAAATTCCACTTGAATGGGACACATACTCGTTTTCCACTCATGCAGGTCACAAAGAAATCGTTGATTTCGCTGCGGCTTGCGAGGCTGAAGAAGTCATCATTTACCACACCGATCCAGTTCATGCCCGCCCACCGCTTGCAGCGGCTTTGGAAAAGAACGGCCACATCGTTCATAATCCAGTCAACGGCATTTCAGAATACCTTGGTGAAGAATTTAGCCGAAGTCATTGAATACAACGACGGCAAGCGATGAACGATTCACATGGCGGCAAAGGCACCGGCTGGCGGAAAGAAGCCAAAGAAGCGGAAGCGTAAGATGCGTCTTTCTCTCAAGCAAAAGAAGATGAACACCACGGGTGATTCTTACAAAGATAACCTTGGTTGGTCAACCGACGTTGGGCGAACCCTCGGCGATGCCCCAGCACCAAAAGGACCTGAAACACTTCGCATTCAATGCGATCAATGTGGCTCGATGCTAAAAATTCCAAAACCAAAAAAATCTCGTTACACAGTGACCTGTTCCTATCCAGACTGTGGTAATGAAATGAAGTTCGAATGAACCTCTGGAACGGTTCGTTATGGCGCCAGAAACGCTCATTTTGTGTTTGGCGCTTTTTCTGGTCGCAGCATTGTATTCCTCAGTCGGTCACGGTGGAGCATCTGGCTATTTGGCAATTCTCTCACTCACAACCTATGCGTCGATGAACAGTTCATGGCTGAAACAACACGCATGGGTGCTCAACTTGATCGTGGCGGGTCTGGCGTTTTTCCACTACCAAAAAGCAGGATTTCACCGTCCTAAACTCTCGCTCATTTTCATTGTAGCCAGCATCCCAGCCGCCTTTTTTGGTGGTACGTTAAGCGTGGACGGAGCTATATATGACACATTACTTTCTCTCGCCCTCCTCCTGGCAGCATTCCGATTAGCTCGAACCGATCGAAACACAGAAGCCCCCATTGAACAACCCCTCCCCCCCCTCCAAACCTCAGTTCCGATTGGTGCATCCATCGGCGTCTTGAGTGGAATGATAGGGGTGGGTGGGGGGATTTTTCTTTCGCCAATTTTAGTGCTCAAGCGCTGGGCTACGCCGAAGGCCGCCGCCGCAACAGCAGCACTGTTCATCTGGGTCAATTCTGCCGCCGGCCTTGCAGGAGCCCATCTTTCAGGACAACTCGCACTTTCAGCAGACCCCCTCCTCTTTTTTGTGACCGCGGTGGGGTGTGGAGGCTTTGTTGGTTCGAAATATGGGGCTGAAAAAGCCCCACAAGCCACCGTGCGGTGGTTGCTGATCAGCGTTCTCCTGCTCGCCACAACAAAACTCGTCTTCGAGGCTTTACCGTGAAGGACCACCGCGAACCTCAAACCACACCAACACTTGGTGAGAACGTGTCCGAGGCCCCATATTTCATTGACCTCGAAACGGCAATTAAAATCGCGTGTAAAACGCCTTTGAAACTGGAGAGCGAAACCGTCCCCCTCGACGACGCACATATGCGCGTCTTATCAGAAGATCTTGCATCCAAAGTCGACGACCCCCCATTTGACAATTCAGCCATGGACGGTTTTGCTTTCATCCACGAAGACAGCCTCGACCCCCCACAGACCCTCACCATCGTTCAAACGGTTCAAGCCGGCGATGCAAATGTGGCGACTCCGATTTCAAACACTGAAGCCACACGAATCATGACGGGCGCCCCAATACCCCCCGGCGCCACCTCAATCCTCCCCATTGAAAGATGCGAAATCAATGAAGATGGGACTGAGGTGAAACTTTTCGAAAAAGGCCGACCCCATTTTATTCGGAAACAAGGTGAAAATTTGACAAGAGATCAAGTGGCACTGGGTAAAGGCGCTACGCTCACGCCGGCTAAAATCGGCCTTTGCGCCACGATGGGGTGGGCTAAAGTTCCAGTGTTTAAACGGGCTAAGGTGGCCATCATCTCGACTGGCGACGAGTTAAAATTCCCAGGCGAAGAACTTGAACCGCACCAAATCTACGAATCGAATTCATTCGGTCTTGCAGGTTTGGTTGAGTGGATGGGCCACGAGGCTGTTCGCTATCCGGCTGTGGCTGATTCAATGGAGAGTTTGAGGCGCACCCTCAACAAGGCAGGTGAGGCATGCGATCTTATCCTCACTTCCGGAGGTGTTTCGATGGGGGAGTGGGATTACGTTCGCAAAATCATGGAAGAGGAAGGCGATGTTCATTTCTGGCGCGTTAAGATCCGCCCCGGCTCCCCCCCACTGTTTGGGACATGGAACACAACACCAATCTTCGGACTACCCGGCAATCCAGCAAGCAGCCACGTGGTGTTCAGAATGCTTGTCGCCCCCTACCTAAGAGCAAGTTCAGCAGGAGGCGGCCCCAAAGAGACCCGGCTCAGAGTTAAGCTAGCAGATCCTCTGAAAGGAGATGAGAAGTGTTTGGCGTTACGACGAATCCATATTGTTACAACGGGTGAATTCCCCCTCGCTTATTCCACCGGACCGCAGGGGTCTGGCAACCTCAACAGTGTTGCCAAAGCCGACGGCCTTACCCTCCTTCGCCCCGGGCAATCCTCAAACAAAGGCGATTGGTGCGATGCTATATTCTTGTGAGGCCTTCGAATGAAAACCATCGTTACAACACCCACAATCCTTCTTGAGGTGGTTTCAGAACTGTTTCCAGAGACCACACGCGCAAAGATCAGAAAAATGCTCACCGAAGGCAGGGTGCTCGTTGAAGGTGAGGTGGAACACAAAGCCAAGCACACGGTCGAAGCAGGTCAAACTGTGGAGGTGACCGGCCGAGCCAAAGCCAAGGAAGCGGCGCCCCCACCCCAATCAAACAAAAAACCCCACAAGTTGAAGATCCTGTATGAGGATGAAGCAATTCTTGTCGTCAACAAGCCAGCAGGCCTTCTTTCGGTTGCTACAAATAAATTAGAAGACGACACCCTCCACGCCAGATGCGTCAATTATGTCCGCCTCGGCAATGAAAAAGCATGGATTCACATTGTTCACAGATTAGACCGGGAAACATCAGGTGTGATGGTATTCGCTCGCCACGAGCGCTACAAAACTTACCTGCAATCCCAATTCGCCCAGCGGGAAGTCCACAGAACATACCACGCCCTGGTTGAAGGTCGGCCTGAAGAAAACCACGGAACAGAGCGGGCTTGGCTTGTTGAAGACCGCAACCTCCGTGTCAAGAAAGTGAAAGCATCATTCCAAGGTGCCAAAGAAGCGATCACCCATTGGACGGTTGAAGACGCAGACGAAGAAGTAGCACTCATCCACATCACCATTGAAACCGGGCGCCGCCACCAAATCAGAATGGCTATGAAGGCCCTGGATTGCCCGGTTGTTGGTGACAAATTACACGGCGCTGAAACCAACCCCATCAACCGAATTGCATTGCATGCAACCGCGCTCGAATTCCTCCACCCGGAAAACGACGACCCTGTTCGCTTCGAAGCAGAAATTCCCTTCATGCCAAATCGATAGAACCTCGCCTGCAAATGCGTGCCTTCTTGAACCGTTGACGCGCCCGTTGATTCGATAGCATGAGCGGCGATGCGGGCGACCATGGTTGGATTGAGGTCAAAGGGGCGCGAACCCACAACCTCCAAGACATCAATGTCAAACTCCCGCGTGGACAATTCGTTGTGATTTCAGGCGTCTCGGGATCAGGTAAATCCAGCCTTGCATTCGACACACTCTACGCGGAGGGGCAACGCCGCTATGTCGAGAGCCTCTCCTCCTATGCTCGACAATTCATAGGGCAGATGAAAAAGGCCGACTGCGATGGAATCGAAGGCCTCTCACCCGCAATTTCCATCGACCAAAAACAAGGTTCACACAACCCACGTTCAACCGTTGCGACCGTCACAGAAATCCAAGACTATCTTCGCCTTCTTTGGGCCAGAATAGGCAAGCCACACTGTCCAACTTGTGGCAGGGAAGTTGCTCGAAGAACCGTTCAGGAAATCGTCGACGACGTGTTGTGGCACATGGAAGGCCACGCCATCGCGGTATGGGCTCCGGCAGTCAGGGCAAGGAAAGGAACCCACGTCGATTTATTTCGGCAACTCGTCGAGCAGGGGTTTTTGCATGGCAAGGTCAATGGTCATGAAACTGGGTTCGAATCCCCCCCGCAACTCGACAAAAACTTCCGGCACGACATCGATGTGAGGATCGACAGATTGCGGTGCACCCGGGATCGGCGCCAAAGGCTCACCGAAGCCATTGAAAGTTCACTCCGCCTTGGCGGAGGGGCCACAGCCATCGAGAGCCTTGAAGCGCCAGATGAAGATGCAGAATTGTCTGAAGGAACCAAGGCCCGCCTCACCCAAGTGGGTGAAACGATTGCATGGTCGGAAGATTTTGCCTGCCCAGAACACGGCGCCTTCATGCCCGAACTCTCACCTCGTGTCTTCTCATTCAATTCCCCCCTAGGGGCTTGCGGCTCCTGCCAAGGGCTTGGAGTACAACGGCAATTCAACATCGATTTGATTGTTGATGGAACGCTTACAGTCAGCAATGGCTGCGTTCGCCCGTGGCGCCAATCCATGTCCCCTTCGTGGTACAGAAGGCTGCTTGAGCAGGTGTGCGAACATTACAACATCCCTCGGAATACCCCATTCGAACTCCTCGACGACGACGATCGCGACATCCTTCTGAACGGTTCAGGATCGACCGTAATTAATTTCCACTTCGAATCCGACAACGGCTCGGTCTACAAAATGAACAGACCTTGGGAGGGGATAATCGCAAGGCTTCAACGGACCTACACCGAGACGACGTCCGAGCGTACGAGGGGCAGATTGATTGCCTGCATGACTGATTTGAATTGCAGTGAATGTCATGGCGAGAAACTCAACGCTGCGGCCCGGTATGTATCGGTTGGAGGTATCCGCCTTCCAGAAGTGAGCCACTGTTCAGTTCACGACGCACTTTCCGTTGTTCGAGCTTGGTGGCCGGATGGACCTGGTGCACCCGAATACTTCGCCGACACCCTAGAACCTCTCGATGAGCGGAGCATGTTCATCGGTAATGAAATCCTCAAAGAAATTGAAAACCGACTTGGCTTTTTGGACAGCGTTGGCCTTGACTACCTCACCCTTGATCGAAAAGCCAACACTCTTTCGGGAGGGGAGAGTCAAAGGATTCGCTTAGCAACCCAGATTGGCAGCCGCCTCACGGGCGTTATGTATGTGTTAGACGAACCCTCGATTGGCTTACACCAACGGGACAACGAACGCCTCCTCGCCACACTTCGTGAACTCAGCGATCTTGGCAACACGTTGATTGTTGTCGAACACGATGAAGACACCCTTCGTCAAGCAGATTGGCTGTGCGATCTCGGTCCGGGTGCCGGCCTCGAGGGCGGTATGATTGTTGCAAACGGGCCCCCTGAAATCGCTATGGCAGAAGAAAATTCAGTGACTGGCGCCTTCCTAAGTGGGCGACGAAGCATACCGGTGCCCGAAAAGCGAACTAAGGCCACCCGCAAACGCCTCGTGGTGAAAGGGGCTTCACACAACAACCTTCAGAACATCACAGCCTCTTTTCCGATAGGGTGCATGACCGCAGTCACCGGAGTTTCAGGCTCAGGAAAATCATCCCTCGTCTCAGGCATTCTCGCCCCTGCCCTCCAACGGCACCTGCACAACGCAGACACCCTTCCGGGAAAGCACCGAGAAATCAAAGGGCTCGAACACACGGACAAAGCCATCATCATCGACCAGTCCCCTATCGGGCGAACACCGCGCTCAAATCCAGCAACATACACCAAAGTGTTCGACGAAATCAGGAGCCTTTTCTCTAAGACGACCTTGGCTAAAGAACGCGGTTACACGCCCGGCACGTTCAGCTTCAACGTCAAAGGGGGCCGCTGTGAATCATGCAAGGGTGCAGGGTCGATCAAATTGGAGATGAACTTCCTTCCAGACGTTTGGATCACTTGCGACATCTGCAACGGTAAGCGCTACACCAGAGAGTGTTTGGAAGTCACTTGGAAGGGCAAAAACATCCACGAAATTTTGGAGATGCCAATCGGAGAAGCCGTCGAGTTTTTCGGTAACCATCGAAAAATTTTCAGAACCCTCGACACCCTTCGGGCGGTTGGACTTTCTTATGTTCGCCTCGGGCAACCTGCAACGACACTCTCAGGTGGTGAAGCGCAACGGGTCAAACTGGCCAGTGAATTGAGGCGACCCCCAACCAAACACACCGTCTACATTCTCGACGAGCCAACAACAGGACTTTCGTTTTCAGATGTTCAGTTGTTGATTGAAGTGTTGCTGGAACTTAGAACCAAGGGCCACACGGTCATCGTCATCGAACATCACCTCGATGTCGTGAAGTCTTCGGACTGGGTCATCGATCTTGGGCCGGAAGGCGGTGAACGCGGGGGCATGATCCTCGTAGAAGGGACACCAGAAGACATTGCGGCGTGCAATGAGAGCTTTACGGGGCAATTTTTGGGCCCAATGCTTTCCTGAATGCTTCCGTATTGTTCAAAGGTCGTAGGCAATGGCAGTTAGTTCGCCCCCGTAGGGGGCGGTGAACCCCATGGCCATAACCCGTGTCGAAGTGACGCCAAAACAAGGACCAGGAATGCGCGATGTTCGCGGTGACGTGGTGCGTAGGCAACTTGCTGCAGATCACAACATCACCGTTCACCAAGTCCGAAGCATTGTTGGCTTTTTGATCAAAAGCGAGATTGGATCGGATGCCATTGAGGCGCGAGTCGACGATCTCTTCGCCGACCCCATTATCGAAGACGGCGCTACAAACCACCTTCTTCTTTCGAGCAAAAATCACTTCCCAGACACCCCATCCTGTGTTGTGACGGTCGGATTCAAAGCAGGCGTCACCGATAATCCAGGCACCGCTGCTCTTGACGGCTTCCGGACCATTTTCCCAGACGCAGGGACCGCCTCGATTTCCACATACATCACCTATGCGTTCTACGGACTTTCGGACGAAGTAGAAGTTCAATGGCTCGCCAACACCTTGCATAACAATCTGATTCAACGAGCCCTCGTTGCTGATCACACTGCGTGCATGAATGAAAACTGGCCTGCCATTGAGTACACCGAAAAACCCCCACAAACATTCGAGGCGCCGCTTCACGTCGACATGGAAATCCCAGATGAAGAGCTGATTGAACTCTCCGAAAGCGGGCTCTTGGCACTTAATTTAGAAGAAATGCAAACCATTCAAGCGCACTATCGCGACGAGCAAGTGCGAGCCGCACGAACCGAAGCAGGTATCGTAGCAAATGCACCAACGGATGTCGAACTTGAATGCCTAGCGCAAACTTGGAGTGAACATTGTAAGCACAAGATTTTCGCATCAAAAATCCATCATATCGACACGGAAACGGGAGAGGAAGCCACCATTGACTCCATCTTTAAGACACACATCATGAAGCCGACCCATGACATGCAAAAAGAGGTCGATTGGCTTCTCTCAGTGTTCCATGACAATTCTGGAGTGATCGCTTGGGACGATGAGTGGAGCGTTTGTATGAAAGCTGAAACTCACAATTCTCCATCAGCTCTTGATCCATATGGGGGCGCTATGACTGGCATCGTTGGCGTGAATCGTGACATTCTTGGAACGGGATTGGGCGCACGACCAATCGCAAACACAGACGTATTTTGTTTCGGCCCTCCGAACTGGGAAGGAGACCTCCCTGACAATCTCTTCCACCCCTCTCGAGTGCTTCGCGGGGTTCATGCGGGCGTTCGCGTGGGTGGCAATGAATCGGGCATCCCAACCGTGAACGGGGCTATCGTGTTTGACGATCGCTACATCGGCAAACCACTCGTCTATTGCGGGACAGTCGGCATCATGCCACGCCGCCTTCCAGACGGCCGTGAAAGCCACATCAAAACTCCTGTAGCGGGCGACATCGTCTACATGGTTGGTGGCAGGGTCGGCTACGATGGAATTCATGGCGCGACATTTTCCTCCCTCGAATTGACAGAAGAATCACCGTCAAGCGCCGTCCAAATTGGCGACCCAATCACACAAAAGAAAATGATTGACATGGTGCTTGAGGCCCGGGATTCAGGCCTCATCACTTGCATCACAGACAACGGCGCAGGTGGCCTTTCCTCTTCCATTGGGGAAATGGCAGAATACACAAATGGATGCGAAATTGATCTCGCAAAAGTACCGCTTAAGCAAGCAGGACTCTCTGCATGGGAAATTTTAGTCTCAGAAAGTCAGGAACGAATGACCATCGCCATCAAGGCAGAAGACCAGCCAGAGTTTGATGCACTTGCTGCCCTGCACGAAGTCGAAGCAACCCCCGTAGCCACATTCACTGACAGCGGGGTGTTTCACGTCAAATACGAAGACACCACGGTAGCCTACCTCCCAATCGAGTTCCTGCACGACGGCGTCCCTCAACTGCAGTTGGAATCTGAGTGGAAGGCTCCAACATTGCCTGCATTCATTCCACCCGCAGACGCAAACCATTCTGACCTGCTTCTGTCCATGCTTGCCCGGCCCAACATTGCAAGCAAGGAAACATGGGTTCGCCAGTATGACCACGAAGTCATCGCTCAAACTGCAATCAAACCTTTTGTTGGCGTCGAACGTGATGGCCCAGGTGACGCAGGCGTGATTGCCCCAATTCATGGCAACCCCCACGGACTTGTCATCTCATGCGGAATTGCACCACGTTACTCTGACATAGACGCGGGCGCCATGGCCGCAGCATCAATCGATGAAGCCGTCCGAAACGCTGTCTGTGCAGGAGTGGACGTTGACAAGATTGCAGGATTGGATAATTTTTGCTGGCCCGATTCTATTGAGTCTGTCAAAACTCCTGATGGTAAATTCAAACTCGCCCAATTGGTTCGAGCCAACCGAGAACTTGAACGAGTATGCCGCGCCTACCGTTTACCGTGTGTCAGCGGAAAAGATTCCATGAAGAACGACTATGGGACAGGGGAAAAGAAAATTTCAATCCCCCCAACCCTCTTGTTCTCATTATTTGGCGATCAGCCAGATGTACGCTTTACAGCAACCAGCGACCTCAAGTATGCAGGGGACAAACTGTATCTTGTCGGTCAATCGCATGAAGAATTAGGCGCATCTGAAATTGCATTCATGCTCAAAGAGAGCGGGATCGCAGCAGGCATCGGCGGCACCCCTCCACAACTCGCTCACCCTGAACAAAACCTTTCGACCTATCGAGCACTTTCAACAGCCATCCAAAACGGCATCGTGCAAACCGCTCATGATTGTTCAGAGGGTGGCGTTGGTGTTGCCGTTGCTGAGATGTGCATCGGCGGCCGGATTGGCGCCACGGTTGATTTGGACGGCACAGGGCATGAAAGCCTCTGGGCGCGCCTTTGGGGGGAGTCCCTTGGCCGCTTTATTGTCGCAGTGAAGCCAGAGCGCGAAGACGAATTCGTTCAATGGATGTCCGGTCATAGCATTACCATGCTTGGCGAAGTGGTAGACGAGCCTACCCTCACCATCAACGATGGCTTTGAACACGTGGTAACAGCCGACGTCCATGCCATGGTCGAATCTTGGCAAGGGGCACTGGACATGACGGGAGGGGTCGAGTGATGCCTTCACCTAAAGTAGCAGTTTTGTTTGGTTTTGGCATCAATTGCGATCATGAAACAGCCGCTGTTTTCGATCTTGTTGGTGGCAACGCAGAACGCGTCCATGTCAACCATTTCATCTCTGGCCAACGCACGCTCGAAGAGTTCCAAATACTGGCGGTCCCGGGTGGATTTTCATTTGGAGACCACCTTGGCAGTGGCCGCCTGATGGGCAACAGAATGAGGTTCGCCCTTCGCGACCAACTGCACGCTTTCGTAGCAGCTGGAAAACCAATTATTGGCATTTGTAATGGATTCCAAGTTCTTGTCAAGACCGGCCTCCTTCCCGGGCCAAATGGCCCACTGCCAGATTTTGAGCAGCGCGCAAGCCTAACACTGAACGATTCAGGGCGATACGAAGATCGCTGGGTCACGCTGGAATTTGATCCTGAAAGCCCGTGCATATGGACAAAGGGTATGACGCGCATGGATTGTCCAGTAAGGCACGGTGAAGGCAAATTTGTCATGCCATCAACGACGGATTTCGACGCTCTTGATGCAGACCATCAACTGACCGTCCGCTATGTGGACCCGACAACAACACCCGGTGAGGGGATTACGGATGCACCCCTACCATTCCCCCTATCTCCCAATGGGAGTATGCGAAATATTGCTGGGGTTTGTGACTCAACCGGCCTCGTTTTCGGACTGATGCCACACCCTGAAGCTGTGTATGCAAAATGGCTCCACCCAGATCACACACGGAACACCGCCCCTGGCCCGCAGCACAGTGATACGCTTGGTGAATGGGAGGGCGAAGGCTTGCAGATGTTCCGTAACGCGGTTGAATACGCCAAAGCAAATCTCTGAGGGTTGTGTTTGGCGGGGCGAATCGAACATATCGATTCGATTCGGGCCCTTGCCGTTCTGCTCATGGTCATGGTTCATGCCGCCGCTACATGGGGCCCACCATCATCCACACAACCATCTGCGCTTGTTTACGCTGTATCTGGCCTCGGCGGTTTAGCTGCTCCGTTGTTCGTCACCGTGTTCGGCTGGGGTTGCCTTCGTAGCAGCACAACCGGCTCACAACGTGTGAAACGGGCGGCTTTTTTCATCCTGGCCCAAACAGCGATCAACATGTCTGCGCCGCATTTGTTTGAAGTATTTTCACCAGGCGTTCTCACCCTATTTGGCTTGCTGATTCTCACCCAGCCTCTTTGGCTTGATCCGATGACTCGTGCGCCCCAGCGGAGCAATGCAGTGTTTTTCACCACCCTCATTGGGGTCATGATGGTGACACTTTTGTTTTCATCAATCCAAGGGCCGAGTACATGGGACGCGAGGAATGAAACGAATTCAATGCTGCAGTGGATCAAGCACGCATTGTTCAGCGGCACCTATCCACTCTTCCCATGGGTGATTTTTGCCACCCTGGGAGCCTTTATCTCATCTCAAGGCGATGATAACAAGACCTTTCCACAGACAAATTATGCACTTTCAATGGTATTTGCAGGCTGTTTAGCATGCGCTTTTTCATTCGCTTATGCTGCTCATCACGGGGTGCAGTGGGCGGCTCCAACCGGACCTGCCCTCCTAACGTTCTTCCCAGCGAACACACTCTTTCTCGTTGCCGCCATGACTGGCGTCAGTTTGCTATGGTTG
>Ga0315330_10002277_pt1 | contig 13122 bp, 11 predicted proteins | sample M140m34915metaG_FD_203453 | JGI IMG/M metagenome (GOLD analysis project Ga0315330, IMG submission 203453) | Ammonia-oxidizing marine archaeal communities from Monterey Bay, California, United States - M1 40m 34915 | ecosystem: Environmental > Aquatic > Marine > Intertidal zone | place: USA...
GGGTCCACGATGTCTATCCCGCACTTTCCTTTGAGGATGCGCTGGAAGAAGTCATCCGTCGCATGGGTCCGGTGAAAGCCAGTACACTACGTTTCTACGTCTCACGTAGCTTTGAGGAGTTGACGGTGGCGTTGATGAATCTCGAATCATCGGGACGCATCGCCAAAGTGATGGCTTTGGTTCCTGAACCCGAGGCCTTCTTCTGTGCTCCGGATGAGGTTGACGAATTGATGCGACCTCGGCGAGAAGACAGAACGGTTCGTATTCTTACGCAGTCCGACCCCTATGTTTCTCGATTCATCTGGGAAGTGCGCAGCGTACTGGACCGAGGTTGGTATCTTCCCATCTTCAAGGGCGTTGACCCCATTGGCAAAGTGTTGATGTTCAAAGTCAACGACTATCTTGAAATTAAGGATCTTCATGTTCCCACGGCCTATTTGGACGAATTCTGCCAGGCTTTCGAAGTGTTGCTTGAAAACCACGCCGCCCAACTCGTGGATGTTTCTGTTCTCTCAAATTTCAACAGCGAACCGATTACATCCCTCGATGACACCACTCGGGAAGCATTGGAAAGCATCGGCTTCAAACTCACGGGCGAACGAATGATTCGTGGAGCTGTGGTCGACCCACAACCTCGGGAAATAGCGGAACGGGCGCTGTTCCACAAGCATCATCTTCACCAATCAACACGCCACGAAAACGAAATCATGGCTCTGAAGAAAGTGGATGAAATACGGGATGACTTTGCCCTACGAGGTCGCAGTGAACTCTACCGGGTTGACCTCAAGAGCATGGCCAGCGCTCACCGCCTTCACCAAGGCATCAATCTTCGTGGCCACCAAGTCTGGGCGTCGTACGAACATTTCCAAGAAATTCTCGCCATACGAAATCAACCCGCCGATGAAGAACTGTGGGACATCGTTGAATTCTTCAGCGGCCATTCCGACCCCAATTTGTTCAAAGAACGCCATGCGCTCAGCCAATCCGAGTTCAGAAAATTGGTCCAACCGCTCATTCGAACTGGCCATATCGTGCAAGATTTCCGAGGTGGATTCCGCAGTGTCTTCGTTCCAGAAGGGGTCGATAGAGCCGAGTTGCGGAAGGAATACATACGCAAGTTGGTCCAAAAATTCCCGGTGATCACCCTTCGACAAATGACGCAACTGGCGGGGCCGTCGTTCAAACCCGAGGAACTCAAGGCGGTGTTGAACACGTTCGAAGAGGACGGGACCCTCATCAAAGGCTTCCTCATCGAAGACTTCCATCAAGTGTGTTGGGGTCGGAAGGAAATGCTGGAAGAAGCCCGTTCAATTCCTGCCATTCGTGATTTCGTCCTCCCTCCATCGGACCCCATCGCTCCGTATTTTGCTGACATCATGAAGGAGCGTTTCGGCTTTGGATCGGCGTATTTGGTCTTTAGAAATGCAGAGCCAGTGGCCGCTTTCAAGGCGAATACACGCAACAAAATCATCGATGTCAAGGATTACGAAGGCTCTGAAAAAGCATGGCGCATTGTCAAAGAATTCGCTTGGGAACACCAAATGCCACTTCAAACTGAATTGCGCATTGGTGGCAAGAAATTACAGTGAATTCTCACGAGTGAAATTTCTCCCCAAGGAAGATACAAATCTGTTCAAGGAACTCAACGTCTTCTGGAGAGAAGGCTGCAGGTGTATCTGAATCGACATCAAGAACGGCGACAACGGCACCGCGGCTGTCCTTCACTGGAACAACGACTTCGCTGTTGGTGGTTGAGCTGCACGCAATGTGTTCTGGACGGACATGGACATCGGGCACATCTTGGGTTTCCCCGGTTCTCGCAGCAGCCCCACAGATGCCTTTGTCAAAGGGTATCTCAAGGCACCCATGGCCGCCTTGGTAAGGGCCGATTTTCAGAAGGTTGGGTTGTGTTGTTCGGTAAAATCCTGTCCAATGAAAGTGGTCGAACCCATGGTGGAGTTCACAGACGACCGTCGCCATGGCGGCCACCCAATCATCTTCACCATCCAATAAGCCATGAATCCTCATGCTAACTTCGTCGTGCATGCTGTTTATCCAACCTTCATTGTACTTGAAACCTTGATGAAGTCCTCGGTGAAGACTGTTCGATGAATGAAAGCCATTGACCGGTGTCGTTACGTCTCTTCGCTCAATCCAACGACGATTCAAATCACCATGTTCTTGATATAGGAACTCCGGCTGGTTAAATCATGAACAAAGCTGTTTTCCTCGTCGTTCTCTTCTTGGCGAGCGTGACCTCGCCGTTGGCGGTTCACGGAAGCGCACAGTCTCCAGACGATGAGGGCATGGCTGTCCTCCATACCGCCATCAACCCATCCAATAACAACACCTACCATCTCCTCACGGCCTCTTCATGGGAGGATGCTGCCTCTTATGCACGTTCTTTGGACGGTTTTCTGGTGTCGGTGGATGACGACGACGAAAACACATGGCTGTTTGACACCTTTGCGTCCTGGAACAATCAGTCCCGCCACCTTTGGACCGGCCTTTCAGACGCCGCAAGTGAGGGAGCGTACCGTTGGCATGACGGTACGCCGTTCCTCTACAGAAATTGGGGCGAGGCTCAGCCATCTACGGGTGGAGACGAACACTTTGTGCACATAGCGGGCACCAACATGGGAAACATTGAACCCGGTACATGGAACGATCTGGAGAACGATCCACAATACTTCCCCGTTTACGGTGTGGTAGAAATTGGCCCTGGTGCCGATTATGCTCTTCGGTTTGATGGTGCGTCCGACCATGTCGTCATTGACCACAACGATGACTTGGACATGACGAGCATGACCCACCTCGAACTTTCAGCATGGATTCACCCCTATCATCTCGAAACCAACCAATTCATTCTCATGAAAGGTGATTATGGATGGGGCATGTACTTGCAGGGTGAACACCTGGCATTTTCTTCAGAATACAGCCTCTCACGCCACCCTGTTTCCAACGGAACCGTTGAAATGGACACATGGACGCACGTTCAGGTGAACGTCGTGGTCGGCGAAGGATACACCTTCCACATCAACGGCGAGGAAGCAGGCGTCGTCATCGACGAGGATGCGACCATCCCGTTGGGTGATTTTGGCTCCAACGATTGCTTTGAAACCGGAGAGGATTGTGATGAGTTCTATATCGCCCGCATGGGTGCTGGATGTGATTGTTCGTACTTCGAAGGCGTTCTTGACAACATCTCTGTTCGGTCAGGATTGAATGCAAACGACATCGAACAGCGATTGCATCTTGATTTCCCTGAAGGCGAAGGCCACGAAACTTGGGATTCCAATGAGCAATACATGGCCAGTATTGAAGGCGCAGATTGGGTTATGCCTGACGGCAGCATCGTTGCCCAAGCCGTGGAGTTGTTCGTTGGGGAAAGCTACGAGTTAGAATTCGCCGCGGCCGGCGACACCCTCCTCTTCTTTGTTGAAATTGAAGAATACACCCGAGAATTGTATTGGTACTCCTACTCGCTCAAATTCGGTGAAGAGATGACTGAATACACCGTTTATGCTCAAGCCAATGAAATACCGGACGAATGGAATCACGATACGGCCTCTTACGGCGAATGGGGCTTCCTCTACGACGCCTGGTCGTGGCCCGAGGTTGGCGTGATGTGGTTTACGATGATTCTTGAAACCGATATGGAGGAATTGGCCATTGACCTGGAGGCCGATATGGCCGATCCACCGCCCACCTTGGACGACATGACGGAATTGAAGGAAAGCATCCCCGTGACCGACCAAGAGGTTGGTATTGGCTCCTTCAACAACGGAGATGTCAACATGAATTACTACTACGTCAATGTCACCGAATCCCTTGCTGACCTGCGCGTCAGAACCTATGACGGACAAGGCAATGTCAACATTGGTATCTCGTACTACAGCCCTCCAGAACCTACCATGTGGTGGGAAGAACCCAGCGGGTCTGACGATGAGAACCCTGGTAAAAACGGTGGCAACGTTGCCGTCCTGGAATCATGGTCCACTGGACCGGGGAACGAAGAGGAGGTTCACCTGTTTGATGTGGAACCTGGGCTGTATTACATCACGGCTTATTCGTTCCGAAACGCACGTGAATTTACCATCGTAGCCGATTTCGTTTATCCTCCAGAAAACGTTGACCCGGATGACGCTATCACGTTGACGCCGGGCGTAGAATATGGATTGCTCAGCGGCTATGAGGGTCTTTCTCAATACTTCAAGGTCGAAGTACCTCAGGGCACAGAACGGCTGGTGGTTGATTTGAGCGATGGTGCTGGTGAGGCCTCACTCCACATGCGGTTGGACCAAGCGCCCACCACCGCCACCTACGACCATCATTCGACGGCGGAAGGCGCCGACGATCGTATCGCCTTCAACGACCCTACCCCCGGTTGGTGGTACATTCTCCTCACTTCAGAATCGGCGTTTACGGGCGTAAACATCGTAGCGGAGTTTGCGGACCGGTACGTTTGGGATTACGATGGCACGCCCTTGGAACTCTACAATGATGAACCTCTTGAAGGCATCAGCGTGGGCAAAGGTGGGGAAATTTTCTTCTTTGCCATGTTGGACGAGCCCGGCAATGTCTTTTCAATCGAAGCCTCAGGAGGCTCAGGAGACATCATGCTTACCATCGAAGGCGTTCAGTACGAAATGGAGTTTGTTGAGGGAGGCGGCCGGCCAGGTCTAGGATTTGGCATGGACGTCTCGACGGAATCGTTTGAGATGACGAGCGGAAAGGACGGAACCAATCACAAGATGAGCATTGAATCCCCCATGAACGGGCGCATTGACATCACGATGACGGGTCTGTCCGATTCGGAAGAGATCAGTCTGGTCGCTCGTTGGGACGAAACACAATTGCCCATCGAGCCCATTGAACCAGGTGATGGGGATGAACCTGAAACCGTGGAAACGTGTGTTGAAGGGGCAACGGCGTTCTTCAAGGATGCTGATTTGGACGATGATGGATTGGTGAATGGGAAAGAACTGGATGCCGCTGGTTTCTCGGTAGAAGAAATCAAACAGATGGATCTCAACGCAGACAGCCAAATCGAATACAGAGAAGCATTGCAGTTCGGCTGTACCTGCGATATGGAATTGGAAACCGTGTTTGACGAGTTTTCTCTTGGCGGAAACCGTGTTTCACTCTCGGCTTTGGAAGACCATCCTTGGGTGAACGATTACAACTTCGCCCTCATCAACGTCAACGACGACGATTTCATTGACCGCGACGAACTGGGGTTGTTGACCTTGGTTTGCGACACCACTTACGACGCTTTTGACGGCGATGGTGATGGAGTTCCTGATGAAAAAGACGCCTTCCCGGACGATCCAACAGAATCGAAGGACACCGACGGGGATGGTGTTGGTGATAATGCCGATATTGTGGCAAGCGTCTCCAACGACATCATTTATGCCTCCGCAGGGGCCATGTTCTTGATTTTGGCTGGGCTTTTGTTGGGCTTCTTGCGAACCAGCAAGAAGCAGCGTGTAGAAGCAGATGTCTGGTCGGACGATGACCGAATGAACGAGGTGATGTTTGGAAACGATGCCTCAACCACCTTCGCCAAGGAACCGGTCGACTTTGAATCGGCCATCACGACAGAAACCTCCGTATCCATGCCCGAACCTGCGACAACGACAGATGGGCAAATCGGTTCTTCACTCCTGGAGGATTCTGTGGGCGATAACGCACCTCACCGTGATTTGATGGGGATGATGTTGGACGGCGTTGAGACGGTGGAATACCCTACGGGCAGCGGTGCCGTTTGGGTCAGAGCATCACCGGACCTGCCCTGGGAACCCAAAGTCTAGACAGAGAAGCAATCATACGCATGAAGGGTGGCGTGAGGTCTGCCCCTGTAGTGTAGTGGATATCACCCCGGCCTCCGGAGCCAGGAACCCGCGTTCGAATCGCGGCAGGGGCGCTTAATCTGATACGAAGCCATTCCAACGGCGCATGTATTGAACAAAGGTTGGACTCAATTTTGCTTCTCGGAGTCTGGCTTCATCAAACGGAGGCCGTTGCGGTTCATCCATGCCTTCAGACAGATAACTTGGCCAGTTTGGGTGAGCGATACCTGCACGCGCAACGCCGACGAATTCAGCCCCCTGTTCCAAGGCCAACGTGGCTTCTTCAGCGTTCCATATCCCGCCCGTTGTGATGAGGGGGATGTTGTTGTTGAGCACTTCCCTAAAATGCGTGGTGTAAGGTGCTACACGGTCGTTGCTGACGCCGGTTTCGGTGATGTCCCAACATGAAACATGAACAAAGTCAAGGTCCATTTCATTGCAGAGGTCAAGGGTTTCCAAGGCATCTGGAAGGTCAAGGCCACAGGAATCCAAGACAGGCGACAAGCGGAGGCCAACCAAAAAATTTGGACTTGTTGCCTGACGTACTTCTCGGACAATCTCGCGCAAAAAACGAGTTCGCTTGGTCTGGTTTCCACCCCAATCATCTTCCCTCCGGTTGGTTGTTGAACCGAGAAATTGGGCGATCAGATAGCCGTGAGCACCATGAAGTTCAACGCCATGAAATCCAGCACGCTCACAACGATTTGCAGCCCGACCGAACGCCCGTATGGTCTCTTCAATCTCCTCTTTCTCCATGGCCCTGCTTCGTCCAAGTTCATTTCCAAGATCATTTTCCGAGGACGATTTTGGTTGAAGGCCGGTCAACCGCTCGGGCGCCCGCATGCCACCGTGAAACAATTGCGTGAGCCCGATTCCTCCGTGGTCACGGATGGCCTTGGCCAGTCTTGTAAGGCCCTCGAGCTGATGATCTGACCAGGTTCCAAATTCGCCTTCCCAACCTCGCCCATCTTCCTCAACGTTGGTTGCAGCCGTGGTGACAATTCCAAATCCCCCCTGGCTTCGTGCTTCGAGCCATTCAATTTCATCCCCAGAAACCGTTCCGTCGGGATGGCTTTGTTTGTTGGTCATGGCGGCCAAAACAGTCCGGTTCCGCACAGGTTGAGCGCCTCGTTTGAACACAAAGGGTTCCAAAGCTGGGTGCATGTTATGACATTCCCCGACCACTCATCATCATTTCCAACCACAGTGCTCATGAATTGAGGGGCGGTCGATGGTTTGGCAGCAGGCGTGATCTAGTGGTTATGATGGGAGGTTCCCAACCTCTCTACCCGAGTTCGATTCTCGGTGCCTGCACCTTATCGATGACGTGTACGTCGGTCCGAACCGGTCAACGCCATGATGTTGCGATGCATGTTTGGTAGCATCTCGAACATGATCAAGGCCAACAAAAACATCGCAAAAAGGCTGACAAAACGGGCAATGTAACTGTGGCCGAATTCAAACACGCTCAATCCCCAGAGATTCCATTGTGTGTACGTCATGTGCATCCATATCAGGCCAGCGTTTCTGAACACATTCAACGCATGAATGGTTGGAATGACCAACAACAACGCCCTTGTCCTCTTTTTCCACGACATGTTCAACACGGAGATGGCGCCGATGAAGAGCACCATGGACTGAATGGCGGTGCATGCAAGAACAAAATTGATGCCAATCATGGTGCCATCTGCCATCAAGAGTTCAGACTGAAAGGCGTATTCGCCGGTAAAGTCCGTGGCAAACCATCGGTTTCCTTCCCATTCTTCCCAGGACACTCTGCCGGAGGCATCGTTGACCCACGTTGTGCCAATCTCGATGTTTTGCCCTGTTGCAAAGCCAAGAAACCAAGCGGATTGGGAGGCGACAAACCAAATCGCAAGCACGCTCAAATAAGGCACATAGGAGATGAGAAGGTACGGTCCACCGGCAAAAGCAACCGTGCCCCGGGCCCAAACAATGGCCTCTTTTCGCTGGCCCGTCGACGTGTGTTCCCACCAGGCGGCAAGGCAACTGAGCGGAAGGGTCAACGCCGACATGACGGTCAAAATCGGGTCGTCGTGCGAGTGATAGGTCCAAGCTTGCGAAAAGAAGTACAGGCCGACCAAGAACCAACCTGCCTGGGCGCACCGAATCACGGACCGCTCTCGCCACCACCATGCAACGCCGAGGAGGACCATGCCGGCCGCTCCGATGATGGTTGCCGTCTCTCGTTCGATGAGCACGAAGTGAGCGGGGAGGTGATGCGCTATCAAGGTCTCCAAATGAGAACAAAGGCCATGAGTCGCCGATGGAACCCAAGAACATGGACGGGGCTTTCGTGCAAACGGCGCCGCTCCTACCGTTCTCGTCCCGTGTCGATTCTCCGGTGGCTTTTTTGGACCGAGACGGTGTACTGAATCTTGGAAAAGCAGGGTATGTCAATCGCCCGGAAGAGGTAAAACTGCTCGATGGTGCAGCGGAGGTCATCGCTGCTTTACGTCGCCAAGGCTACCTCATTTGTGTGGTGACCAATCAATCGCCCATAGCCCGAGGTCTTTGGGGACCGGAACGTCTTGAACTTCTCCATGGGACGTTGCAAGAACAACTGCTCGAGCAAGACCCAGGGGCTCACATCGATGCCTTTCTTACCTGCCCCCATCGATACGAAGACCGTTGTGGCTGCCGTAAGCCATCACCTGCAATGTTGTACCTCGGCCACCAAATCCTCCGATGCCAAGACGACCTCGTTTCATCCTTTGTGCCTCAACTTCACCCTGTGGCCTTCCCCGCTGTCGAATGGTGGGGGACAAAACCCATCCCACCTCATCCTCTTGACTTGATGGTCGGGGACCGAACTTCCGACATGGGTGCAGGTTGGGCTTTTGGGGCCAGGCTGTTTCGGGTTGCAAAGACCATCGGTCTCGCACAAGTCAACGACCGTGTGTCAAACGTTAACGACCCCGGAGATGGTTTTCAGCCGTAGGTGATTGCATGGGGTGGCTGGGGCTTGACGATACGGATTCTCTCGATGGCGGTTGCACGACAGCGACCTTTGACGCCTTGCTTGAGGGGTTGCCACGACAGGTCGACGTTGGTGTTCCACGTTTGGTTCGGCTGTGGCCTTTCGCTCAACGACGAACAAGGGGGAACGCTGCGTTGGCGGTGGAGCTAAAATGCGATGATGAAGATGCATTGATGCGACATCTCGATGCTTGGTGGGCTAAACATTTGGAGCCGTTGCATGGAGCCGTAGCGCCCTCATCCATTTCTGATCGCCCTCAATCGCCTGCGAGCCCCGGGATGGTGTATTATCGTGAGCGGCCCGATGAACAATTTTACTGGAAAGCGGTTCGAGAGGAGGTTGATGTTTCGTCGGTTCCCTCGCCACAACATGCCTGGGGTGGGCACGGTAAAATTGGTGCAGCCGCTGCTGTTTCATGGCCGGGAGAAACGGCCACATGGGAAGCCATAGCGTGGAGGTCAACAAAAGATACCACGCAGCAGCGTTCCATTGACACGAATGCTCTTGGTGAAATTGATGGTTGGGACGGCGTGGTTCTGTCCAGAGATCCTCGAAACGGGGGTGGTTTGGTCGCACCCCGTGGCCGCTCCCCTGTCCTCTTCGGAGTTCGAGGAACAAGTTTCGCAGCGGCAGAAGCCGCTTGTCGCCATTTGATGAAGGCCTCTCGAACAGAATCGGTGGCCGCCTGGAGGGTGTTCAAAACCAACCAAGCAAGCGGGGATCATCTGCCAAACGTCCTTGTTTTGACCGTCCATGAGGTGGAAACCCATCCCGTGCGCAAACATGCACATGTTCACACCGACGGGCCGACCCTGGTGGCTTACGCTGAAGGTGGCCCGGTCAACTCCCTTGCACGTTGGCTCCAATCTGGAGATGTCATTGCCGTGGCAGGTTTGCTTCATCCTGATGGAACACTTCATGTTGAACGGCTCAAGGTGAAGTCTTGGGAGGCTCGAGCTCACCAGCGACCGCTTTGTTCCTCATGCCAAGTACGTCTCAAGAGCATGGGTTCCGGACAAGGATTGCGATGCCCCGCATGCAAATCTCGTACACCTGACGCATGGGTGGGTGTGCCGATTGAACCGCCCTTTGAGGACTGGGTGGAACCGCCGATGGATGCACGTCGTCACCTTGCTCGGCCGCTGGCATGGGAAGATAGGGTCTCAACGACGTGATTGTTGCAAAACCATCAAAAGGCCCGCCGCTCAGTTCAAAGCATGGAGCCAGAGACCACCAAGAACATCGCTTATGCCGTCATGGGATTGACTTTGCTCGTCATGGTGTGGTTCATCAGCCAACGGGCCATGAAAAATCGCTCCACGATGCTTGAATCAAGCGGGCCGAAAATTGCCGGTGAAGACGAGATGGATGGAGGTGCTCGCAATCCTCAGCAATTCGATGAACCGGACGAAGATGCCCTTGAAGAGATGGCCAAACTCCTCGGCGAAGACGATGAATCAGGCGACGAAGCCTGAGTCTTCAATCACCAAATCCGTGGTTGCTTCACCACGTACAAGCATACGTTTGGCTCCGTTGGTTCCACGCCAGAGTCGCCATATGTGGTAGCCTTTCTTTTCCATGGCGTCTGCCGAGCGGGCGATGATCGGGTCGTTTGTTGACCCGCTTGCATCGACGCTTCCCTTTGAAATCAACAAAACGGTTGTAGCCTCAGGACATTCTTTTGCGACCCGTTCAATATGTTGCAGGCGGTCAGCGGGAATTCGACCGCTTGAAGCACACCAGTCATCCATCACGATCAGGCCGACGCTTGGCAAGGACGTCGCCGCTTCAAGCAGCGCATCGATGGCTCTGTCGAATTTACCTCCGAAATTCATGGCGTGAAAACGGGAACTCTCGACCAGTGAAAGATGTTGAAAGAGTTGAGAAAACCTTGCAGGGTCTGGCATTTCGGCTGAAGCCCATAGGACACGTTTTCCCCGGTTGATGATGTCTGCTGCCAGGTGAAGTCCGAGGGTTGTACCTCCCGTGCTTCCCTCAACAGCGAGGTGAATTCGCTCTCCATTGACCTCGAAATCAAACCGCTCCATACCCCTTAGGCTGTGGCATCGGTGAATGAGGGTTGCGGCGGGTGTCTTGTTCGTAAGGGCTATGACCCCCATCCACATCAGCGGAATCATGAGTGGCGAAGTTCGAAAGGGAGAGCGCATACCTCGGAGGGACCCGCCGCAGTTTGAAGAGGTCAACAGTTTTGCAGAAGCTATCTCCCGAGACGGTTTCATCGGAACAGCCCTTGATGACAAGAATCAGTACGGTCCTGTAGCCATGATGGTCTTGTTGTTGATCGTCGCTGCCATCACAGGAACGGTCATTCGTTTGTTGGGTTGAATTTCCACCCAAGGACTCGCTTTGAAAGGCAAATATCAAAACCTCGCTGGGATGATGCTCGGCTATGAGTGAAGAGTCGGTCAATGTTGAGAGCAGGACCTCCTCACAAGACAAACGCTGGACCATCATGGCGGCGCTTCTTGGGACCAACACTGCACTGATGTTGTTCCAAGGCATTGAACAAGGCAAAGATTACGTTGTTATTCGAGAAGTTGCCCTCGCCATCATCGCCGCCGCTCTACCCTTCCAAGCCATTTATTTCCTGATCTACACCTTTGTGTTGGAGCATGAACAACGTCTTCCTCCCGCACGCTTGCGAAAGCTCGAGTTGGCCTCCGCCCTTTGCCAAGTGGTCTCCTACGGTTCGCTCATTGGTGTTGCGATGATGTGGTACAACATGTCGTCATGGGTCGGCGTTTCCTTCATCGCTTCATCCATCCTTGCCATCTTTTTGATTCGCGACGTCATGGCACCCGTCGATGTGGCCGATGTTCCTGCACCCGATGCCGCTTGAACCGATTCAGGGTGCGCTGTGGCAAGGTTGAAGAATCGAGTCGCAACCCTTGGAACATGGCCTTCTGCCCGCTCGATTACCGCTACGGTTGCCAAGATTTCAAGCACATCTGGTCTGAACTTGGACGCCATGAACGTCAACTTGAGGTTGAACGTGCCTTGATTTGGGCGCATTGGCAACTCGGCCGGGTTTCGGAAGACGACTACAACGCCGTCGCCGCCATCGCGAACTCAGAGGATGTTACCAAAGAACGTGTCAGCGAAATTGAGGCTGAAACCAGGCACGACATCATGGCCTTGACCAAGGCCATGGCCGAAGCCGCCGGAGACGCAGGTTGGTGCATTCACCTCGGTGCGACGTCCAACGATATCGTCGACACAGCCGTTGGCCTCCAACTTCGAGACAGCATGGTTTTGCTTCGGGAAAAACTCTGCCATCTGATTTTGGTTTGTGCAGACGTTGCCGAACGCGAACGAGACACCGTCATGCTGGGTCGTACCCACGGTCAGGCAGCCGTTCCCATCACTTTTGGTCTGAAAGCCGCCGTTTGGTTGGATGAACTCCGTCGTCAACTGATTCGATTGGATGAAGCGTCCCCTCGAATCGCTGTCGGTAAATTCCTCGGAGCAGTTGGAACAGGAGCGGCCCAAGGTGAACATGCCAGGGAACTCCAACGTCTCATTTTGACCCACTTGGGATTGGGCGTCCCCCTCGCCACAACACAGGTGGTCGGTCGAGATCGCTATGTCGAGTACATTTCATGGTTGGCCAACGTCGCCACCACTTGTGAAAAAGTCCTTCAGGAGATTCGAAATCTCCAACGTTCTGAACTGGCTGAGGCCGGGGAAGGTTTTGACGTGAAAAAGCAGGTTGGTTCTTCCACAATGGCTCACAAAAAGAACCCCATCAAATCCGAGAACGCTTCGGGTTTGGCTCGTATCGTACGTTCGTTCATCATCCCGACCTACGAGAACGCCTTGCTTTGGCACGAACGAGATTTGGCGAATTCCAGCAGCGAGCGGTTCACGCTCTCCCATGCTTCAGCACTGCTTGAGGACGTGATGGCTAAAACAGCCGATGTTCTCACCAACATGTGGGTGGACCGAGACCGTTGTTTGGCCAACATCCATGCCCAGAAGGGTTTGGTCATGGCTGAAAAAGTCATGATTGAATTGGTTGACCACGGTGTTGCTCGTGATGAGGCTCACGAAGTCATGCGTGAGGCATCCTTCGAAGCCGTCGCTAACGGGGAGGAACTCATCGATGTCTGCAGCCGAACACCTGCGATTGCAGCCGCCTTCTCTGCTGAGGAATTGGAATCGATGTTCGACCCGTTGAACCATGTTGGTGTTTCCGGGGAAATCGTGGATGAATGTGTTGCCCTGGCACGAGCTGCCGTTCAATGAAAC
>Ga0315330_10002278_pt1 | contig 13121 bp, 11 predicted proteins | sample M140m34915metaG_FD_203453 | JGI IMG/M metagenome (GOLD analysis project Ga0315330, IMG submission 203453) | Ammonia-oxidizing marine archaeal communities from Monterey Bay, California, United States - M1 40m 34915 | ecosystem: Environmental > Aquatic > Marine > Intertidal zone | place: USA...
AAATTACTGATCTAAAACGTGTAATGCCTCTAGTTTTGGATATGATTGACAAAAATGCAGCCATGATTCATCAAAGGTTGGAAGAAAAATTTAAACCCAAAAAATTGCGGATGATTCAATTAGAAACCTCGTTTCAAGAATCCAAAGCTTTGGAAAGCCTTTTAGATAATATAGCACGTGCCCCAAAGCAAATTGCTGTATTGATGACAATGTTAGGGCAAAAAAAAGGTTTGCAAGAGTGGATGGAAGTTTCTAAAATTAAACAGCAAGCTCAGGTAAATAGTAGTGTAATTAAAACTTTAATAGATAAAGGTGTTCTTAAAGAAAGTTACCATGAAGCCAATAGAATTCTAATAAAGCACGCTCAGAGTGAATTTAAAGACAAGAAACTTTCTGATGCTCAAGGACGAGCCTTAGAAGACATAAAAATAGAATTAATAAAGAAAGAGGTCATTCTTTTCGAAGGCGTTACCGCTTCTGGAAAAACGGAAGTTTATATTCATTTAATTAGAGAACAGATAAAAGCGGGGAAACAGGTGCTCTACCTTCTTCCTGAAATATCTTTAACCTCTCAGATTGTAAGTAGGCTCGCAGCTCGTTTTGGAAAACAAGTCTTAGTATATCATTCGCGTTATTCTATTCATGAGCGAACAGAAATTTGGAAACAAGTGTTGGATGGAGGTTCACAGGGGCAGATTATTGTAGGGGCTCGTTCGGCAATCTTATTACCTTTTCAAAATTTAGGTTTAGTAATCGTAGATGAAGAACACGAAAATTCCTATAAGCAATTTGACCCTGCCCCAAGATACCATGCACGAGATAGTGCAATCTATCTAGCTAAGAACGTCAATGCAAGGGTTGTTTTAGGTTCAGCAACTCCTTCGATTGAAACAGCAGAAAATGTACGCAACGGTAAGTATGGTTGGGTTAAATTAATCGAACGCTATGGTGGTGTATCCCTTCCTAATATTGAATTAGTCAACCTTAAGGAAGCTTATCGGAAAAAAAAGATGTCGGGTATGTTTTCTGAAAGTTTGTTAGATGCTATTAGAACTGCCTTAGGAGAGGGTAAACAAGTTATTCTTTTTCAAAACCGTAGGGGCTATGCTCCCATTCTAGAATGTGTTAGCTGTGGCCACGCACCTCAGTGTACTCAATGTGATGTCTCCTTAACTTATCATCAAACTCAAAATCAATTGAGATGTCACTATTGTGGCTATAATATTCCCATGCCCCCCCAATGTCTTGCTTGCGGTATGCCTACACTTACTACAAAAGGTGTAGGAACTCAACAAATTCAGGAGCAAGTACAACAGCTTTTTCCTGAAGTTACCGTTGGAAGAATGGATTGGGATAGTACCCGAGGGAAATGGGATTTTGACAGAATTATAGAGGCATTTGATAATGGTCAAATTCAAATTTTGGTGGGAACTCAAATGGTTGTTAAAGGTTTGGATTTTAAAAATGTTCTGTTAGTTGGAGTTATTAATGCAGATCACGTACTAAATCTCCCTGATTTTAGAGCTCACGAACGCAGCTATCAAATGTTGTGTCAAGTTGCGGGACGTGCAGGTAGATCCGATCGCAAAGGAAGTGTTTTGATTCAAACTTTTCAGCCAGAACATCCCACCTTAAAACAAGTTATAGACCACGATTATTCCAGTTTATTTCAGATTCAAAAGAGAGAACGAGAGCAGTATCGTTATCCTCCCTATTTCAGAATGATACGAATAACGTTTAAAAGCAGACAATACGAAACTGTAAATATGGCTTCAGACTGGTTCACAAATGTTATTAAGCAGTCTTATAAAGGTTCTGTCTTAGGCCCAGTATTTCCTACCGTTGCACGGGTTCGAAATTTGTATCACAAGCAACTTTTGGTCAAGATAGATCATAAGCTAAACACTAACGAGGTAAAATCGCTTTTAGCGCGAACTTATAAAAGTTTTCAGGCAATCGCTTCTTTTAGAAGTACTCGAGTTAATTTCGACGTGGATCCTTATTGATCTCTGAGAATGTATTGACGAAATTCTTTTTTCTTATTTCTACTAACAGGAAGTTCTTTCCCGTCTATGTTAACGTAAGAGGCAGAATAGTGATTCACTCTTTTTAAATTAATAATGTAGGATTTATGTATCCGATGAAATTGTTCACTTGGAAGCTTTTCCATAAATTTCTTCATTGACGACAGCACTAAATATTTTTTCTTTTTAGTAATAATTTTGACATAATCTCCCATGGCTTCAACCCATAAGATGCTATTTAAAATAATTTTTTCATTTTTTAAATCGTGTTTTATTTCAATAAAAGGGTTTAATTTATTTTCAACCTGTTTTTTCAATTGGAGTTTATTTTTAACCCTCTGGGCTGAAATTTCAATTCGCGAAATGGTGAACGGTGGAGCAATACAGTCTGATAAACCCATTTCATAAGCCTGCAAGGCGTCTTTAGGGGTTTCTGTGAGAACTACAATTTCAACAGGGTCATTTAGCTTTTCGATAAAATCAAAACCTGAATATACAGGAAGCTTCGCCGCAATAAAAATGAGATCTACAGATTGATAGTTCAGAAAGTTTTGGGCTTCAAGAGCGTTTGAAAACTCTCCTCTAAAGTTTAAAATTTTGATCTTCTTAAACAGTTGAGACAGGTGGAGCCTTTGAATAGGATTGGGTTCAATTAGAATATAGTCAAGTAGCATCACAAAAGATTTAGTATTTCAAATGTAATTAAAAAACATTATTTAGAGTAGCCATTATTTGGTATAGTCCATATAGAAGCGTATTTTTGCAATCCAAAATTAAAATTATGAATCAATACGAAACTGTTTTCATTTTAAATCCCGTTCTATCTGAGTCTCAGATAGAGGAAGCAGTTCAAAAGTATGTAGACTTTATTAAGGCTCAGAAAGGTACGATTTCGAATCAAGAAAACTGGGGTCTTAAAAAGTTAGCCTATCCTATTGAAAATAAGAAAAGTGGCTTCTATCATCTTTTTGAATATGCAGCAGCAAACGAAACCGTCTCTGCTTTAGAAGTTGAATTTCGTCGTGACGAACGTGTCATGCGTTATTTAACAGTTAAACTGGACAAACATGCGCAAGCTTGGGCCGAGAAAAGAAAGAAAAGAAACAAAGCAAAATCATAAGCAATGTCTAAGATAGAAGAACAAAATTCAGGAAAAAAAGAAGGAGAAATTCGCTATTTAACTCCCTTAAATATCGATACATCTACTCAAAAGAAGTATTGTCGTTTTAAACGATCTGGAATCAAATACGTGGATTATAAAGATCCCGATTTCCTTATAAAGTTTGTAAACGAGCAGGGAAAAATTTTACCCAGAAGGCTAACAGGGACTTCTTTAAAATATCAGCGTAAAGTTTCTGTCGCTGTCAAAAGAGCGCGTCATTTGGCTTTAATGCCTTATGTTGCTGATATGTTAAAATAATAAACACTCACTATGGAATTAATATTAAAAGAAGACGTTCAAAATCTTGGATTTAAGGATGATATCGTGAGTGTAAAAAACGGCTACGGGCGTAACTTTTTAATCCCTCAGGGAAAAGCTGTTATTGCAACTTTGTCGGCACGAAAGGTATTAGCTGAAAATTTAAAACAAAGAGCTTTCAAAGAAAAATCTATAATAGAAGCTGCAAACAAAAGAGCTGAAGAGATTAAGGCTTTGGAGATTAAAATTGCTTCTAAAGTAGGTGCGGGCGATAAGCTATTTGGTTCTGTAACTAACAACGATTTAGCTGAAGCTATTAGTACGCAAACTTCGGAGATTGATAAAAAACACATAAGCCTTCCTGGAAAGACCATTAAACGTCTTGGGAAGTATGAAGCGAAAATCCGCTTACACCGCGAAGTTAGTTTTGATTTCCCTTTTGAAATCATACCCGATAAAAAAGCCTAACATCTACAACCCACTTTCGAGTGGGTTTTTTATTTGCCATAAACATGAAATATCACAAGCTTTCTGAAACTCAGTTTTATGAAATGTACGAAGAGTTTGCTGTTTTTTTAGCATCTCAGGGTATTAATAAGGAAGAATGGGAACAAATAAAGAAAACAAACATTTTAAAGATAGATGAGCTATTTGAGACCTTCAGTGATTTGGTTTGGGAAAGAATACTAATCAATTGTAAATTTCTAGAGTATACGAGCCTTGATCAGATCTTTCTTTTTGAAACCTTAAGTGAAGTTGTAAACGTGTTTGTAATAAAAGTACCTAAAGGCTTTATCGATTTAACGACAGACGAAGGCTTTACAAAAGTATTGAATCAACTACAACAAAAAGAAGTTAACATTTTGCAGGCATCCAGGGCCTATGAGCCTTCTAGAAGTGAGTTCATTTACAATTATTTAAGAAAGGGGGCAACACTATCGCAAGGAGAACGATTTAGACGTTTACAAACTTATTTTTCAAATTCGTCAAAATAGAGGATATTTGTACAACAAAATCCAACATGGCAATAAAACCAATAACATCAAAAGGTACCCGAGATTTTTCTTCTAAAATTCTCGCGAAACGAAGCTATATCAAAGAAATTTTAAAAAGAGCTTTTGAGTGTTATGGTTTCAGTCCTATAGAAACCCCTACTTTTGAACGTTTAGAGACCTTAACAGGAGTTTACGGAGAGGAAGGAGATCGTCTTGTATTTAAAATTTTAAATTCAGGAGATAAAATTAAAAAAGCAGACACGCAGGCGCTAACAGTTGGGGAAGAACAAAAATTTATTCGTTCTCTTTCTGAAAAAGCCTTGCGGTATGACCTTACAGTACCTTTTGCGCGATATGTAGCGCAGCATCAAAACGAGCTTACTTTTCCCTTTCGTCGCTACCAAATACAACCTGTTTGGCGTGCGGATAGACCCCAGCACGGCAGATTTCAGGAATTTTATCAATGTGATGCAGATATTGTAGGTGACCGTTCCTTATGGCAAGAGGTAGAAGTTCTCTCTCTTTACGATAGAGCTTTCTCTGATCTAAAAATTCCTGAAGTTGAGATAAAAATAAATCATAGAAAGATACTTTCAGGAATCGCAGGGCTTTTAGGTGCAGAATCACGTTTAGTTGACTTTACTATCGCATTAGATAAAATTGATAAGGTTGGGGAAGAAGGAGTTTTTAAAGAATTAGTTTCCAAAGGATTTGATTCCGATGCCATCAAAACCTTAGAAAAGTTACTCAATCTAAAGGGCAGTGCTGAAGAACAAATTAAAACCCTTGAAGACTTGTTGTCAGATCAAAAAGAGGGGCTTGAAGGTTTGTCAGAATTGACTTTTGTTTTCTCTCAATTTGATAAAAACCCTATGCAAATAGCACAATTAAAATTTGACCTCACCCTTGCTAGGGGTTTGCATTATTATACGGGAATGATAGTAGAGGTTGCAGCACCAAAACAAGTTAAGATTGGTTCCATAGGAGGAGGAGGACGCTATGATGACCTTACCAGTACTTTTGGTTTAAAAAGCATGAGCGGAATCGGAATCTCATTTGGTTTCGAACGCATCTATTTGGTAATGGAAGCCTTAGAGCTTTTCCCAGACACACTGGTTAAGCAAACAAAAGTTTTATTTGCAAATTTTGGTGCTTCTGCAACAGCTGTAGCTTACACTTACCTGAGTCAATTGAGAGCAAACAATATCTCCTGTGAAATATACCCTACGGAGGCAAAACTTAAAAAACAATTAGGTTATGCAAACGCAAAACAAATACAGAAGGTAGTGCTTATAGGATCTGAAGAGTTGGCTCAAAAATCCTTTATTTTAAAAAACATGGAGAGCGGCACTCAGGAAATTTATCCTTTATCAGAGTTGATCGAACGCCTTAGTTAAAGTTCCTTTTTTGGAGTTAATGTAGGTTTGGAATAAGGCTGTAAGGGTTGATTGAGTAATTTTCCGATTTTGCCATTCGCTTCTTTATCAAAAAAAACATCAACTCCATAAACAAGCTTTTCACGGTCAAAAGGGAGGTAGGTTCCGAACAAGCGATCCCAAATTGAAAAAATGTTACCATAGTTAGCGTCGGTATAAGGTAGTCGATAATGGTGATGGGTTTTGTGCATGTCTGGCGACACAATAAAGTAACTCAAAAACAAATCTAACTTTTTGGGAAGTTTGATGTTGGCATGGTTGAATTGTGTAGCGATTAAAGAAAGCGATTGGTAAAGCATAATGATCCCAATGTTTGCTCCAATAATAAAAACCCCAAAAAGGGTAAAACCAAAACGCACGAGACTCTCCAAAGGATGGTGACGGTTTGCCGTTGTTGTATCGACATGATGATCACTGTGATGGACTAAATGGATCATCCACAACGGCTTTACTTTATGTTCTACCCAATGAGGAGCATAGGCTCCTAGAAGGTCTAAAAATAAGACCCCTAAAAAGACTTCTGCCCATAAAGGAACTGTAGGGATCCAGTTTAGAACTCCAAAATTATTTGTATTGACCCAATCAGAAGTATTTAATAAAAGAAAGGCCAATAAAAAATTAATGATGATTGTTGTTAAGGTGAAAAATAAATTAGGAACGGCGTGTTTCCATTTTTTATATTTAAATTCAAATAGCGAAATTTTTCCTTCCAGTAGCCAAAAAAAGCAAAGTCCCCCAACTAAAATCAAGCTGCGGTGTAAAGATGGAATCGTTTCAAAATATGCAATAATCGTCTCCATTTGATCCAAATTTAATGAAAAATACAAAAAAATATTTGACTTAATTTTAAATTTGGGAACTGCTAAAAAGATTTTTTAAACTAGTCTAAGTTTATTAATTTACTGATTATTTTAAAATCCTTGAGTTAGATGAAAAGAAAAGACTTTATAAAACAGAGCAGTATGCTCGCTGGTGCAAGTCTATTTTATCCACAAATTGCCACTTTTTCAAAGACCCAACAAATAGTAGGTGCTAATGATCGCATTCGAATAGGTGCTATAGGAATTAATGGAATGGGATGGGCAGATTCTATGGCGCTTTCCAAAATACCAGATGTTGAAATTGTAGCTCTATGTGACGTAGATCAAAACGTGTTAAACAAACGTCAGCAAGAACTCAAGCAAAAAGGAATTAAAGTAAAAACTTATTCAGACTATCGAGATCTTTTAGATCAAAAAAACATTGATGCGGTAGTAATCGGATCGCCAGATCATTGGCATGCATTGATGATGATACATGCAGCCCAAGCAGGAAAGCATGTGTATTGTGAAAAACCTATAGGAAATTCGATCGGAGAATGCAAGGCGATGGTAAAAGCTCAGGAGCTTTACGGAACGGTAGTTCAAGTAGGGCAGTGGCAACGCAGTCAACAGCATTTTCAAGATGCAGTAAATTTTGTGGCTAGTGGTGTTCTAGGCCCCATCCGAACCGTGAAGGTTTGGTGTTATCAAGGATGGATGCGTCCTGCAGATTTAGTTCCAGACAGTACTCCTCCAGCTGGTGTGGACTATAAAAGTTGGTTGGGCCCGGCCCCTCTTAAACCTTTTAATGCCAGTCGCTTTCATTTTAATTTTAGATGGTTTTGGGACTATGCAGGGGGACTTATGACCGACTGGGGTGTTCATCTTTTAGATTACGCATTATTGGGAATGCAGGCGTCCTTGCCCAAATCTATTGTAGGATTGGGAGGAAAATTTGCTTATCCCAACCTCGCTGAAGAAACTCCAGATACCCTTACTACCCTTTATGAGTTTGATCAATTCAATCTGGTATGGGATTCCGCAATGGGTATCGATAACGGTTCCTATGGAAGGGATCATGGGATAGCCTTTATAGGAAATAATGCAACTTTAATTTTAAATAGAGGGGGATGGGAAGTCATCGAAGAAAAGCAAAGTAAAAACAAAGTAGCGAAAGCTTTAGTAAAACCTTCCGATAATGGTTTAGAAAAACATGCCATCAATTTTATTGAAGCGATTAGAGCAAACGACCCTAGTCATGTAAAATGTTCTATTCAGGACGGAGCTCACATTGCCATCGTTGCACAAATGGGAAATGCCTCTTATCGTTCTGGAAAAAAATTATTCTGGGAGGCTTCTTCAGGTCAGTTTACTGATGCCAAGGTTAACAAAAACTATTTAACGAATCCTTACCATAATGGCTATAATTTGCCTAAATAATAAAATCTTACTTATGAAAACCTTTTTATTTCTTATGTCCACCACCTCATTGCTTTATGCTCAAGAGAAAATGAAGCCTGAGGAAACAGAAGTTTGGGAGCCTGAACCGATAGTCGTTACTCCGGCAGATGATATGGCTCCACCAAGTGATGCAATTGTTCTCTTCGATGGGGCAGGTTTTTCGAGTTGGCAGCATGAACATTCCCAAGAACCTGTTCAATGGACCCTAAACAGTGACAATTCAATGACTGTAAAGCCCGGGTCTGGAAGTATAGACACTGTTGAGGAGCATGGATCCATTCAACTTCATCTGGAATGGAAAACGCCAGAGGTAGTAAAAGGGGAGGGACAATTAAGAGGAAATAGTGGTATATTTTTTCAAAGAAGATATGAAGTTCAAGTTTTGGATAGCTACAATAATCGAACGTATTCAAACGGGCAGGCCTCAGCGATATACAAACAATACGTACCTCTAGTTAACGCTACTCGACCTCCTGGAGTTTGGCAATCCTATGATATCATTTTCAACGAACCAACATATGATTCAGCTGGAAACCAAATTGAAGCAGGGAGTTTGACCGTATTTCTAAATGGAATTTTGGTGCATAATAATGTTGAAATATTGGGAACTACAAATTATACGGGTCTGCCGCAGAATAAGGAGAGTGATGTAGGAGATTGTTGTTCTTCAAAGAATAAAAGACGTTCGCTAATGCTTCAAGATCATGGAGACTTGGTTAGCTTTCGAAATATATGGATAAGAAAACTGTAAGACTACCTAGGTTTTTTTCTTTTCTTTTTAAAGCTTGATTTAGGAGCATAAGTTTTCCCTTTTTTAGTTAACTCTACATTTACTTTTCTTTCGTCCATCACAAGATTTTCGAAGGATTTTAAAACTAAATCACGGTGATTCTTATGAGTTGAAAAGAAAGAAAAGTTTTTCATGACTTCTACCTGAAAGACATCATCTTGTTCGAGGTTGAGAAAAGAACGCAAAAAGTCTTTCAGCGTTTGCCATTCGTATTGATCTCGAGCACCTACATTTATAAAAAAGCGATCTTTATCTTTAGGAGCATTAATTCTTCGGTCGGAGCGTTCCCTTTTTGACTCTCGTTCTCTTCCATTGCGCTCTGATCCATAATCGTTTAATTTTGGGTTAAAATTAAATGCTTTAAACTCGCGCGAAAGCATTAATTCTATTAGCGTTTCTTTGTCCAATTCTTCAAGACCTTTTATGGCCTTAGGAAGGTATGCGTTTAAGTCACCTATAACGGAAGTGCTTTTGATTTGTTCAACCCAATGAGAAATTTTATTGCCAAAGATGGTCTCTGGAGAGGGCATTTCCTGTTGGCTAAGTTTTGTTTGGAGCTTATTTTCGATTTGACGAATTTTCCTTTGATCCGATTTAGTAACAAAAATTATTGAAGTACCAAGCTTTCCCGCCCTGCCCGTTCTTCCACTTCTATGGGTATAGGTTTCAATTTCATCGGGAAGTTGGTAATTTATAACATGTGTAATGTCTTCCACATCAATACCTCGTGCGGCAACATCTGTAGCAATGAGCAGTTGAATTTTTTTCTTTCTAAAAGATTGCATGACAGCATCTCTTTGGTTTTGACTTAGGTCTCCGTGGATAGCAGCAGCTTTATATCCATCATTAATGAGTTTTTCAGCAACTTTTTGGGTTTCAATTTTAGTTCTGCAAAAAACACAAGCAAAAATTTCAGGGTTTAAACTCACCACAGCTCTTAGGGCATTATAACGTTCCCTACCACTAACAATATAATATTGATGGTCAATATTTTTAGAACTCGAATTTTTAGTTCCTACTGTTATCTCATGAGGTTCATGCATGAACTTTTTGGCAATAATATTTACCTCGGGAGGCATGGTTGCAGAAAATAACCAAGAGTCTTTGTCATTGGGCGTATTTTTTAGGATATCCTTGATGTCCTCATAAAACCCCATGTTAAGCATTTCGTCTGCTTCATCTAACACACAGTATTGTATGTTAGTAATATTGACCAACTTGCGTTTGATCATATCTTTTAAGCGTCCAGGGGTGGCCACTATAATTTGAGCACCACGTTTTACTTTTTTTGCTTGTTCAGAAATATTAGCCCCTCCATAGACTGCAACGATATTGAGATTTTTTAAACCAGAACCATAGGTTGTCATTTCATTTGTGATTTGTAAACACAATTCTCTAGTAGGGGAAATGATAAGTCCTTGTGTGTTTCTATCCTCAGAGTTAATGCGTTGTAACATAGGAAAGCCAAATGCAGCAGTTTTTCCAGTCCCTGTTTGGGCAAGAGCTACAAGATCCGTATTGTTTTCTAAAAGTAATGGGATTACTTTGTGTTGAACCTCAGTTGGAGTTTCGAAACCTAGTTTTTCAACGGCTTTTAGTAGTGAAGCATTGAGACCTAGGGACTTAAAAGTTGTCATATATAGTATTCTGGCAGCAAAAGTACTTTAATTCTTGCCGCTATTGGTTCTTTTTTAGCTTTATTTTGATTTATTGACTACTTGAAAAAAAATCCTGCCCCTAGGGAGCAGGATTTAAAAAGTTATCCCTAAGAGTTTAGAGTGTAAAACCTGCTCTATAATCTCTTGTGACAAATTGATTAGCTGCTTCTAGATTGGTTATTTTCATATTTTCTCCATCCCAAAGTAGCTTTTTACGCGCATAAAAATCCATGCCTCCCTTGGCATTTTCTTTACGTAGCATATAACTTCTTATTGCAAGATTACCCATAAGTACGGTCTCTGTCATGGGACCCGCATAGTCAAACGAAGAAGTTAGTGAACGATGTTCACTACTGTTATATCCAGCCTTACAGGCATCAACCCATTTGCGTTGGTGTCCGTATTCGGGTTCAATCATCTCTTCTACTTCGGGACCAAATTCGGTAGTACCATCGTTAAGATACAATTTAGGCATCAAGGGCGAACTATCATTGATGTTGGTTGAAATGATTCCTTTTTCTCCAATCATTAAGACCCCATTAGCGCTGTCCTTTCCTCCAATATCACTATTTGCAGGGATGATTTCAGGATGGGGTGGACGTATTCCACCATCAGTCCAAGTCATTTGGATGGGAGATTTACTTTTTGAAGTAGCTTCAAAATTGATCGTTATCAGAGAAGAAGGGGGACATCCTTCTGGTATGTAATCAGGAGACCACATTTTTGAAAAAACACTACCAACACTACATTCTGCAGCAGTAGGATATTTAAGTCCAAGAGTTCTGAAGGGAATATCTATTAGATGACATCCGACATCACCCAAGGCTCCAGTACCGTAATCCCACCAGCCTCTCCAACTGAAAGGATGCATATTGGGCGTGTAGCGTTTTTCTTTAGCTGGCCCAAGCCAAAGGTCCCAATTAAGGGATTCTGGCTTCATGCTTGGATCAGGCTCAGGCATCATAACCCCTTGAGGCCAAACGGGACGATTCGTCCAAACTTTAACTTCAGAAATGGCTCCTATTTTTCCACTATCTACCCAATTTTGAACCATATTTAACAGCGGATTAGAACCTCCCTGATTTCCCATTTGAGTCACCACTTTTTGTTCTCTAGCCATTTGTGTCAACATACGAGCTTCTCGAATGTTATGCGTCATAGGTTTTTGAACATAGACGTGTTTACCTCTTTGCATCGCAAAAGAGGCAGCTGGTCCATGAACGTGATCTGGGGTAGAGATAGTAACTGCATCAATATCTTTTTCTTTGTCTAACATAATGCGATAATCAGCATAGCGTTTAGCATTTGGAAAGGCTTTAACACTTCTTGAAGCACTACCTGAAAAATCAACATCGCAAAGAGCTACAACCCGTTCGCGACCTTGAACAGATGCATTACTGATATCACTAATTCCTTTTCCTCCTGATCCAATTGCAGCTACGTTTAACTGATCACTTGGGGCAATGAATCCCGGTCCTCCAAGGACATTTCTGGGAACGATCATTATTGAGGAAGCTGCTATTCCTTTTTTAATGAAGTTCCTTCTGGATTCTGATTTTTTTTCGTTCATGTTTTTGAGAGTTATTTGTTAGTGAAAATTAAAGATATATATTTTTTGAGATAAAAGATGAACTATTTTTTAATGTCAAATATTGATTTCATCTTTGAGTTTTTGAAAGAATGGATAAAAAAGTACAGAATAGACGTGCCTTAAGTTTCTTGTTTTTTGTTTCAGGTTTTTGTTTTTCTTCATGGGCTTCTAGAATTCCAACATTAAAGCTGGCCTTCGAGATGAATGAAGCCCAACTGGGAAATTTTCTGTTCATTTTACCCATTACTTCTTTAATAGGCTTACCCATTTTTGCATGGTTTGTTGCTAAAACGGACAGTCGCTACCCGTTGCTATTGGGCTTTGTCTTATACCTTTTAGCGTTATTGGGAATTGGAATGTCTAGTCGTATGGAGGCTTTAATGATGTCTGTAATCTTTTTTGCATTGGGTCTTAGAGCCATAAACATATCGATGAATACCCAAGCCATTCAGCTACAAAAACTTTATGACAAACCCATTAACGGGAGATTTCATGGCTTATGGAGTTTAGGGGGGTTGACAGGAATTTTAGTAGCTACCCTAACAATCTATTTAAAAATGGATATTTCTTTGCATCTAGGGATTGTAAGTTTTACTGCTTTAGCAGTCGTAATTTTTTCTTTTTTCTTTCTTTTAAAAAACGATCGTGAAACTTCTGGAAATAAACTTCTTTTTGGAAAGCCAGACCGATTTATTTTATATACAGGTTTGGTCGTTTTTTGCGCTGCTATTTGCGAAGGAGGGATTTACGATTGGAGCAGTGTGTATTTTAGAGAGGTGGTTCAAGCAGAACTATTTACTTTAAGTTTTTTAGTATTTATGAGTTCAATGACATTGTCTCGATTTTTTACAGATACATTCATTAGGATAATGGGCATGGAAAAGCTGTTCATTTTAAGTTCCCTAGTGAGCATCACAGGAGTAAGTATACTGATTTTTTCCCCAAA
>Ga0315330_10002284_pt1 | contig 13107 bp, 8 predicted proteins | sample M140m34915metaG_FD_203453 | JGI IMG/M metagenome (GOLD analysis project Ga0315330, IMG submission 203453) | Ammonia-oxidizing marine archaeal communities from Monterey Bay, California, United States - M1 40m 34915 | ecosystem: Environmental > Aquatic > Marine > Intertidal zone | place: USA...
GCGTCAGCGTGGGCGGGGAATCGATCTTCAGGACCATCGACGTGACCGTCATCGTCGCCGACAGGGCACCCGAGGTCCTCTACGACACGGTCGGCAAGAAGGGCTGGTCCACCGGCTCCTCGAGCGGCGCGGACCACTACCCCTTCGAAACGGCACTGAACAACGGCGTGCACATGCTTGGCAGCACAAACCAGTTCATGGCCGATTCCATAGCCAGCATCGAGAGGACGGTCAAGGTCCCGTCCGGCACATCCGCAGACTTCAGGATCAGATGGGGCACATCGTCCGAGAGCTCGGACCGCATGGAGCTGTGGATCGACAATGTGTACATCGCCTCCAGGCACGGCAGCATGGAAACTCGAACATTCGAGATCATGGAGGGCGAACACACAGTCCAGGTGAGGTACGTCAAGAACTCCAACTCGGACGGCGGCGCGGATACCGGCTACATCGACCAGGCGTCCTTCTACCGACGAGGCAGCACCACCGCCCTCTTCCCGAACTCGATCGTTTCGTTCGACCCCTCACCGCTCGAGCTCACCAGGGGGGCCCCCATGGACTCATTCGAACCCATCGGGGTCGCGTACTCCGAGTTCCTCTACGAGTACATCGCTAGACCGGAACTCCCGCCCGCACTCAACTTGGACGAAACGTCCGGGACCCTATCGGGGACCCCCGCCGTCAACACCCACGCACCGTGGGACGATCTGACGGCGCTCGTGGAGAACTACGATCTGAGGGCCTGCAACGACTGGCACACGAGATACCCCGGCTACAACCCCGTGTGCGACGACAATCCCATCGGCATCAAGATCGTGGAGCAGAAGCCAGACTTCTCCTACGGCGACTCGAACGAAGTCGAACTTCCGAGGGACATCTACGCGGAACTGCTGCCCACCAACTCGGGCGGGGAGTCCAGCTTCTGGACGCTTGAAGGCGAACTGCCCTACGACTTGAGCTTCGATCACCGCTCAGGAAAAATATACGGGAACCCATACCTCCTCACAGCAGCCATCCCCCTGAGCATCACCGCAGTCAACACCGGCGGCACGACGACGGTCGATCTCACCCTGTCAGTTATCGGCGAGGGCATCGCCCTCAGCTTCCCCACTCCGTCGATAGCGCTCGTCGACGGCCAGGAGATGCAGCCTTTCGCGGGCCAGACAAGCGGATCACCGGTCCAGCTCTGGCTCATAACCCCGGAATTGCCGGCGGGCCTCTCATTCGGCCAGAGCAACGGCACGATATGGGGGACGCCGGAAGCCGTGATGCAGATGACCGAATACTCGATCCAAGTCGTATCAGGGACCAGCACGGACACCGAGGTGCTGTTCATCACAGTCGTCATGGACACCGAGGGCGACAGCGACCTCGACGGGTGGAAGGACGACATAGAGGCGATTTGCAACACAGACCCCAATCATTTCGAAGACAGGCCTCTGGACACGGACGGCGACGGCATATGCGACTACCTGGATGCGGACACTGACGGCGACGGGGAGACCGACGAGCGCGAGCAGCGCTGCGGCAGCGACCCCCTCGATGCCGAGAGCCTCCCGCCCGATACGAACGAGAACGGCTTCTGCGACGCGGAGGAGGAAGACAGGGATAACGACGGCATCCTCGACTTCCTCGACGCCTTCCCCGACGACGCCTCGGCGAACAGGGACACAGACGGCGACGGAATGCCGGACGAGCTTATCGGACAGTCGACCAGCACACCGCCACTGGTCGAGGACCTGGACGACGACGGCGACGGGTGGCTCGATATCGACGAGTCGCTGTGCGGCTCCAACCCCAAGCGCGCCACGGATTTGCCCCCGGACATGGACGGCGACGGCATATGCGACACCCTCGACGAGGACATAGACGGCGACGGGTGGCTCAACGAGGTCGAGACAGGAGTCTGCGGCGGCAACCCGTTGGACACCGACATCAGACCTCAAGACACAGACGGCGACATGATCTGCGACATCCTGGACGACGACATAGACGGCGACGGGTGGCTCAACGAGGTCGAGAACAGGACCGCCTGCGGCTCAACCGACATATTCGACCCCAGCGACTACCCCTCCGACGAGGACGATGACGGGATATGCGACGGAGAGGACTCCAGCGCATCCTCGTCGCTAACCAGCATAACGGACTTCTGGTGGCTATGCTGCCTCCTACTGCTGCTCCTGCTGCTTCTCGGACTCATCCCCCTGTGGAGGGGCAGAAACAAGACGGCTCTGGACCAGCTCGCCGGACCGGAGCCCCCCAACACGACATCCAAGCCCAAGATCACGAGCGGGGCGGGCACCAAGTCCAACCCGTTCGTCCTCGAGCCATCCGAGGGCGTGCCCGCAGGAGGCAGAGTATTCTGCAAGGAGGTCATAACCATCACCAACATCGATCCCAACAACATCGTCCCGGTCACAGACAGGAACGAGGGCACGAACGGCTACAGGTTCAACCTGAGCAGCGACGAGCACCAGGAGAGCGACAACGACCTGCTCATACCCGATTCCAAGGGCAGAGTGGTGTTCCAGTTCGAGTTCGAAGACAGAGTCCCCACACGTGGAGGCGCTACCTACGAGGCCCGCTATCGCGTTGGCAGCGGATCGGTACACTTCCTGTGGAAAGTGACCGTCGATCCAGAGCCAGGCTACGCCGCCACCCAGGAGGAATTGGCAGCAATACAGTCTGAGCAGCGACGCCTAGCCGAGGAGGCTGCCGAGAGGAAAGCCGCCGAGAACGAGATACTGCGTGCCAGAGCCGAGGCCGAGCAGGCTCGGATGGACGCCGATCGCGCCAGAGCCGAGGCCGAGCAGGCCAAGGCACAGGCTGCGGCGGCAGCGGCAGCAGCCGAGAAGCAGCGCGCAGAGGAGGAGGCCCAGAAGGCCAAGGCACAGGCGGAGGCCGACGCGGCAGCAGCCGCAGCGGCAGCCGAGAGGCAGCGCGCAGAGGAGGAGGCCCAGAAGGCCAAGGCACAGGCGGAGGCCGACGCGGCAGCAGCCGCAGCGGCAGCCCAGCGCAAGCAGGCCCAGGACGAGTCCAGGAGGGCCACTGAGGCCGAGGCAGCCGAGCGAATCAAGGCCATGGATGCCGAGCTCGAGGCCCGCAGGCGCGCGCTCGAGGAGATGGACGCCAAGCAGCGCAAGAAGGAGGAGGAGCTGCTCCGCGTGGCCGAGAGGGCCAGTGAGATCGACTTCGCCACTCTCGGGGTCGCAGCTAGGAGCGAGGTCTCCGAGCCGGTCGAGAAGGGCGCCACGGAGCTGTCCGTCGGCGACACCTCCGCCTTCGAGGAGAGCGGCAGCGCGTGGGTCCAGGACCAGGACGGCGGCATGAGCATCTCGTGGACGGGCAAGACGGCGAGCGCGCTGATCGGCGTGACGGGCCTCAAGAGGGCCTTCGCCGCCGCGGCGACCGTCACCGCGCGCGACGACCTGCAGAGGATCAAGGGCGTCGGGCCGTTTATCGCTGAGAAGCTGAACATGCTGGGCATCACCACATTCAGGCAGGTCGCGAACATGACCCCCGAGCTCGAGGACCAGGTCAACACGGCGATCGAGTTCTTCCCGGGCAGGGTCCGGAGGGACAAGTGGGCGGCCCAAGCCGCGAAGTTGGCCGATGAATAGCTCTGCACTTGCTACACAGGAGGGGGCTTATACGCCGAAATCCTGCAAGCACTTATGCACGCACACCCCTCTCACACCACATGAGTGACCCGAGCGGCCAGGATACTGTCGATCGTCTCGGTAACAAGGACCTCAATAGGGACGGGGCCATCATCAACCTCGCAGTAGTCGGGTCAAGCAGGTTCTACGACTTTCGAATCTTCGAGTCAGCGATCGAGGCATGGGTCGATGAAAACGGATATCCCGACCTTCTGATCGTCGGGGGGGCCAGCGGCGTGGACTACATGGCGGAGAGATGGGCTGACAACAGCCGCATACCCCTCGCAGTCTTCAGCGAGGAGTGGGGCGACTCGAAGAGGACACTCAAAGACAGAGGCAGGCCCGAGGCGCCAAATTCCCTGACTCACAAGATCCTTGACGCGTGCACGCATATCCTCGCCCTGCCTTCTCCAACCAGCAAATGGACCAGAGTGGTAGCTGAGCTAGCCCAGAGGAATAATGTCCCTCTGCACGTGCATGAATTGGAGTGACATTCTACAGCGGTATGTTGCCGTGCTTCTTGGGGATCATCTCTTCCCGCTTCCCGTCCAGGGGGAGAAGCCCCCCTATCAGGCGAGTTCGAGTTTGCCGTGGCTCAATCACGTCATCCACCCAGCCATGCCGAGCGGCTGTGTAGGGGTCCCCAAATTTCGTCTTGTACTCCCCCACCAGGCGCTCAAACTCTGCCTCGGGGTTACCCGCGTCCTTGAGGTCCCTGCGATGTATGATTCGGACAGCCCCCTCGGCGCCCATCACAGCAAGCTCCCCACTCGGCCAAGCCAGATTGACATCGGACCTCAGATTCTTGCACGACATTGCCAGATACGCACCGCCGTACGCCTTCCTTGTCACAACAGTCAGCTTTGGGACAGTGGCCTCTGCGTATGCGTAGAGCAGCTTAGCACCATGCCGAATTATGCCGCCCCATTCCTGGACCGTGCCCGGCAGGAAGCCGGGGACGTCAACAAAGGTGATCAGGGGTAGGTTGAAGACGTCGCAGGTCCGAATAAAGCGAGACGCCTTCACCGAAGCATCGATGTCCAGGCACCCTGCTAGAATTGATGGCTGGTTCCCCACCACTCCAACGGGCCTGCCCCCCATTCTCGCGAATCCGATTACGATATTCTCAGCATAGTCCGGAAAGAGCTCCAGGAAAACCGAATCATCCACTACATCTTCTATGACATCTCGCATGTCGTACGGTTTGTTAGCATCATCGGGCACGATATCGTTCAATTCCGGGCACTCGCGCAAGAGATCATCAGAACATTCAGACCGCGGCGGCACGGCTTCAGTGTGGTCTGGGAGGAACGAAAGTATGTCTAGCGCCAGGTCGAACGCATCGCCTTCATCCTCAGCGACAAGGCATGCCACGCCACTCCTGCTTGAGTGCGCCTTAGCGCCCCCAAGTTCTTCCTCGTCGAGCTCTCCCGATGCGATTTCCGGAATTAGCCACGGGCTCCTCATGAACATCCTGCCACGCTCCGCCTCTAATATCACGAAATCAGAAAGTCCAGCGGCAAGCGCACTGGCCCCTGCAACAGTCCCGATAATGACTGATATGATCGGTATCCTTCCCGAGCAGCTTGCCAAGGAATCGAGTATCTCGCCGGTAGCGCCAAGAGCCGGAACGCCATCCTCCACGCGTTGACCCTCCCCGTCCCATATTGCGATGATGGGCCTCATTGTGCGATTGGCCAGATCCACCGCGGAAGCGATCCTTCTTGCGTGCATCTCGCCCATACTGCCTCCAAAGACGCCGGGCTCTTGCGCGAGAAGTATGATCGCTCTCCCGCCCACTTTGCCATGACCCGTGACAACCCCGTCCCCAAGCGGTCTGTTCAGATTCATGGTCCCTAAAACCGAACGATGTTGGACATAGGCCTCGGTCTCAATGAACGTCCCCTCGTCGACAAGACTCAGGATTCTTTCCCTTGCTATGCTGCTTCCCTCTCCAGCGAGATTGACCCTCCCATCCGAACTCGCCGGAGTCGCGCCGACTCCTGGGGGGTGTGATGACATGACGTGGTCACCGGGCGTTCAGTTCTTATGCGAATCGAATGGTTCAGCTCGACGAGTCAGGGGGATTCTCGCCCACCAAGTCGATCTCCCATGCCTCTCTCACTCCGTTGATATCGAGACCCTTCGAAAGGAGATAATGCAACTTGACGACTGCAGAGCCGGGCGGACACATGGAGCCATGCCCGATTAATCCGATTGAACGCTGATTACGTCCCTTGGCGTATACGTTCATGTTGACAGGACCATGCACGGCTTCGGCAGTCACGATCACGGGAATGCCCTTCTTGACTGCCGCTGAGAGTGCATCTGCAACCTCCTCGTTCTCAGGAGAATCCCCGAGGGGATTGAGGATTGGGATGTGCCCCAAACCAGTGCCTCTGATAACCATCGCATCGGGCGTCGTTTCAATCACGGCCTCAAGCAGGCCGGGTGACAGATGGGGGCCTGCAACCAGCTCGTGGATGCGGCACCCTTCGTCGAATAGCATCGGACTGTCAGCAATCTCCCTCTCTGAAACCACGCTTCGATAGTCTTCTATCCTCGGACCATCAGCCCCTAATGCCACATAAGCGACCGGTTCCTGATTGACAGACCTGAAAGCGCCCCTCTTTGAGCTATGTGCCTTCCTTGATGCGCATCCAGGCAATACGGCGCATCTCCCGTCGGATCCTCCGTCATGCATGACCACGACCGCGCTATCTCGATGGCCCGTGACCTCCGGACCATGCGCGGCCCAATAGACAGCAGATATGAGGTTCTCAGCCGCATCGCTCGACCCTCTGTCTGGTGACCTCTGCGATCCAGTGAATACTATCCGCCCGGGCGGACGCCCACCAGCTCCCGACCATGCGTAAGACATGGCTGCCGATGAGATATGCATCGTGTCCGTGCCGTGAGTCACAACCACTCCCGCATAACCATCCCTGAATGCTTGATGGGATTCGGCTATCATCCTGTTCCAGTGGCGCGGGCGAAGGTCGTCCGACCACATGTTCCCAATCATGTGAACGCGTATGCGGGCTATCGAACCCAGTTCTGGGATCGATGAAAGAAGCTCATCCGGCTCGAACTTGGCCGTAACTGCTCCTGTATCGTAATCCACCTTGGACGCGATAGTCCCCCCTGTGTGTATCAGCAATATCTCAGGTAACGATTCATCCTCCTTGAATTCCGAATCTTTCTGTACTACCCTCTCGCCAGCATCTCCGAGAAACTCGATATCGAGTACGTCTTCCCTCGGATAGGATAGGTTGTATCCATTGACGAGCTTCAATGTGATGAGCCCCTCTCCAGCAGGGGGCAGCACAGTGCCTTCGAAATCACGCTCTCCTACGAGCGTAGAGACCCTAATCCGAACATTCGAGCCCGCCGGCACGTCGCTCGTCATGAATCTCGACTCACTCGGAGGACCATGAAGCCAGCGGAGGCTCAGGGACCGACATGCCGGTATCTACAGGAGCTGGTCTTTGGACGATTGCACAGGGCCATCCATTAGCGCTGCCTTCTGGATGCAACCATATGGTGCCGGGAGCGGGACTTGAACCCGCGACCTTCGGATGACTCAGGCATCCCAAGCGGCATTACTCAAGCGCGTACATAGTCCGAAGACTGCCCTATGAGTCCGACGCGCTACCAACTACGCCACCCCGGCTTGAACTGACCGGCGTAACCACCCCATTTGAGCATTACACTGCCGAACTACCGCTAGAAGGCTAACACCATCGGTCATCATATGCGAATTTCAATGTTCAATTAGAGCTCCATCGAGACTCTTCCGGAGGGCATGGTTGATGAACAACGAGTCGTGGCGGTTACGTGGTTGACGTCGACACGGCCCTGAAGGCGAGCGCCTTTTCGGGCAAGAAGCGATCAAAGGAAGACGCTTCGAAGGAACGAGTCTCGAAGACGCTTGAGCCCTTCGACCCTGCTGCTGCGTTCGAGAAGGAAAAAGCAGATGCATGGTCCATGTGGCTCGTGATTTCTCTTGCAGCCGCATTCGCACTGTTCCAGAGATATGTCATTCTTCCATCCATGGATGGTCCGGCACGATCGATATGGCTGCTACCTCTGTCGATAGCGTTCTTACTCCCCTCGATCCATCGACTCATTATCCCTTCCCGATTCTCAGAACTCTACACCGGAGGGAACTGGTTTCGCGCTGGGATGCTCTTCCTATTCACGTGGCTGGCTGCATCTGTCGCGATGATCAACCCGCCAATGGGGGACATAGCCTCCCCAGAAGTCCCCGAAGGCCTCGGCATAGCCGCGAATGACGACGTCTCTGCTGTGGATATGACTGATGACGGGCTCATACTGTCTGTTGCGGATGACACCCCTGAAATCATTCTGGGATTCAGTGTTAGGGACAATTGGAGGCTCGATGACGTCCATCTGAACGCGACTATACAGAGATTCAACGATGAGGAGATAGTCCTGGCCGATTGGGATCTCGATAGCATCGAGGCATCGGCTGCATCGACACAATACGAGCTTGTATCTAACTGGTCAACCCCTGGCGAGCCATCTTCAAAGGTCGATGATCTAGGGTTGGCATTCGAATTGGAAGGCCTCGAGGCAGGCATACACACGGTATCCATCAGACTTACTGAGGATGGGGACCCTTGGGAGAATACCTGGTCAAAGGTCTATACTTTGAATGTGCAGATCCAATAGCATCAGGAATCTGACAGCAGAGTGCACGCTCGTGCAGTGAGGGCATCAAGTTGCAGGGCCTCGCCCCCTCCTTCTACCAATCGGAAATCTGCTTCAGCCATTGCCTCTGTGAGTGCGAGTTTATCCCGCTCGGTCAAGAAAGAGGCATCTCCGAGGCTTCTATGCAGTTGATTCACGACATCAGTGCCTGCCAGGCCGAATCGATCGATTATATCGTTGAGTTTCTGCCGAGCAGGCTGGAAACCCTCCTCTTTGCAACTGATCAAGAATGAGTGGAGATCTTCTGGAGGCGCTGTAGCAGTCGTCTCATAGACTAGATCCCGAGTTATCGAAGAGGAAAGAGAGGCTGCCACTTGCAAGGCCGTTATCGCTCTTCTTAGGTCTCCAAGAGCGACATGAACCACCGCTGTCGCCCCTTCGTCGCTGAGATCGAGCCCCTCCCTCTCAGAAACTTCCAGGATCATTTCCAGAATCTGATCCTCTGCAAGGGGTCTGAATCGGAATACAGCGCACCTCGATTGAATCGGTTCGATTATCTTCGAGGAATAATTGCAGGACAGTATGAACCGGCATGTGCCAGCATATTGCTCCATTATCCTTCTGAGTGCGCCCTGGGCATCCGCGGTAAGGGCATCCGCCTCATCCAGAAATATGAGCTTGAAAGGAACATTCTGATCAGGCGCCATCCTGGCGAATTCCTTTACCTTCTCTCGAACCGCCTTGAGCCCCCGCTCATCACTCGCATTCATCTCTAGCAGATTCCTGGAATAGATTCCCTTGTCATCGAATACATCCCTTGCAAGAGCAAGCGCAGCAGTGGTCTTGCCCGTGCCTGGCGGACCTGCAAAAAGCAGATGCGGAAAGTCTCGCTGCGAGGCATATGCCTTCAGACGATCGACGATAGTGGCCTGCCCCTTCATCTCTGAAACTGAACGGGGTCTGTGACGCTCGACCCACATCTCAGTTGACGTCATGGTTACTCAATATCCTGCGAGCGTCCTTCAACATATGCTATTTTGAAAAATTAGTATGATTCTTCCTCAGAAGGGAATGAACCGGATCGAACATCACCGATATAGCCCCTAATAGCTGAGTCTATGGTCTCTTCAAGATCCGCGTATCTCCTCAGGAACCTAGGGCTGAACTCCTGCGTTATTCCAAGCATGTCGTGAAGAACAAGCACCTGACCATCGCAGTCGGCACCTGCTCCTATGCCTATGGTAGGAATCGAAAGCGACGAACTCACCCTGGCCGCCAGTCTTGCCGGAATCTTCTCGAAAACGATGGAGAAGCAGCCAGCTTCTTCCAGCATCTTTGCATCATTCAGTAGACGTTCAGCCTCCTCCTCCTCTTTGGCCCGTACGCTGTATGTTCCGAATTTGTAGATTGACTGGGGTGTTAGGCCCAAATGCCCCATCACGGGTATCCCTGCATCGATGATCTTCCGGACCGAGGATAGAACCTCGCCCCCTCCCTCTAACTTGACAGCATGCCCCCCTGTCTCTTTCATGATTCGTATGGCGGATTTGAGAGCATTATTCGAATCGCTCTGATACGTCCCGAATGGCATGTCGACTACAACCAATGCCCTCTGAACCGCTCTAACGACGCTCTGCGCATGATATATCATCTGATCAAGAGTGATTGGGACAGTAGTCTCGTGGCCTGCCATCACATTGGAAGCCGAGTCACCTACCAGTATGACATCGATGCCCGTGGCATCAACCAATCGCGCTAATGAGAAGTCATAAGCGGTCAGCATAGCGATTTTTTCACCATTGACCTTCATTTCATGAAGGGTATTTGTCGTGACACGTTTTGCTCTGCTAGCAACGGACATGCATCCACCTAGGATTATGCGTGGGCACCCTCTGACTTGAATGGCTCGCTCGGAAGACTTGATACTGGAACCGGGCTGCCGAATCATGCCCATGGGACTGTAGCTCAGTTGGGAGAGCGCCGCACTGAAGATGCGGAGGCCGCTGGTTCAAGTCCGGCCAGTCCCACCATCAATCCAGACCTTCAAGCAGCGAAGCTTGGAGCTGATGCAGCTTCCCTATCCCTTCTACTGCTGCATTTAGTAGCGAATCCAACTCATCTCTTGTGTATGTAGCCTCCTCCCCGGTTCCTTGAACTTCTACGAAGGAACCCTCGCTCGTCATAACGACGTTCATGTCGACATCAGCATTCGAATCTAGGACGTAATCAAGATCCACTCGAACTCTGCCATCGACCATCCCCACGCTCAGGGCTGCAACGTCATTTGCCATGACTGCAGCCTCGTGATTAGTACGCTCTTCAGGGGTCAAATCCGGAGGCGTCCAACCATCCTTGAGATCTTGCTCACTGCCCCTCTGGTTGATCGGAAGGCAGCGTCCTGACGCAATTAGTCGACGTATCGCCAGCCTCAATGCAATGTTCCCAGCAGTGATCGATGCGCATCTCGTACCGCCATCGGCATTGAGGATCTCACAGTCAACAGTCATGGAAATAGGTCCGAGTGCCTCCAAATCGATAGCTCCTCTGAGCGATCGAGCCACTAGACGCTCAATTTCATGCGTCCTTCCCTTTGCACCATTACGCTCCCTTCTGAAACGTGTATTCGTCGAACCGGGCAGAAGAGAGTACTCGGCATGTATCCACCCTCTGGTTGCATTTCTTGGAAACCATCTTGGGAGCCCCTTGTCCGCTGTAACTGTGGCTAAGACCATCGTCTCGCCCTGTTTGTAGAGAATCGAAGAAAGAGCATTCGGCGTGAAATCAAATTCCACTGTTATCTCGCGCATTTCCTTATGCGCTCTTCCATCTTCCTTTCCGCCCGACTTCATCTTCGCCATGAGGCGTCTTTCGGCCGGAGTGCCATCAATCATTCCCTTCTGGCGTGAGGTGGGCGATACACGTCCATCTTGTCTTTGAATGTGGAAATATAGGGCCCTCCGATTAGGTCTATGCAGTAAGGGATGGCCGGGAAAAGATCCCCAAGAGTCTCTCTTATCGATTTAGGAGAACCTGGGAGATTGATGATTAGTGTGGTCCCACGGACTCCTCCGAGCTGTCTGGAAAGTATGGCGGTGGGAACATACTTCATGGATATCGAACGCATCTTCTCCCCGAATCCGGGAAGAATTCTGTCACAGACAGATTCAGTCGCCTCCGGAGTGATATCCCGAGGAGCAGGCCCCGTACCGCCGGTTGTAATGACGAGGCAACATCCAACGTGATCGCTGAGCTCCACAAGCGCATTCGCAATATCCTCCTCTTCATCCGGCACGAGTCGTCGATGAATTTCAAATGGAGTCGACATAACCTCATTCAGAAAGTCTTCTATCTCCGGCCCACTGAGATCTTCATAATCTCCAGAAGAGGCTCTATCGGAGGCCGTCAGAACCCCTATCCTTGCCGGCTCGGAGGAATCCATGTTTGGGCAGGAGACAGTTAACTGAAATAAACGGCCCCCTTCAAAATACAAATTTCATCGGCTATGTTCAAGAACCGCCTTTCAAGATTAGAAAGTCCGAGGCGAGGAAGTGTCGAGTCTGCCCCATCCTGCACAGGTTTCCCCTCTTCATACGACCCAATCCGGAGGATTCTCCGGTCCGTCGAATAGATTCAGCAGACTCGATGCTGAAATCTCGGCGGAAATGTGATTGAATGAGTGAAGATAAGTACGATACTGAAGTGAGGTTGGTCCTTCAGGAATGCAAAGATGCAAATCCTGAGGAAGTAGCAAAAGAGTTTGAAAGATATGAAAATGAGTTCCTCATACCTCCGAGGGACGCACTTCGCTCAGTCGTCAGGAAGTTCATGGAACCCGACTCGGACGCAGATAAGACCGTTCGGGCACCGGCTCCATCAGTCAAGAAAGCGTCAAAATTCTCAGAACTCGGTTCCGATGATCGAAATGTTACGATCGAGGTCCTAGTGGTATCCTACAATTCAAGGGCCCAGCAGGTGAGAGGGGAAGAACGTCAGATAGGATTTGGCTTCATCGAGGATTCTCCATGGGACGGCGAGCGTCAGCGATGGGAATTCAAGGACTGGGGAAACAAATCTCAGGATCTAGCAGCCGGTTCAGTCGTACGTCTTGATGGTGTATCTGTCAATGAGTGGAATGACAAGAAATCGATCAATATCAATCAGACCTCAAGAGTCTCGGTACTCAAGGAAGGAGGGGCGCCAACTCTTGCCCCCACCAATGAACCAGTAACCATAGAGGATGCTTCACGGGGCGAAGGAACAGTCGCAATCGTGGCACGTGTACTTGCTGTCCGTCCCGATCAAATCGTTCGAAGAGACGGTTCGGGAAGCATAGATGTGATGCGAGGTAGGCTGGGAGATCAAACCGGGACCATTGGCTTCCTCTCATGGAAGGCGCTGGATATCTCCGAGGGCGATCTCGTTAAGATTGAGAATGCACAGGTCAAGAGATTCCGAGATACCCCTGAAATCAATATTGGCGATTTCACGAAAATAGAGCCGTATCACGATGGCGCATTCCCCGAAGCAGAAATCCTCCAAGCAAACTCGACTTGTACCATAAAAGACCTCAGGGATGGTATGAGGGATGTTGAAGTCACACTCCAGGTTGTCGACTGGAACTCCCGATCGTACACCAAGAAAACTGGCGAAGAAGGAGTAATCCATAGTGGAGAAGTACAGGATCCAAGCGGAAAGTGCCGTCTTACGTCATGGGTAGAAATGGAACTTGAGGCCGGGTCATTCATCCGCATCCAGCGTGCAAGAGTACAGGCGT
>Ga0315330_10002285_pt1 | contig 13107 bp, 10 predicted proteins | sample M140m34915metaG_FD_203453 | JGI IMG/M metagenome (GOLD analysis project Ga0315330, IMG submission 203453) | Ammonia-oxidizing marine archaeal communities from Monterey Bay, California, United States - M1 40m 34915 | ecosystem: Environmental > Aquatic > Marine > Intertidal zone | place: USA...
AAATATATACAAATAGTAATAATCATATTGTTTCAAAGGGCGGATATCATGGAAATACAAACTACGCGATAAATCTAAGCAACTATAAATATATGAGTAAGGGAGGGAGAGGCAAATTAAAAAACATTTACGAAATACCAATGCCAGACATATTCCGCGGAAAACATCGTGGAAAAAATACTTCTAAAAAATATTTTTCATATGTTCAAAATATCGTTGAAAAGTCAAAAATGAAAAAAAATAAAATTAGTTCAATGATAATTGAACCCATTTTAAGCTGTGGAGGTCAGATTGAGCTTCCAAAAACATTCCTAAAAAAGTGTGCGAAATTATTTGCTAAAAATAATATTCTTTTAATATGTGATGAAGTGCAAACTGGTTTTGGACGAGTTGGAGAAAAGTATTGGGGTTTTGAATTATATGATGTAATTCCTGATATAGTTACACTTGGTAAACCAATGGGTAACGGGCACCCTATCGGAGCTGTTGTCTGTAGTAATGAAGTTTCAGAAAAATTTAATAACGGAATGGAATTCTTTAGCTCTTTTGGTGGAAATCCAGTGTCTTGTAAAATCGCATCTGAAGTAATAAATGAGATAGAATCAAAAGATTTACAAAAAAATGCTTTGACAATCGGCAATTATTTAAAAAAGGGCTTACATAGCTTAGCATCCAAACATCCAATAATAGGAGATGTTAGAGGTAAAGGGTTATTTCTTGGTTTTGAATTAGTTGATGAAAAATTAAATCCTCTGGAAGACAAAGCAATATATTTAAAAAGCAGAATGAAGGATCTTGGATTTTTAATGAGTAATGACGGAATTGATCATAATGTTATAAAAATTAAACCACCGATGATTTTTAACAAAAAAGACGCAGATAATTTATTGTTTTTTCTTGATTTAGTTTTGAAAGAGGATTTTTTAAAGTATGATTAAAATTTTCTATTTGGATTAAATCGATCAATATTAATAGAAGTATTTTTTTCGGAAATTAACTCGGAAATAATCTTTCCTGTTCCTGTGCTCATACTCCACCCCATCATTCCGTGACCAGTAGCAATTAATACATTTTTTAATTTTTTTGTTCTACCAATATATGGTAAACCATCAGCTGATATGGGTCTGAATCCAAAACCAGCACTTTTTCTGTCAGATTGAGGGATTTTAATTGATGGATAGAATGATTCAACTGAATCAGCAATAGCATTTACTCTATTCATTCTTAATTTGTTATTAATAGAAGAAATCTCCATTGTTCCAGAGAATCTGGAAAATCCATTCATTGGGGTTATCGCACATTTAGCTTCTACTAAAATTGCTGGACATGTTATTCCTGTTTGTTTATGATGATTTATACTATACCCTTTTCCAGCTTGTAAAAGCAGGTCAATTCCTAACTTATTACATATTTTAGATGTCCAAGTTCCAGCCGATAAAACATATTCATCAAATCTAACACTCTTTCCAGAAATTTTAACCGATTTTATTTTGTCTCTGTCTATTTCAAAATTTTCAATTTCGGTATTTTTTAAACAATTTACTCCGTTATCAAGAATGAATTTTTTTAATTCAGAAATCAGCTCTCCAGGTGTTGTGTGATGGTCAGATCCAAAATAAGCAGCGCCAATTGTGTCAATATTTATGTTAGGCTCAATTGATTTTATGTCATCAACACTTAACATTTTAGCGCTTAATCCACTTTCAACCGCTTTTTTTACAATTTCCTCTTCTTTATATAATGACTTTTCAGATTTACACAACATCATCAATCCCTTTTTTTCATAGTGAAATGACATTTGATTTTCAGTCTTGATTTGATTTAATAATTCCTGACTAAAAACTGACAAATCAATAATAGGTCTGATTGAGTTTTCAACATTTTTTTCACTACAAGACTTATTAAAAGCAAGTAGCCATTTAATAAACGGGATATTTAATCTAGGCTGAATGTAAAAAGGGCTTGAAGAATCAAACATCCACTTAAGACCTTGACTTATTACACCAGGCGATGCCAAAGGAATTATGTGGCCAGGAGATAAATATCCTGCATTTATATATGACGCACCAGTGTTCATACTTGATTTGTCAACGATAGTTACATCAAAACCATCTTTTTTTAAAAAATATGCTGAGCATATTCCGATAATCCCGCCTCCGACAATTAATACCTTTTTAGACATATTTATATTACTTGGAATCCCTGATAAAAAGGATCTGAACTATCGACAATTATTTTATTATAGCCGTGAATTTTAGCCCAACCTCTTATAACTGGTGAAATCCCGTCAATATTATGAATTTTTGAAGATTTTTGAATTCTACAAACAAATTTTGATCCAATATAACTTTCATGAATAAAAATCTCTCCAACCTTTAGTTTATTTTGTGAAAATAATTGTGCCATTCTAGCAGAACTTCCTGTACCACATGGTGATCTGTCAATTGCTTTATCTCCATAAAATACCGCATTTCTTGATGAAGATTCATCATCAAGTACTTGACCTGTCCATAAAACATGAGACACGTTACTTATAGATTTATCAAGAGGGTGAATAAATCTATTTGCATATTTTTTATTAATCTTATCTCTAATTTCACGGGAAAAAGAAATAAGTTCTTCAGCTCGATAATTATTTAATCCAAAATAATTTTTTTGAGGTTCAATAATCGCATAAAAATTACCCCCATAAGAAACATCAAACTTAATTTCACCCAAATAATCTGAATGGATCATTAAATTTGAATCAGCAAGAAAACTATCTACATTTATGATTTCTACCCACTCTACTTTTTCATTTTTTATTTTATAATTAACCTCTATTGTTCCAGCAGGAACTTCAATTTTTAGAACCCCTTCAACTTTTGGTTTTATTAAATTTTCTTCAAGTGCTATAGTAACGACACCAATTGTTCCATGCCCACACATGGGTAAACACCCAGAAGTTTCTAAAAATAAAATCGAAAAATCATTTTCTGAGTTTTCTGGAGGATATATCATTCCCCCACTCATCATATCATGACCTCTTGGTTCAAACATCAAAGATTTTCTGATCCAATCATAATTTTTTAAAAAATCCAATCTTTTTTCACTCATTGTTTTTCCGTTGAGTTTTGGATTTTCTGTTAAAATCAATCTTACCGGATTACCACAAGTGTGTGCATCAATACATTCGAAAATATATTTACTCATTGATTTTATTAACTATATAATTATTAATTCTGCTTTCTAATATTGACAGAGTTACTGTTCCATATTCTAAGATAATCTCATGAAAATCTCTAATATCAAATTTTTGATCTAATTTATTTTCCGCCTTATTTCGTAATTCTCTAATCTTTAATTCACCTATTTTATATGACAATGCTTGCCCAGGCCAAGAAATATACCTGTCTATTTCGGTATTAACTTCGTGAAGTGACAATGCAGTATTACTTGACATATAATTAACTGCTTGATCGCGTGACCAGCCTTTTGCATGAATACCAGTATCTACTACTAATCTACAAGCTCTCCACATTTCGTAAGTAAACTTGCCAAATTTTTCATAAGGAGTTGTATAAATCCCCATTTCATCAGCTAAAAATTCTGTGTATAAACCCCAACCCTCGCCATAAGCTGATAAATATAAATTTCTTCTAAATTGCGGTATACTATCTCCTAATTCATTATTTAACGCATTTTGAAGATGGTGTCCGGGAACAGCCTCGTGTACTGTTAAAGCAGGAATTGTGTAAAGAGTTCTGCTTTTTAAATCATATGTGTTTACCCAATAATACCCAGGTTCAGTGCTATTTTTTGAAGTACCAACATATCTTCCACCAGTGTATTTTGGAGCTATAGCATCAGGGACTGGTGCAACTCCGTATGGTTTTCTTGGGAGGGTCTTAAAAAATCTTGGAAGCTGTGCATCTGCTCTTTTTGAAATATCCCTTGCATACATAAGTAGCTCTTTTGGAGTTTTCGCATAAAATTGGTCATCGGTTCTTAAAAATTTGAAAAATTCCTCAAAAGAACCCTTAAAATTTAATTCTTTGATGATTTCAATCATCTCTTTTTTAATTCTGGCCACCTCATTTAATCCAATTTCATGTATTTTATCAGCAGTATATGTCTTACTTGTTGTATAATAATCAATTCTATTTTGATAAAATTCTGATCCATTAGGGGTTTCTGAAACCCCAATACTATTTCTTGTATTTGGATAATACTCATTTTCAAAAAAGTCTTTAATCCTAATAAATTGTGGAACCACATTTTTCTCAATGGCTTTTTTGGCCTCGATTAAAATAGAATCTTTTTGAGTTTGAGATAAATCTTTTGGTAAGTTACTGAACGGAGAATAAAAATAATTAGATTTATAATCATCAGTAATATGATCGTTGTAAGTAGATTCATAACCTTTAAAAATTATTAATGGTTGTGAAACTCCTTTTTCAATTCCTTTTCTTAGAAGGGGTAAATACTGATCAACATATTGAGGAATTGAATTAAGTTTATTTAAATAATTTTTAATCTGCTTATAATTATACACAGGCCTAACATGATAGACCAAACTAGAGTGAAAACCTGAGTCAGATAATAGAGGATTTAGAAATCTTTCAAAATCATAATAAGCTATTATATCAAGTAGCTCAAACGATAATAATTCGTAAGAAATATTATCGTTTTCATCTAACTTATTTACATCTATCTTAGACATTTTTGATAAAAGATTCTCTGCGAATTCTTTTTCATTCTTAAAGTAATTTTCAGAAAAATTTCCTAGTGGGTACTCATCATGATCGTATCCTTTATGTTTTTGATATTCTTCAATAATACCTTCTAATTTATGCTGATCTGTATTACATGAGTAGAAAATAAAAATTATTAGAAAAAGATAATTGTATTTCATGTATTTATTAATTTTTAAATCGAAGATCTCATTTTAGTCTATAACTCCATTTATATTACGTTTTATATTTAAGGGATTTCCATTTTTTAATTCCTCTGGTAATAAACTTTCAGGAAAATCCTGATAACTTACAGGTCTCAACCATCTCTTTATTGAATTAATCCCAACCGCGCTAAATCTACTATCAGTTGAAGCCGGGTAAGGTCCTCCATGGGTCATAGACTCACAAACTTCAACACCTGTTGGTACACCATTGAAAATAATCCTACCAACTTTTAGTTCTAAAGCATCAATAATTTCTTGGGTTAAAAAGGTGTCATTATTTTCGGCTAGTACTGTACCTGTCAACTGTCCTTCTAAAGATTCTATAACAGCATACATCTCCTTATAATCTTGACATGTTACAATTAATGAACAAGGTCCAAAAACCTCATGTTGTAAACTTTTATCTTCAATAAACTTTTCAGCACTAACATGTGAAATAACATGTTGCGGATAATTTTTATCTATTATATTTATTTCACGAGTAAGTACAGATACATTACTGTTTTCCTTAATTTTTTCTAATCCTGAATTGTATGCATTAAAAATTTTAGGATGTAACATACATGAAGGAGATATTTGTTCAATTTCCTCAACCAATTTTTTTATAAAAAGATCAAAATCATCTGATTCAAAAGAAATTATAATTCCAGGATTTGTACAAAACTGTCCAGATCCAACAGTAATTGATTTGGCATATTGTTTAGCCATTTCAGCATATTCTTTTTCAAGTTTTTTGGGAAAAATTAAAACCGGATTAACACTTCCCATCTCAGCGAATACAGGAATCGGGTGTCTTCTCTTTGATGCCAAATCATAAATCGCTCTACCTCCCTTTAAACTTCCAGTAAAACCAACTGCCTTTACATGATGACTATTTACCAATTTAATACCAACCTCAATTCCTTTACTATTTAAATTAGAAAAAACTCCGTTGGGCATATTTGTTTTTTTTGCCGCTCTTATAATCGCTGATGAAACCAACTCTCCTGTTCCAGCATGCATCGGATGAGATTTCAAAATAACTGGACATCCTGCAGCTAAAGCAGATGCTGTATCGCCTCCAGCAGTTGAATAGGCTAAAGCAAAGTTACTAGCACCAAAAACTACAACAGGGCCAATTGGCATTAGCATTTTTCTAAGATCTGGTTTTGCCAAAGGTTTTCTGTTTGGAATTGGACTGTCAATAGAAACTTCTTGATACTTTCCTTCTTTCAGTAGTTCTGCAAAACTTATAAGTTGATTTATAGTTCTTCCTAGTTCTCCTAAACATCTTGCTTCAGGCAATCCTGTTTCAGAACAATATATGTTTATAATTTCAGAAGAAATTAATTTTAACTCTTCAGAAATTTGTATTAAAAATTCAGATCTTTTCTTTGCTGAAACTTGTTTAAAAATTTTAAATGCATCTGATGCAAGTTTTGTTACTTTTTGAATTTCGTTGTCACTTGCTTCAAAAAATATTGTGTCATTTTCAATATTTAATTTAGGATCAAATGTTTGAAAAGTTACATTAGAATCCGAAGACAAATCTTCTCCGATTTGGTTTTTACCTGAAATCATTTTTTAAAAATTATATTTTGTTAAATCTGGTCTATTTTTAATTCCTGTGTTAATAATTTTCAACACCTCTTCTCTCTCAGTACCTGAAAGAGGTTTTCTGGGCAATCTTACGTGTTCAGATCCGATATTCAAAATGGTTTCTGCTAATTTAATATTTTGAACAAGCTTAGGGTTTATATCTAACTCTAACAAGGGAAGAAACCATCTATATATTTCTATTGCTTCTTTAATTTTTCCTTTTTCTTGTAGTTTGTAAATTGCAACTGTTTCCCTTGGAAAGGCACATACAAGACCCGCGATCCATCCGTCAGCTCCCATTAATAAACTTTCAAGAGCAATTGTATCAACTCCCGTCATAATTTTTAATCTTGATCCAAAACTATTTTTCAATCTTGTCACATTTGAAATATCCCTTGTTGATTCTTTGACAGCTTTAATATTTTCACATTTTAACAATTCATCGAACATGTCTAGTGTTACTTCAATTCCATAATCAACAGGGTTGTTGTAAATCATTATTGGAAGACTTGTTGAGTTTGCTATTGACCTAAAGTAATCAATTGTTTCATTTCTTCCAGACTTATACCTCATGGGTGGTAATACCATTAATCCCTTTGCTCCAAACATTTCAGCATCTTCGGCACATTTTATTGCATCTAGAGTTCCCTGCTCGGCAATATTTACCACAACAGGTAACTTATCTTTCACATACTGTACAGTATTTTTGGTTAAAATGTTCTTTTCTTCCTGGTTTAGTGTACTAGCTTCCCCAAGTGAACCTGCTAAGACTATTGCATTTACACCAGAATCAATTTGAAAACTTAAATTCTTATTAAATAAATTAAGATCTAACTGATTACTTGAATTGAATTTAGTAGTAATCGCAGGCATGACTCCTTTCCATTCCATAAAATAAAATTTATCTATTCAAGATAATATTTTTTTAATTATTTATTCCTGACTAATCAGTTATAAATAAATCAGATGCTATTCCATCAGTCATAAATTTGTACTCGTCTGATGTATAAATTTTATTTTCTTTTTTTACCAAAATGCCATCATGTATTTTCAAAGATATTCCCTTTAAAAAGTGATCTATAAATTTTTGATCAAATTTTAATTTCAAATCATCAATATTAATTCCTGTTGATCTACGTAAACCTATCATCATTATTTCATTGAAAATATCTTTATCATTTAAACATTCTGTTGTCTGAGGTAATTTTTTGTTTTTAATACTTTGAGAATAAAGTTGATTGTTACTGATATTCCACTTCCTATATTTCCCGTCAAATGAATGAGCAGAAGGTCCAAATCCAATATATTTTTTTCTATCCCAATACCCCAAATTATTTTGACACTCAAAGCCTGACTTGGCAAAACTGGAAAATTCATAATTAATATATCCAAAATCAGATAAGGTTTTGAATGAAAAATCATATTGAATTCTTTGATCAGCTTCGTTAATTTGATCGATTTTCTTGTTTTCAATTAATTTTTTAAGAGCTGTTTTTGGCTCAACGGTTAAAGCGTATGTTGATATATGAGGAACATTATTATCAATCAGTATTTCAAGATTTTTTTTCCACTGACTAATAGAAGAACTTGGGATTCCATAGATTAAATCAACTGAGAAATTTTCAAAATTTTGCATTACTAAATTGAGAGATGATAGTGCCTGATCAGAACTATGCGACCTATTCATTAATAATAAATCAGAACTATTAAAAGATTGCACACCTAGACTTATTCTGTTTATTTTACTACTTTTCCAAGATTCAATTTTACTTAAATTGATATCATCAGGATTACATTCTAAAGTTACCTCTGGATTCTTTATAATCTTAAATGAATCGTGAATTGTGTTTAATATTAAAGAAATATTTGATTTGTTCATTATAGAAGGAGTTCCGCCCCCAAAATAAATTGAATGAATATCCTCATTTAATTCAGATGATCTTAATTTAATCTCATCACATATCGATCTTATTATTAAATCTTTTGATTTTAATGAGGTTGAAAAATGAAAATCACAATAGTGACAAGCTTTTTTACAAAATGGTATATGAATATAAATACTTGCTATAACTATTTAATTTTATCTTGATTTTTTTTAACGAAGCTGGCCCACCCAGAATATTTTTTACCCCCTAAGCTATTATTAGAATTATAAAAATGACAAACTGCCGCAGCTAAGCCATCAGTTGAATCAAGATTCTTCGGGAGTTTTTCAATACTTAGTAAATTTTGAAGCATTTTAGCAACTTGCTCTTTACTAGCATTCCCATTTCCGGTGATTGCCATTTTAATTTTTTTAGGAGAATATTCAGTGATTGGTATTTCTCTTGAAAGGCCAGCAGCCATAGCGACACCCTGAGCTCTACCTAATTTTAACATACTTTGAATATTCTTACCAAAGAACGGTGCTTCAATAGCAATTTCATCGGGATTATATCCTTCGATTAATGAGATGGTTCTTTCAAAAACCAACTTTAATTTTAAATAATGATCTTTATATTTAGTCAAATTTAATTCATTCATCAGAATCAAATTCATTTTTCTATTCTTTACTTTTATAATGCCAAAACCCATAATTGTAGTTCCAGGGTCAATTCCTAAAATAATTTTTTCAGCCATTACTTTTTATTCAGTTGATACAAGAATGGGAAGATCAAAAGTAACATCAACCTCTTGACCCCTCTTTATTGCTGGGTACAATTTAGGCAAATTAGCTGCAGTCTTAACAAAAGACTGATTTATCACTGCTTTGTATGGCAATATCTTTTCACCAATTTCTATATTTTCAATTTCTATAATTCCTTTTTTATCAACCTTAAATTTTATAAAAACTGTATCAATTAATGTTCTATTTAAAATTAAATCATTTTTGATGAAATTTAAACTAAGGCTGTCTGAAATTGTTCTTATAAAGCAATTATTTTTTTTAATGGTTTCATTGATTTGTGTACAATTTTCAAATACGGGAAATTGATCAACTTCTGACCAATTAAATGATTTCATTTCATCATTAATAAACTCATCAACGGTTATTTTCTTGCTTATTCTAAAATCTAAATCACACGCTAAAAAGAAAAAAAAAGAAAAAATTAATGAGGTTTTTCTCACAATAAATTAATATTATATATTTTCATAAAGTTAATTGATTTATTTAAAAAAATCTTAAATAGAATATGGATATATTTTTGTTAATATTATCATTTACTATAATGATTGTGGGTATTATAGGAAGCGTAATACCTGTTTTACCCGGACCCCTAAGCTCCTGGATTGGTCTATTTTTGTTCAGTATGATCTCTGATGTTCAAGTAAATACTACTCTACTAGTTACTACATTTATTATTGCCTTGATCATTTTTATTTTAGATTATATATTGCCCATATATACCTCTAAAAAGTTTGGGGCCAGTAAATATGGAATTATTGGAGCTTCAATCGGAACAATTATAGGTCTTTTTATCCCTCCCTTTGGAATAATAATCGGAGCCATCATTGGAGCCGTTTCGGGTGAATTGTTATTAAACAGAAATTTTAAAAAATCTTTTAAAGCAGGTATAGGTGTATTTTTAGGTTTGATAGTTTCAGGAGTTTCAAAAGCTCTAATATCTACAATTTACCTTGTAATTTATATAAAATTATTTTTAGATAATTTTAATAACTTATTTTGATTCTCCACCAATTGTTAAAGTTGGAATAATGTCTGTAGTATAAGAATTTGGATTTTTATTTAGTCCGAACCATTTAGAATTCATTCTATCTACAAGTAACTCAACGGATCTGTTTCCAATCTCTGTACCGTGCTGATAAATAGTAGTTAGTTTAGGACTTGAATACTCAGAAATTGTCTTATCTCCAAAACCAACTACAGATAATTCTTTGGGAACTTCTATATTTAGATTTCTTGCAATATTAATAGAAATAACTCCACATAAAATATCAGCTGAAATAACTGCATCAGGTTTATTCTTTTTTAAAAACTTTTCAATTTCTATATGTTTATCGCGGTTTTTTGATATTCGTAAAATTAAATTTTCATCAAATTTACCAAAGAAATCAAATGATGCTTTTCTGAATCCATTTGCTCTATATTTACCAACATTTAATTCATTAATTGTGCTAATGAATCCAATTTTTTTTCTTCCTAAATCTTTTAAGCTTTTGACTTCGTTATAGATTGCGTCAAAATCATCAATTATTACCTTATCACAATTTATCTTATCTGTTACTCTATCAAACATAACTATTGGAGTTTCTTTCATTGTAAATTCCTTTAAGTGAGAATAGTCATTTTTATTTAAGGTTTCTTCTGACATAGCTATAATAACCCCATCAACAGTTCCACTTGAAAAAATTTGCAAACTGTCAACCTCTTTTATTATAGATTCTTTTGTATTAATTGTAATTACATCATATCCATATTGATCAGCAGAATCATGAATACCATTTAGCACCTTAGAGTAAAACCTGTTTAAAATATCTGGAATAATAACACCAATCGTTAATGTTCTATTGCTTTTTAGACTCAAAGCTATTTTATTGGGTCTGTAATTATATTTATTTGCAAGATATTTAACCTTTTCAATGGTTTCAACACTAATCTCAGGGCTATCCCGTAAAGCTTTTGAAACTGTTGAAATAGAAACCTTAAGTTCTTTGGCTAATTGTTTTAATGTAATCATAGTTACTTAATTAAATGAAATTCTTTAAAGTCACTTACGTCAGAATTTGTTCCAATAAAGGCATGAAATTTTCCAACTTCTGCCTCCCACTTGTTTTCATATGTGTAGAATTCTAATAGAAAACTATCAATTTCAAAATTAACAACTTTAGATTCTCCTGGAGCTAATTCAATTTTTTCAAATCCTTTTAATTCTTTCATAGGTCTTGCAATACTTCCAACTATATCCCTTAAATAAAGCTGGACTACTTCTTCACCTTTAAACTTTCCTGTATTTGAAACAGTTACCGAAGCATTTATTTTAGAATCTTTAGTCATTGAATCAGAACTAATTTCAAAATCAGAATAACTAAACTCAGTATAACTTAATCCGTATCCAAACGAATACAAAGGGCTATTTTCAACATCAGCATAACCCGAATTAGTAACCTGTTCTATGGAGGTACTAGGTCTTCCCGTATTTTTATAGTTGTAATATACCGGTACTTGTCCTACATTTCTTGGGAAGGACATGGTAAGTTTTCCGGAAGGGTTATAATCTCCATAAAGAACTTGTGCTATGGCGTCACCAGACTTTGACCCTAATTGCCATGCTTGAACTATTGCTGGAATATTTTCATCTTCCCATGTTAAGTCTAGTGGCCTACCGCTCATTACAACTAGAACAATATTTTTATTCACTCTTTTTATCTCTTTTAACAATTCCTGTTGAAGTCCTGGTAAATCAATATTAGTTCTGCTTCTTCCTTCTCCAGACTGATGACCTTCTTCACCAAGAACCATGATAACAATGTCCGAAGAAGCTGCGGCTAGCTTAGCTTTGCCAAAATTAGATCTGTCATTAAAGTTTAATTTAACCCTATTATGAAAATTGGTTTCTCCGTAATATAAATCAACACCTTTTTCATATATAGTTTTATTTCCTTTATATTTTTTCATTCCCTCTACAACTGAAACAGCTGAGTTATTTTCAACCTGTGATCTCCAGTTACCAAGAGTGCTATTCTTATCACTTGCCAGTTGTCCAATAATAGCAATTTTTTGATTTTGTTTTTTTAATGGTAATAATAGATTATCATTTTTTAATAAGACAATGGATTTTTTAGCTGCATCTAACGCAACATGCATATTTTCTTTAGTTCCTAATTCGGAATCTGATCTTTCTTGATTACAATATTTATAGGGATCATCAAATAAACCTAATTCATATTTAACCCTTAATATTCTCCTAACAGCATCATCTAGTAATTCTTCATTTACTTTTCCAGACTCTACAAGACCTGCTAATTTACTTACATACAAACTTGACTCCATATCCATATCAGAGCCCGCAATTACAGCTAATTCAGCTGCATGTTCTCCATCACTTGCAAAACCATGTGGTATCATTTGATCTATTGAACCCCAATCTGAAACTATAAATCCGTCAAAATTCCAATCTCCTTTTAATATCTCTCTTTGAATATGCTTATGCCCTGTTGCAGGAATCTCATCTAATGTGTTAAATGAATTCATAAAAGTCCTCACACCTGCGTCAACTGCTGCTTTGAAAGGAGGCATAATCGTATTATGAAGTGTAAAATGATTAAAATCTGTAGTATTATAATCTCTTCCTGCTTCAGAAAAACCATAACCTGCAAAATGTTTTGCACATGCAACAATTGTATTTACATCACTTAAGTCATTACCTTGAAAACCTTTGACCCTTGCTTTGGCAATCAAACTACCTAAAAAAGGATCTTCTCCTGCACCTTCCATCACTCTTCCCCATCTTGCATCTCTTGATATATCAACCATAGGAGCAAATGTCCAATGTAAACCGTCGGCACTGGCCTCGGTAGCAGCAATTCTTGCAGACTTTTCCATTAACTCTAAGTCCCAGCTTGACGATTCAGCTAATGGAATCGGGAAC
>Ga0315330_10002287_pt1 | contig 13106 bp, 13 predicted proteins | sample M140m34915metaG_FD_203453 | JGI IMG/M metagenome (GOLD analysis project Ga0315330, IMG submission 203453) | Ammonia-oxidizing marine archaeal communities from Monterey Bay, California, United States - M1 40m 34915 | ecosystem: Environmental > Aquatic > Marine > Intertidal zone | place: USA...
CGGCTAAATTAATTTTTAATCCAACGCTTCCGGGGCCAGTACGTGCGGGGGAGTTTGGATTTACCCCCTGACAGAAAACTGGAAATTCCAATGGTTCAATACCAACCTTGTCTCGAACCATACCATCGGTAACAAACCCCGTAACACCTTTATTTTTCATCATCCCACATAATAAATCACCCACAACCGCTGTACTATTATAGGCATCTGTCGCACATATGATTATATCTCCTTCTAAGGCTAAATGAAGCGCACCCATAACACCTAAATTATCGGCTGGATACGCAAAGCAAGGAAGAGCAGGACCACAAATATTCGCGAAAGTATCATTTAAGGGTTTAATAAATGGGGACATTGCTCCTCTACCTCCCATACAATCTGCAATATTTCCTGTCATCGCCCCTCTAAACGCTTCAATTTGAGATCTTGCAGGTCGACGAGTAGGGCGTTTGACGGTTAAAATAGGCGGATCTTCGAGCATTACATATCTCCCTTTTTAAATGCTAAGATCGAGTTTACTTGGATCTAAATATGTAAGTGAGCATATTAAAGATATTGATATAACATTTGTAACCGCTAAAATTTTTTGTTTATTCTGCAGATATTTACCTACAGTTTAAGATAAAGCTTCGGGCAAAAAGAAATGAATTCTTTGTCATGAAAACCCAAATGCAGTTTAAAGTTTTATTATTTTTAGTTTCCGCCATATTTTTGTATTGTGTGGGATGGTTGATTGCCAGCCAATGGATAAAAGGTGAAGTAGAAACTTTCTTAACCGGCACATTAATAAAAGATGGAAAAATCGCTATCCATTATGAGGCCCTAGAACGCGGAGGCTTTCCATTTTCATTGGACTGGCATCTAATAAATCCGAAAGTAGAAGTAAATTTTGCGTCTCATACAGTAAGTTTTAATAGCAATAAAACCACTTTATCTATTCATCCATTCTTCAAGAAAAGTCTGACAGTCCAAAATCAAAAAACAGAGTGGAGGCTATTAAATAATCGAGATCACCAAAAATTTAAAAATATATCAGAGAATAGCAGACTATATTTATCGGAAAACTACGACGGCACCATTACTGCCGAGTATAGCGCTAATAACTCAGACATTCATCAATTCGTCTCTACGGATAAAAGAAAACAATGGAATAAATTTGCATTAAGCAAGCATTTTTCAGCACTAATAAGGCTACCAAATGGGGAAAAAAGAACGGAACGAACCCATCATTACTCAATATCATTTAAAATAAATGACATTTTAATGATCAATGAAAGTGTAATTTGGCCAAAAGATTTAGACGGAATAACGGGTTCAATAGAACTAAGAGGGGACCCGGGAACTTTCACCTTAAAGGACCTGATTGCGTGGCGTGACAATGGTGGAACGATAGATATAGAAAGAATTCAATTTGAGAGAGCAACCAGTAAACTAATAGTCAAAGGCACATTAGCATTAGATGCAGACTTAAAACCAATTGGGGCAGGTACAATTGATTTTGCTGGGTTAGCTACCTTCCTAAACGAACAACAAAAAGCTGGTCGAATAACCAAATCTGAAGCCAGTTTCTTGAATTTAGCTATCCTCGTTGTATCAAAAACTACAAAACAGCAAGAAAAATCAATGATTAGAATCCCTATCACAGCCCAGAACGGCAAATTAAAAATGGGATCATTTTCATTATTCGATCTACCCGGCCTTATCCGGTGATGGTGGAATTTCCTGCTTAGCATCGATTACACCCCGTCGAATCTCTCGCGTCCGAGTAAAAAGGTCTTCCAAAGTTTGCGCCTCCCCCCAACGAATTGCACGTTGCAAAGCGGTAAGGTCCTCAGAAAATCTCTGCAACATTTCAAGAACAGCTTCACGATTATTCAGGAAAATATCTCTCCACATTATAGGGTTAGATCCAGCAATTCTCGTAAAGTCTCTAAATCCACTGGCAGAAAACCGTATCACATCCGCTTGGGTCTGATCTTCTAGATCATCCGCTGTACCGACAATAGTATAAGCTATTAGATGGGGTAAATGAGAAGTGATTGCCAATACTTTATCGTGATAATCTGGATCCATTTCCTCTACCATGGCTCCAATACCTTCGAAAAGATTCCGCATTCTCTGAGTAGCATTACGCGCAGTTTCATGGCTTGGGGTCAGCAGCCAATATCTTCCCTCAAAAAGTTCTGCAAATCCTGACTCCGGTCCTGACTGTTCTGTACCTGCAATGGGATGTCCGGGAACTAAGTGGACACCGTCGGGGATATGAGGAGACATATCCGCAATTGGCGCTCTTTTAACCGATCCAACATCGCTCACAATACAGCCTGGTTTTAGATGATTGGAAATATTTTGCATAATCTCAGCATAATTTCCAATGGGAGTGCACAATATGACGCAATCCGCATCTTTAACTGCTACCGTAACATCATCTAAAACATGATCTCCTAAGCCTATCTCCTTTGCCTTTTGCCTTACCTCCGCGTTTACATCTGTTAAGGTTACGGTTTGAACTAAATCATTTCTTTTCTTAACTGCCCGTGCGATGGAAGATCCAATTAATCCAACCCCAATTAGAGTAATCGATTGAAAAACAAAGTCGCTTTTATTGTTCTGTTTTCCCATCAGTTAGTGCTAACTCGATCTAAAAACTCAGCGACTGTATTGACAACAGTGCGCATTTCTTCTTCAGTTCCAATGGATAAACGCAGATATTCTGGAGCTCCATATCCACTCATTCCTCGGGTTAAAATTCCCCGATCCGATAAATATTTACTTGCATCCTCTGCTGTAGACCCCAATTTTTGAGGGAATTTGACCATTAAAAAGTTAGTCACGCTCGGCAAACATTTAAGGCCTAATTTTTCGAATTCTGCCGCTGTCCAAGGCTGCCAAATCAAATTGTGCTCCACTGATTTATCTATAAATTCTTGATCATCTATGGCTGCAATAGCCGCTTCCACCGCAGCTCTGTTTGCTCCAAACGGTTGTTTGACGACATGAAGAGCATCAGTCACGTGTGCTGGTCCATACCCCCAACCCAACCTTAAACCGGCCATCGCGTAGAGCTTCGAGAACGTTCTCAGCATTATGACATTATCACAATTGTCAACTAGTTCCGATCCATCCGAATAATCATTTCTAACGACAAATTCTGCGTAAGCCGAGTCTATCACTAACAGAATATTATTCGGCAACCCACGGTGCAATTTATTTACTTCTGTTCGAGATAGATATGAACCCGTAGGGTTGTTTGGGTTTGCTAGGAAAACAACCCGAGTGCGATCAGTTATACGTTCGAGTATAGCTTCAACATTCACTTTAAAATCCACGTCCGGCGCAGATATAGGCCGCCCCCCGGCTACTTTTATAGACATCGGATACATAACAAAACCGTATTCGGAATGAATTGCTTCGTCATCAGGACCTATAAACGCCTGACAAATCGACATAATCAACTCGTCCGAGCCACATCCAAAGACCATTTTTGACGGATCCAGGTTATATTTTCTTCCTAATGCTTCAGCTAAAGCTACAGGTTCTTCTTCCGGGTACCAATGCATATTCTCACCGATGTTCGTCAAAACCGCTTTTGCCTTTGGACTTGGGCCAAAAGCGCCTTCATTGGCCGACAATCTTATAATGCGTTGCGATTTGTTAACGCTCAAATTAGGCTGATAACGTACCATTTCGGCTATTGTCGGGCGTGGAGTTGGATAATTCATAAGCACCTCATATTCAATTCTATTGTCTCGCTGTATTAAACAATTGGATTGGGAAAAGCGCCAATTCGTTCCCATTTGATATCAGCAGGAGCATCCAAACTCTGTTGATACCCATCAACAAATATAAGTTTCTTATCTCCGTCCTCGTCGATTATACGTCCGGGCGCTAGGTATGTATCTCCGTCAGCAATAAAAACTGAGGTATCGTTTCCCGATATTTCTGGTTCCTGTGCTGCGATGATAAAAGCACCTGGTTTTTTGGCTCTACTTGTGGCTACAGGCAAATGCGATATGATATTTAATTTCCTATTCTTGTAGAGATTTATAAGCTTCGGCCACCATCTTCCGTGAATACTCAATTTTAGATCAGGGAGTATTCCTATCTCTGCATCTCCTTTTGCAACACATTGAATAACTTCTTCAATATTATTGAGGTATAGTAGTTTTGATGTAGTGCCAACATATTCTGTTGCCAGGGCTTGGAAGTCCGCATCAGATGAAAGGGTTGCTGCTCTAATTTCTATCTGTTGATTAAGATTTGCACTTAAAATTTCGCGCCATATCCTGACCACAGAACCCATCGATAAAGCCCCCTTATTTCGCGCGGCAAGCCCTCTGATTATTTGTGCTTCACGGCCAGGTCGAAGATTGGGGCCAGAATCTGTGCCGGTCTTTGCCTCAGCAACTTCTCGCCCTATCTCGACACGGCGCATAAGAAGGTCGTGTAACTTCTTATCAAGCTCGTCTATTTCATTTCTTAAATCACTCAACGATGCCACGTTTAATCTCCGGTGGACACATTTTCTCTTCAATTCAGATAGAATTAATTCTGTTCTACTATTTATGCAACTTTATTCAATTGAACTACGTTGGCAAGCATTAGGCAGAGCACGCCGTCCCCCAAGGACTGAAATACGAGTTGCTGCGGTTGGTAACAATCTTCGCTCTCTATTAACAATTGGCTTAATTTTGCTTGGAGCATAAATTTGTTTTGTAGCCTCCACAATTAATACCCCCCCTAACTGGCGCAGCCATCTCGACCCAATATCTTCTAAAGTATATCCCGAACGCAGTATGATACGCCATGGATAAGGCGGAACAAAGAGTGCTCGAATAGTTTGGTCAGTGGTAAACATATTATTTCGAAGTAAACGGGATAATTGCGATCGCGAATATGGCTGCCCATGGCCAAAAGGAGTTCGTTCAAACCTTGACCATAAACCGCGCCGATTGGGTACAATAACCAGCAAGCGCCCATTACCAGTAAGCACTCTCCATGATTCTTCTAACATGGCCCGAAGTTGTTCCGAACATTCAACGCTATGGACCATTACAATACGATCTATTGAAGAACTTTGAAGCGGAAGTTCTGCATCGTCACTTAAAACAGTTAAATTAGAATACTCCTCTGGCCATGCCGTAGCGCCTTGCTGCGCGGGCATAACGGCAAACAAACGATCTGCTTCGCCCAAAAATGGACGCAAATATGGAACTGCATAGCCCAAGCCCATAATATTCAGACCCCTTACATCAGGCCAAACCATTCTTATTTTTTTGGTTATTAAACGCCGAGCTAATTGCCCCAAATTAGAGCTATAAAAAGCTTTTAGATCTATGACATCGTTATACATTTCAGGAACACTTGATCGCTATGAATTAAACTCTATAGGTTTTTAAAACATCTGTGTCCGGCTCTAAACCCAATCCATTGCCACCCGGGACTCCAAAAGCTCCATTGACAGGATCATAAGTCGAATTACCGTACAGACTTGTTTCAGGTTCTATAAAAATTCGCTCGATCATACCACTATTTGGAATAGCTTGTGAAAGATGCAGAGTTGCAAGAAACCCAGGTCCAAAATAAGGAGAATGTGGCATAAGTTGAACTCCATATGCTTCACACAAAGTAGCAACTTTTCGAAATTCAGTGATACCACCTACTTTTGTAACACTAGGTTGCGCGTAATCGATCGCATTAGCTTCCATCATTTTTTTAAATTCAAAAGAGGTACAAGCGTTCTCTCCCGCAGCAATCGCCATTTCAGTTTCTTTGCGTAATTTTGACAGTGCCTGAAAATTTTCTGGTGGATTAATCGGTTCCTCCAACCATAGGATATCGTAAGCTTTGAATGCAAGGGCCATTGATTTTGCTTCTGCTGGAGTCCACGGGCAATTCACATCAACCATTAGTGGCACACTGTTACCCGCTGCTTCTCGAGCAGCATGAACCTCAGGAATATTAATTTCGTGCAATTTTATACTCTCGTACCCCAAATCCATTGCATGCCGAACACGATCCGCCACCAAGTCGCAATCTTCGTACCTAAATAGACTGGCATAGGCAGGAATTGATCTTATCGTAGAGCCACCAAGTAGCTTATACAGCGGAACCCCGGCTCTTTTTCCAGCAATATCCCATAGGGCTATATCAAGGCCTGAAATTGCGAACATTGTAATTCCGTATCGCCCAAATAGATGAAGTTCTTGCTGTAATTCATGATTGATTTGAACGACATCGCCAGCATTTCTGCCAATCACTCTTGGAGCGATCATATGCTTTACCGCCTCCGCTACCGACCTTCGACATTGGAAGCTAAAGGCATCGCCCCAACCAATAAAACCATCGTCGGTCTCAACCTTTATTAGGCAGAAATCAAGTTTGCCCCAATTTAAAAACCCCACGTCACCCTTTTTTTCAACTCCACGGCTGAAGGGCATTTCTAACTCAATTACCTCTATATGTTTTATTTTCATGTGGATCACCAAATTCTCTAGTTAATTACAGCTGACTCCTAGCCGAATACGAAACAGAGTGTTATCTTCCGAGCCAGTATTTGTTTGCGCTACTGGAGTATCATCATGAATCCGCTTCAAGTTACCCTCGTTCCAGCCTTGTCCGATAACTACGTTTATATAGCAAGAGACGACAATACCCAAACTACTATGGTAGTCGATCCTGGAGAAGCTGATCCCGTTTTGAAAGTTCTGGATGAAAACGGATGGAATTTAACCCATGTGCTGAATACACATCATCACGGCGATCATATTGCCGGCAACGAAGAACTTATCCGTCGGTTTAACGCTAAGTTAATTGGTCCTAAATCAGAACACGCCCGCATTAACGGAATGGACGAAGAAGTGGTTGATGGGGATATTATCGATGTAGGCGGGCATAGAGGCCACGTTATTGAAACGCCAGGTCATACGCGAGGTCATATAGCCATCTGGTTTGCAGAATCCGACGCGCTTTTCTGTGGGGATACACTTTTCGCTCTGGGGTGTGGCCGAGTTTTTGAAGGGACCATGGAACAAATGTGGAATTCGTTATTGAGACTTCGTTCCCTTAATTCAACAGCAAAAATTTATTGTGGTCATGAGTACACTATATCGAATGCAAAATTTGCCATCAGCATAGATCCCAATAATACTAAATTGCAATTAAGAGTTAAAGAGTTCGAGGAAATGCGATCGAGAAATCAACCCACTATACCATCGGTCTTAATAGACGAACTCGATACAAACCCTTTTCTGCGCGCTGACGACCCTATTTTAGCAGGTGAGTTAGGATTATCTGGAGCAAAACCAGAGGATGTTTTCGCCGCGATTAGAGAGAAAAAAGACAATTTTTAATTAAATACTTCTCCTAGCCTTCAAGGCTTGAGCGATAGTGCCGTCATCCAAATAACCTAACTCGCCTCCAACAGGCACCCCGCGTGCTAACCAAGTAACAGAAACATTACTTTCAGATAGTAACTCTACGAGATAATGGGCTGTTGTTTGACCATCTACAGTAGCATCCATGGCTAAAATGATCTCCTTCATAGTATTATCTGAAGCTCTTTTGACCAAGCCTTCGCATCTGAGTTCCTGGGGACCTATTCCGTCTAGAGCAGAGAGAAGTCCTCCCATAACATGATATTGTCCATTATATACTCCTGATCTCTCTAAAGCCCACAAATCACCAACTTCTTTGACAACGCAGCAAGTACTCTTATCTCTCCCGTGCTCAGTACAAATTCGGCATGGATTGTTTGAGTCGAGATTACCGCATATTTCACAAGGACTAACATTACGGGCTGCATCAGCTAGGGCCGATGCCAAAGGCAACATTAATGACTCTTTTTGTTTAAGAAGATGCAAGGCCACTCGACCTGAAGACCTTGGCCCAAGTCCCGGCAACTTACCTAACAAATGGGCAAGGCGGTCTAGTTCGTTAGTTCCAAGCGTTTTAGCCACAACCCCACCCTAAAATGGTAAATTAAATCCAGGTGGCAAAGTAATGCCACCACTCACTTCTTGCATTTTCTCAGCGACTTTGCCATCAACCTTCGAACGCGCGTCATTTACAGCTGCAGCGATTAGATCTTCTAGCAACCCGACCTCGTTAGGATCTACTATGCTGGGATCTATTTTGACTTCACGAACAACACCCTTCCCGTTGAGGTTAACTATGATCATTCCTGCACCGCTAGAGCCTTCAACAATAAGGTCCTCCATTTGCGCTTGCATAGATTGCATTTTTTCCTGCATTTCCTGAACTTGTTTCATCATTTGTCCCAAGTTTTTCATATTTTGTTCCTTATTAGTTGGCTCATCTTTATTTTTTACGCATCAGGTTTTGGGTTGAGATCCCTATCTAAAAGTGGACGAACGGCATTTATAGTCGCTCCAGGAAACGTTTCAATAATTCTTGCAACTAGAGGGTCTTGCGCAGCCACAGTTTTCATGGATTTTTCTTTTTCCAGAATTTGTTCCTGGATAGTTTTGTCTCCCTCACGATCCACGACGGACACGACCCAATCTTGCCCAGTCCACTCCCCTAATAATTTGGATACCTGAGCTACAAATTTATCACCTATCCCATTAGTTTCCATAATCTCTACACGACCAGGGGCCACACTAACTAACCTTGCTTGTGTGACCAATTTGGAGTGTATTAATCCCTCTCGGTTCTTCTCAAATAAATCAACTATATCTCTAAAAGTTAAATCTCCAATAGCCTGAGGATGATTTAACTCATTCGATGGGTTTTCTAAAACAACTATTTCTTGTTTGGGTGTTTCTTCATCATTAATTTGGTTTATGTTGACTTTTTTTTTTATATCCAAATTTGCTTGTTCGGCAGTTTCATTCGGTTTGTTTGGTTCCACTAGATACGCTAACCTAATTAAAACCATCTCTAGCGCTGCTAATTGAGAGGTTGCTTGCTGGATTTCGCTTATACCCTTTAATAGCATCTGCCAGCATCTTCCCAACTGGACCATCGGAAGCTTAGAAGCTAAGTAATTCCCTCTTTCAATTTCCAAATCCGTTACCATTTCCCCAACAACTTTGGACGCAACCTTAAACTTGGTAACCAAATGTGTGATTTCCAATAGATCTTGCGCTATTTGAAGCGGATCAGCTCCTAATGCGTTCAAATTAACAACACGAGATAAAGCTTCAGGTACGTTGCCCTGCATGACCTCCTCAAAAAGATCAAACAATTCTTTTTTACCACCAAGCCCCAACATTTTTTGAACTAACTCTGGACTTATCTGATCTTCAGTCAAAGCCATAGCTTGGTCTAAAAGGGAAAGCCCATCCCTCGCTGATCCATCAGCGGCTCGCGCGATTAAACGGAGCGCTTCGCTGTCTGCTTGAATATTCTCTTTCTCACAAATAGTAGAAAATAAGTTGATGAGACCCTTTATACTTATTCGACGAAGGTCAAAACGTTGGCATCTAGACAGCACCGTTATCGGCACTTTGCGAATTTCAGTGGTAGCAAAAATGAATTTTACATTTTCTGGAGGTTCTTCAAGTGTCTTTAGAAGAGCATTAAAAGCATTCTTGGAAAGCATATGCACTTCATCGATAATATAAATCTTATAACGAGCACCTACAGGTTTATAACGCACACCGTCTATAATTTCTCGTATATCGTCTACGCCAGTTCGACTGGCGGCATCCATTTCCAATATATCTACGTGACGATCTTCAGTTATTGAGAGACAGTTGCTGCATATACCACATGGGTTAATAGTGGGCCCACCGTTGCCATCGGCCCCTACACAATTTAAACCTTTGGCAATTATTCGAGCGGTTGTTGTTTTCCCAATTCCACGTACCCCGGTTAAAACAAACGCATGCGCAAGCCGCCCGTGCTGAAGGGCGTTAGCCAATGTTTTGACCAAAGTTTCTTGGCCTATCAAATCGTTAAATGTCTGAGGACGATACTTCCGAGCTAAAACACGGTATTCTCGAGCACTTACATCATTAAAATTTTTGTTCATATATAAAGCACAGGCTGTAAGCGGAAGGTTGAAAAGTGACCCAGACAAAACTCGTTACGGCTGCTTCCTTCCGGACCTGACCGAGTTGGCGAGGCGTCTGTCCACCTCAACCTTCCTTCATACTGTATATCTGTATTAACAAGCATTGTGCAAGCAGATGTTTTAATTATAGATTTACTGTTAATACAATAAGTCATCTTAACCCGGAATCGCTTAAAACTTCGCCATAATTTAATATCGACTTTTATCCTCGTGGTTTAAACAAATGGAGAACAACCAATTGAATAAATATTGAAGTTACAGACTACCTTTCATGTCAAGAAAACTGGACTTGATAGAAGCCCATAGATCTCTTTTGTGAAGCGTATCGATAGACACCGTTGCCGTCATGCCCGCTCTCAGTTTAGGCTGTCCCTCTTTTTGTTGAATTTCTATCCGTACTGGTAAACGCTGAACAACCTTCACCCAATTACCTGAAGCATTTTGTGGCGGTAACACCGAAAATTCTGCCCCAGTTGCTGGGCTTATACTACCCACTTTAGCTTGCCAAACTTGATCTGGATAAGCATCAAGTTCTACCGTGACATTTTGATTTACTTCGACGTGGGTCAGTTGTGTTTCTTTTAAATTTGCCTCTATCCAAACGCGATCGACCGCAATTAATCCAAACGCTGGCTCGCCAGACTCTACCCATTCACCTGGCTCTAGTTTCAATCGCGTTACAATTCCATCAATTGGCGCTCTGACTTCGGTATATCCCAAATTCATTTCTGCCATTGAAAGCTCTGTTTCAGCCATCATGAAATCAGGGTGTTCTTCAAAACGACGGGCTGGGTCACCGCCTAATTTTGCTAGGACAGTTCTAATTTTCTGCCTGCGTGTAGCCACCTCTTGTTTTGCTGCTGTTAAATTGTACTCTGCCTCATCCAATTTAGAGCGGGTCGTGATTGATTTTTTTATCAATTTCCGCTGTCTTTTTACCTCTTTTTGATAGTAGGCGACGTTGGCTTTTTTCTCTTCAATTTCAGCAACAATTTGATAATATTCAGCCCGCATGGCAGATATATTTTGACGCGCCGCCTCACGCTGAGACTCGGCCATACGAACAGCCATATTGTATGAATTGGGATCCATTTGAAACAACAGATCTCCCTTTGAAACTCGTTGATTTTCATCAACAAAAACCTTTGTCACGCGACCCTCAATGTCTGCACTGACTGCGATTACATTGGTTTTGATATAGGCATTTTCAGTTTCAATATAACGTCCAGTCGCTTCGTACCAGTAACCACCAACTATTAATGCAGCGACAGGTATAACGATAAGCAAAAATGTTCTTAGGATAGTTCTCCCCCACCTGCGCTCGGGCCTCACCGGAAGTGTTTCCTTTTCGGGAGTAGTATCCATGTCCTGATCTTCTGCCATTACCTGCGCCTTATTTATCCCATTAATTTTCGTTGTGATGTTCTATCTGATTACTAATATTTTTTCGACTAGTTAAAAAAGTTCTATATTCGAACCACTCAATTTCTGATTAATTCAAATTCGAAAGATTATTTTTGATTTTAATTAACGTATCTATAAAATCTTCCCGTTCTGTCGCCGCCATATTCCCTAAAGCATCTTTCCTCACATCTGCCGCTGTCTTCCTTAATGCACGCATTATTTCTTGAACCTTCTCTGTCAAATACAATCTATTCACACGCCTATCATGACGATCGGGCCTACGTTCAATCCATTCTTTTTCTTGCATGCGGTCAAGAAGACGCCCCAAAGTTGGTTTCTCCAAATCCATGAAGTCCGCCAATTCTGATTGGGTAACGCCCTCTTTGGCGTATAACATCGTCAGCACCCACCATTGCGATCGCGTTAGCCCAATTTCACGCCCCCGACGGTCAAAGACCGTTCTCATGAGACGAGAAACATCATGAAGTAAAAAGCCAAAGTTTCTATCAAGGTTCTCACGTTCCATAACCTTCATATAGTTGCCCTACTTACTTTTGCCAAGAACATTATTGTTAAGCTAATCGATTTATCATGCTTCTAATCGGACTACACAGGTATTGGCTTTAGTCCAAAATTGGGATATTTTTAGCTTCTAGAGGGAGAAAAACAATGGAATACCGAAATTTAGGGACTTCTGGGCTCCGTGTTTCAACCGTTGGTCTAGGGTGTAATAATTTTGGTATGCGCTTAGATCTAGAGGGAACCCGAGCAGTTGTTGATCGAGCGATCGAAAAAGGTATAACCTTATTCGATACAGCTGATATGTACGGCGCACGAGGTGGCTCAGAAGAGCAATTGGGAGAAATATTAGGCCAAAGACGCAAAGATATCGTCCTAGCTTCAAAATTTGGAATGGCTATGAGTGACGATGGCACCAAGATTGGGGCGTCCAGACGATATATTATGTCTGCGGTTGAAGACAGCCTGACACGACTAAAGACAGACTGGATTGATCTTTACCAACTTCACCAGGAAGATCCATTAACTCCGATGGAAGAAACACTCCGGGCGCTAGAAGATTTAGTGACACAAGGTAAGGTTCGCTATATTGGCTGCTCTAACCTGAAATCATGGCAAGTGGTAGAATCTCAATGGATCTCAAAATCATCGAGCATAACCCGATTTGTATCCTGCCAAGATGAATATAATATTCTCAATAGAGAAATTGAACATGAATTGATCCCTGCAATGCAACGATACGGTTGCGGCTTATTGCCGTATTTTCCTCTGGCAAGCGGATTATTAACTGGAAAGTATCAATCTAATAAAATGCCCGAGGGAGCACGGCTTACGGATATGCCTACGTTCGCGAACCGGGTATATGTAACAGACGAAAACTTTTCTATTGTAGAAAAATTGAATGCTTTCGCGAAACAACATGGACACAGCCTTTTAGAACTAGCATTTAGTTGGATGGCGGCGCGCCCTACCACAGCCAGTATCATCGCTGGAGCAACTAAACCTGAACAAATTGACGCCAACGTGGATGCTATTGAGTGGAAAATGACGCCCGAGCAAATCTCCGAAGTAGATAACCTTTCTGCAAAATAAGACGCAATCTTCTAATAAAAACTTCGATTTAGAAACATTAACATAGTTGACC
>Ga0315330_10002291_pt1 | contig 13095 bp, 8 predicted proteins | sample M140m34915metaG_FD_203453 | JGI IMG/M metagenome (GOLD analysis project Ga0315330, IMG submission 203453) | Ammonia-oxidizing marine archaeal communities from Monterey Bay, California, United States - M1 40m 34915 | ecosystem: Environmental > Aquatic > Marine > Intertidal zone | place: USA...
GAATCTCATCTATCGCCTGAACGAATTGACATCGCTGAAGATCAGTCCTGATCCCATCGTGCTGCGTTTAACCGATGACCGCCTTCTTGACCATCCATTCATTTTTATGAGTGATATCGGTTGGCAACAGCTGACGGAGTCGGAGCGTGCTGGCTTGGAAAGGTACCTGCAGCGGGGTGGTTTTCTGTGGGTCGATGACTTTTGGGGGCAAGCTGAGTGGGCCAGTTTCATGCAGAATATCGGCACTTTGCGACCAGACTGGACGGTGCGGCAGATTCCTACTGATCACCCCATGCTGACAATCGTTTACCCAGTGAAGCAGTGTCCGCAGATACCGGCACGGGTTTTCTATCAGCAAACGGGCATGCCCTGGGATCCGCCGTTTGCACATCGTGCGCCGACGGGCGGTGTCCCTGGGGTTAACCGCGTTCGCTTCATGGGGCTGTTTGATCAGCAGGATCGCTTGATGGTGGTTGCGACCCACAACACAGACATCGCAGACGGCTGGGAACGGGAGGGTGAATCGAAAGAGTTCTTTGAACGGTTTTCGATTGATTCTTACGCGATCACCATCAATATTCTGGTGTACGCGTTGACTCACTGAACAAGGACCTGCTGGGCTAAACAAGGACCTGCTGGGCTAAACAAGGACCTGCTGGGCTAAAACCGGCGCAGTTGCTCACTTGCTGTATTGGTCAAAGCTTGCCTGCAGTTGCTCTCGGTCTTGCGACTTGCCTTTTGTGACGCGGAACCGATAACGGAATGTCACCGATTCTCCATCGGCGATGTTGACGACGGTAAAAGGTCCAAAGCGGCCGTAGTCGCGATAGGCGGACCAGCGAGCACCCTCAGGATTTGATGGGTGATTCATGTGCTGCACCGACCACCAGTCGTCGCCTAACTGAAAGCTCTCTGCGACCCATGGCAAGTCGCGATCTTTTTTGGGATCAATTCCTTCTTTGTGAAACGTATAGGCTGCGGATTGGTTTTCAGCGACTTGTTGTGAAGGTCGAAACTGCACGCCAGCATGCTCCGGATCACCGTTGAGTTCGACATCACCCTGTGTGGCAGTGAGTGTTGAGGTGAAATCGATGACGCTGTAAGCGTCATCTTGTGATGTGACTTTGTACGTACGCTTTTCTTCGAGAACAGGTTTACCATCGACGCCGATCCAGTCAATCAACGCGGTGAGTCTGGCACCCTTGTTAGCCGCTTCCGTCTCTTCAAATTCGCGGTGTTTTTGTACCGTATTGCGGACATGCCAAAGATCATGGCTCTTGCCTCCCTGCTTGAGTTTATTCCAGCCAATGAAAATTCCGCGGTGGTGCGGGAACTTGCCGCCGGCTCCCTTGGTGAGGGTGGTTGTTCCATCGTCAGCAAGGACATGTGCAAACACTTTCGCAGTATCGAACGTCTTAGCATCATCCGAAGTGTCACGTTCGTACATGTAACGCAAAATGGGCTTGCCATCGGGTGTGATGACATCAGCGTACTTGCCGGGATGGTCCTTGACTTGAAAATCGTCGGCAGCCTGGGCAAGGGGAGACAGGAGTCCGAGTAATCCGAGGCTGCAAAAGGTCACGCTGTAAAAATAAATGGTGCGATACATGGTGCGATACATGGAGGGTTCCGACATCGAGTGCGAGGGATAGCATGTGCAAGCTGCACGGGCCGGTATTCTAAAGCCCGTTGTTGCCTACTTCAAATGGATTTGTCTGTCAGCACCTGATTTCAATCCGTTGCTACAAGGGGTATCGGGATCTGTCTGTCGATGGGCAAGCCCCAGCGACTGCAAACAGATCAAGGCCAACAGTGGTTGCCCAGGATGATCTCACTGTGCCCTGATCTCACTGTGCCCTGATCTCACTGTGCCCTGATCTCACTGTGCCCTGATCTCACTGTGCCGTCCAATCGTATGCTTCTTGCATGATGCTCTGATTGATTTTCAGTAGCTTGTTTTTCAACTCTTTGAGCAACTCGGGATTCTTCGCTGCAAGGTCGTTCATTTGCTGCGGATCGTTCGTGAGATTGAATATTTGGAAATTGCGATATCCGCCAGATCTGATTTTTGGAATCCATGCTTCCTGAAACATGTTGTCTTTCGAAAGCTCATAATCAGGTTCAGCGACTAGCGAGTAGTCGCCGTCTCGCATCGCGACGATGGGTCTTGATTTTTGAAGGTGCCAAAAAAGAGGTTGCTTTCGTTGCCAGTTGTCTGACTGTTCTTTCAGAATCGGCGTCAGGTCAGTGCCATCCAAATGCCGATCGGGTTTTCCGAGCCCCAGCAAGCCACAGACCGTGGGCAGGACATCGACTAGGCCCGCAGGCGTTGACGAGACCGTGTCCGGTCTGATTATCCCGGGCCACACGAACATGCCAGGGACGCGAATACCTCCTTCCCAGTTCATTCCCTTGCGACCTCGTAATCCGCCAGTCCGATCGTCACGGTAACTTCCATTGTCAGACGCATAAATGATCAGTGTGCTGTCCGTGACACCCAGTTGCTGTAGCTTGTCCAGCAGACGCTGAATTGCTTTGTCTGTATTGTCGATGGTGCCGGAATAGATGGCGGCTCGGTCTTTGGACGGACCATAATCTCTGACGATCGAATCGGGGGCGGCGATCGGCGCGTGAGGTTCATGGAACCAGACGTTCAGAAAGAATGGCTGATGCGTGGCTCTGCGTTGGTCAAGCCAGTTGATCGCTTCGTCGGCCACAATCTGGCACGAGTATCCCTCTGTTTTTCCGACTGGATTGCCATTGCGGATGAAGTTGTGCGGATTCTTGTGACTCGGCTCTGCATTGTTCGAAGTCGCAAACCAGTGATCAAAACCGTGCTGGTCCGGAGTCGGCTTGGCATGCTTCTGCGTGGGGAGTCCCAAGTGCCATTTGCCGACGTGAGCAGTGGCGTAGCCAGCATCTTTGAGCACTTCAGCTAATGTCACTTCACGACGCAGGAGATGTGATTTTTGACTGGGATCATGGATCCAACTGTAGACGCCAGTTCGAATGTGATGGCGTCCGGTCATCAGCGTTGCTCGTGAAGGTGAACAGACAGCGCACCCAGAATAGAACTGGTTGAAACGCATGCCCTGGGATGCCAGTCTGTCCAGCGTCGGGGTCTTCACCGGACCGCCATAGCAGCCAATGTCCTGATACCCCAAATCGTCAGACAGTAGCAGCAGCACATTGGGGTTTTTTAAAGCCTGCTCGGCAAGTGCGACCGTTGAGAAAAAACAGAAGAGCATTGCCAGCGGGGCGACACGGAAGCCATGGAATGGCGGCAAAGGTGGGCGTGTCATTTGTGGTTCCCTGATGGGGCGTGGGTTGCGGCGGGCGATTATAGCTTCCCAGCGATGTTTCTGCCGAAGTCCTTCCGCTCGACGCTATGCGTTGGAAACGCACTGTCATCATGGGTGAAAATCTCATGGTTGGCGTTTTAATCCTCGCAGGAGCTTCGACAGTGCTCCGCGTTGCCGCAGGATAACGGGCAGGGAAGCTGAAGGGCTGCAATGACTGGCCAAGAACGATTGCATTATGCCGCAATGCATTTACTTGGAGTGTAGTCGGAAAAATCGTTCTAATCGTTCCTCAAAACGTATTGGAAGTCAGTTTTGTCCTTGCTCGTTCGTTTGTGTCACTCCAGACCGCGATCTGTAGCCCATTTTTCTGATGCGGACGTCACAGATTGGTGTCTTGCAAAGCGGGGGATTTGTTGGATGCCGGGGGGCATCGATATTAGTCATATCTGTCCCGCTATCTGAGATGAGATCAGCTTTGTTAACTGACACCAAAAGCCGTCGTCCTCTGCAAAAGCTGCCGCAGGAATTGAGCGACTTCGCCAAACGGCAATTTCTTAATTCAACCGTCTACACGGGTGGCGAACGTCGGCAGGACAAGCGACACACTATGGCGATTCCCGTGGTGGTCATCGGCTTGGATGAGCAAAATCAGCCTGTTGGCAACCCAATTGAGGTAATCACACGAGACGTGTCCCCAACCTCGATCGGTTTCTTTCATACCGAAAAGCTTGATGCTGATCGTCTAGCAGTGAAACTGAAACTGGCCGATACAGAAGTGAATTTGGTCGTGCTTATGGAATGGCACGCTGATGCGGGACCATTTTATGGGATGGGCGGCGCCTACATCGAAAAACTGGATACCTTTCCTGTTGATATCGAAACGTCCTGACCACTTTTGCACACATGAAGGTTGTGGCGAATCATTCGACCGTTGCGGCAGTTGATTGTGAGAAGCGCTCACTGCTCCAAGGGCAAGTCTTGCCGGTCGCTCTCCGAAAACGCATTGCCCTCTGTTACTTAGTCAGTGGTGAACATTCGAGATCACTAAAGACTGCATGCGTGTTGACCACACGCATGCCAATCGTTCCGCGATCATAGGTTGTGTCTCGAACTGAGATCATCGGATTGCCATTCAGGCTCACAGTGAACTGGTCCCCTTTGCACGTCACGGCGAGCCGCTGCTTTTTCGTGGCATTAATGGTGTGTTGTTGTCTCGCCAACTCATTCCATGTTTCGCCGTCAGTTTTCCCGAAAATGATTAGGTTGGTGCTGGGGATCAAACCGGCAAAGTAGCCACGTTGAGCGTCATAGCCGATGGACGAACCCGTCGTGCGAAACAATAGTCCTGCGTCTCTGGCGTTGCTTCTATCCAAGAAATCAATCGTGACCGCGATTCTCAGGTCAGTAGGCAGCCGGTTGTCAAAGACCAGCTTTTCACCACTGCGGAATTCATTCACCGGTTCATCGGGAATGATACCGAGTTCGAATCCATGGGAGGTTGGCTTGGCATATTGATGATGGCCAAAGTAGCTGAAGTTTTCGGGAGTAGTTTTTCCTCGAAGCGATTCTTTGACCATCTGCTCCACCGGAAACGGTTTTTGTCCGTGGGGACGTAGGGTGACGGATCCTTTTGTTAATGCTTGGCCTAGCAACGGGAAGCCCCGTTTGCCTGTTTTCATCGGCTGTACGAATACTGTTCTTCGCCAGCCCGCGTCCCGATCTCGCTTTGCATGATAGATATGCCAACGTTCACTATTGTCGAGTGAATTGACAAAGCAGGAGTGCCCAACACCAATCGTGGAATCGTTGCCTGTGAACACTGGTGTCGCACGTTTCTTCCACGCGTTTGGCTTGAGCGGATCGTCACCGATGAGCTCCAGAATGCCCAGTTTGTAGGTAGGCAACCACGATGCTCCGCAGGAAAAGGTGACAAAGGTTCGTCCCTGTGCCTGGAAAATTTGCGGGGCCTCGTTCAAGCCTCTGCCCTGATCGTTGGTTGGCGAGTCCGTTGTGTACTTTGTGAACTCCCACGGATAGTCATCGTTGCTACATAAGCGTACTCGCGCGCCAGCTAGTTCGGTTGGCGATTTCATGGGGGCAATGTAAAGATATTGCTGATCTGTTCCCGCTGCGTCCCAGCCCGACCAGATTGCATACTGTTTTGAATCGTGCTCAAGTACGGTGACGTCGATTGCCCACAGATTGGGGCTTTTCCCGTCTTGTCCCTCACCGGTGGCCAGAGGGCCATGAAGTGAGTACGGCCCCAGTGGATCCTCGGTTTTGCTTTCGAGGACATACGACAGATGGTTGGCGTTGTTTCCATCAGATGCGGCAAAATAGATGTACCATCGGCCATCGAGAAAGTGCAGCTCGGGAGCCCATACTTCTTTGGAATAAGGACCTGTCGCGGGAGCTTCCCAGACGATGTGCTTTTGCCCCATCGATTCCAAGTGGTCTGAAGTGTGGACCGCGATTGCACGGTTTCCTTCAGACAGGCACCATAAGTAACGAGGCGAGTTTGGGTCGCGGGTGACCCATGGGTCGGCTCCCTCGCCAACTGGGTTGACGAATAAATTCTCGGCAAGCGGTGCATCGTTCATTCCCCCAGGTTTGAAGCCCGGTACCGCCGCGTCGGCTGGTAGATTCTGGTTCCACTGAAAGACCGCTGCCAGAAGTGTTTTTGCCACTTTGGGATTTGACCTGATCAGGTTTTTTCGTTCACGGATGTCCTGAGATAGGTCGAAAAGTTGTGGTTTGCTGCCATCGAAGTTGACGAGCAATTTCCATTGGCCATCACGGACTGCCAAATCCGGATTGTCCCCACGTTGATCACCGGGGCGATCTGGAGGTCGCCGCCAGAAGATCGGTTCCGTACGGCTCGCCTGTGATTTCCCGAGCAAGGTGGCTGCTAGCGGTTCTCCGTCGAGTTTTGCCCCTGCCGGTGGTGACACCTGAGTGATTGGGTATAGAGATGCGTTGATATCCATCGCACACAAAATGGATTCCGAATTTGTCGTTCCCGCCGCGTCTTGGTTGATCAGCCCGGGACCCCAGACAATCAGCGGGGATCGAATGCCGCCTTCGTAAAGCCATGTCTTCGAACCACGTAGAGGATCCGACAGACCAGCCCCATCTTCGTGACCATTGTCAGACGCAACGATGATCAGTGTGTTGTTTCGAAGTTGTTCATCGTCGCGTACTCTTGCAAAGAGTTTACCCAACTGTTGGTCCATCGCGTCGAGCACGGCATAGTAAAGTTCACGCTTGCTGCCGTCGGATGCAGTGCGAAGTTTCTGCGGAGGAAAGAACGGCGAATGTACGTCATCCGGCCAAACGTTGAGATAGAACGGTTGATTGTTCACTACGGATTCGTCGATGAAATCTATCGCGTGATGAGTGAATTCAGCAGTGATGATCGATCGGTCAAGCCAGCGAACTGGTCCCCTGCCCAAGCTGGCAGATCCCAAGTCATGACGCTTGGCTGGTTTCCCGTCATACGAGTCTTTCAATGGTAGGACACGAGGACCGAGGCCCTCAAAGTTCGTAAGTGATTGGTCAAAACCATACTCACTGATCAACGGGGCGTCACCGACATCACGTTGTCCACCCATGTGCCACTTGCCGAAGTGTCCTGTTGCGTAGCCGGCTTGGTTTAGCTGTCGTGACAACATGGGGGCCGAGAGATTTAGCCATTGTGCCATGCCACGATCATGATTCGATCGTCGATTGTTCAGGTAGGAGGTGATTCGCCAACGCTGCGGGTATTGGCCGGTGGCAAGAGCAACGCGAGAGGGTGAACAGATTGGCGAGTTGACATAAAAGTTGGTGAAGCGAATACCCTCTGATGCCAAGCGATCAATGTGCTCGGTTTCGACTTGTGTGCCAGCGAAACAGGATAGGTCTGACCAGCCCATGTCATCAATGAAGACGATGATGATGTTGGGACGCTCTGGTGGAGCTGATTGCGGTTTGAGCGATTGCGGAGCTGCAACAACACTTGAGTGGCTGAGCAGGCAACTGATCAGAATCAGAGTAAAGAGACAGCCGTCGAAGGTTTTTTTGGCGGTAAGTTGGAAGTTCATTGTTGACCTCGGAATGTGGTTTTCTTTCGGTGTTTCATCTCCGATTCACACTGTCAAGCTTCAGCCCGCGTTCTGATTTTACTGTGAGATCGCAAGTTTGTTCCGTTTTGCTCCGCCTCCAGTAATCGAAACAAGGGCGTCACAGAAAGTTGTCTGTATTTCAATCAATTGACAGCCAGCATCGTAAAACCGGCTTGAAACGTTCTTGTCCGGCCCAAGCGGAGGACGCGTTGAGCAGGTTTCGTTGTCGTGAGATTGACTGATTCAACGGTGAATGATCACTGCATGCGGCTTGGTTCTAAAATGCAAACAGTGCATAAATTCCAAGCACTAACAGAATCAATGCTCCACCGACAAAGGGGGCAGGCTTCCAAGGCGTCAGGTCAACGAGGCCTTTGTCTTCCTGAACGTAGGGTTCATTCCGTTTCATTCCCATGGCACTCAGTGACAATTGCAGCACGACTAGCAGAGCAAAAACCGCACCCATGTAGTGGAACGGACTCCCAAAGGAGTCTGCCAACCAACCATCAATGTCATTGCCCTTGTCTTCACCAGTGAAGAAGGTGCCAATGACCATCAATACGAGTCCAACCAATAAGGTAATGAGAGCAGACATGCCATCTGCAAAACGGTGAAACATCCCGACCATGATGATGGCAAGTAGTGGGATAAAGTAGACACCGTTGAGCGTCTGGAAGAATCCGAAAATTGCTTCTTGACCGTAGAATATCAAGGGAGCCGCAATCACTGCGAAAACCGCAACAACGAAACTGCAAATTTGGCCAGACCGTACCACTGTCTTGGTCGATGCTGTCGGATTCAGATATTTTTTGTAGACATCAAGCGAGAAAAGAGTGGCAGCAGAGTTTAGCACTGAATTGAACGTCGATAGGATCGAGCCTACCACCACAGCAGCGAAGAAACCCAGCAGCCACTGAGGCAGTACTTTACTGACCAGAGCACCATAAGCTCGGTCTGCGATCCAGTTGCCATCTTCATTCTTGCCCACTGCTTGCACCATTTCAGTGTCCCCAATCCCGAGGATGAGGTAAGCAGCGATGATGCCAGGCAGAACAAGGATCAGCGGAGCAAGGATTTTAAAGAAGGCAGCTAAGAGCACACCTTTCTGACCCTCTGCAAGATTCTTGGCGCCGAATGTTCTTTGAATGATTTGCTGATTCGTGCACCAATAAAAGAAGTTCAGCAGCAGCACACCGGTGAAAAGCGTCGGCCAGTGAGTTCCCTCATCGGCTGAGCCAATCGAGTTGAATGCATCGGGGTCTTTTTCTTTGATCTTTTCAAAGGCTCCCATGAATCCGCCCTCGTCACCAGCGACGACCTGAAGGGAAAAGAATGTGATCATCAGGCCGCCGATCAAAAGCCCGGCACCATTGAAAGTATCGGAGACGGCGATCGCTCGCATTCCACCCCAGATGGCATATCCACCACCCAAAACTGCGATGAAGACGATCACGCCCCAAATGGCAGACAACTCATCTGGGAATCCCAGCATTGCCTGCAGATCGAGCATTCCATTGAGGCCGCGGGCACCAAGGAATAAAACAAACGGAAGCAATATCAGCATGTAGGCAACGATGAAGATACCAGCCGTCAACGCCCTGACTGGTGAACCATAACGCTCTTCAAGGAATTGCGGAATCGTTGCGATCCCTGATTTCAGGTATCGCGGTAAAAACACCAGAGCCAACACCACCAGCGACATGCCGGCGATTACTTCCCAGCACATCACTGATAGCCCATCATCGAATGATCCTGCATTCAGGCCAATCAGTTGCTCCGTCGATAAATTGGTTAGCAGCAGCGATCCTGCAATAAAGATCCCTGTCAAACTTCGGCCAGCAAGAAAGTATCCCTCATCGGTGTTTAGATCAGACGCACGGGTGAACCACCAAGTGAGAACAATCACAAGCCCGGTGAAAAATAGAAATGAGAGGAGTGTCATGGACAGCATGATGTTTTTTCCAAACCGTAGTAGCGATGCTTTTTTTACATCGCAACGAAGTGTTCTTTGTTGGACAGGGAAAGAATTGATCAAAACGCTGCACTTTGAAAGCACCGCGGCGTTCCGTCACAAAAACCAAAACGGGATTTGTGGGTGCAGCTTGAAGTAATTGGGGATCTCTTGATGCCCACATTCACAAGCGGGGCATTTACGTTAAATCCCCAACCTTGCCGCTGCAGCAATATACTCATTTCGCCCGCGTTTTATCAGATGCCCACCAAACTGATGGAATCCCGCGTTTTACTTGGCTGATGCATGCATCTTTCAAGCAGATTCAGCTGAGTTTTTTTCTGTTCGTGAGTGATGTCCTGATCGAATTCACATGGCAATTCGGTCTGCGGCGTCCAGTGAAAAACTTCGCGTTTGTCCCGTTTCGCTCGCTTGCCAACAATATCTCGAATCAAGGTCCAGGCAGGTCAGCCAGCCTTTTCGTGCTGCGGCTGTGTCAATGCAGATTGCGTGACCGAGGTCTTTGGGGTAACCGCTTCTCTGAGGCGTGTGTCCGCACACCATGACCTTTCCTGATTGATGGGGTTTGACATCGCCAAACTTCTTCCAAAACAACATGCGCTCAGTTTGATCCTTGAGTGCCAGATCTTCGCGGGCGTTGGCGTGGACACAAAAATGAGTGTCGTTTTCGTAGAAGTCCTTCAGCCCACTTTGCAAAAATGCACGATGTTCGATTGGCATTTGGTTGATGCTTTGCACGTTGTACGAAGCCAACATCTGGTCCCCACCAAAACCCAACCATGTCTCACGATCTAACTCGGATGTGATGGCGGCCTGAAAGACACATTCGTGGTTGCCGCGTAAGGCAGTCAAACGCCCCTTGCCTTGGCGATCAATCAACCACTCAATGACCGAGCGGGAATCCGGTCCTCGGTGGATGTGATCACCCAGCGTGATGATGTGGTCATCCGGCTGAAATTTAACAAACGCCTCGAGTGTCCTCAGGGCGCGGTAACAGCCGTGTATATCGCCAACCGCGAGTGTTCGCATCGTTGACCCCTGCTCTCCATGTACTTGATGAAGTTGTACGTTCGAAGCTTCCATTCTTTAAACAGCCTGACGTGTGATTCACACGTCTGAGCCTGTTTCGAGCTCGTGCAGAGATTCTAACGTTTTCCAGAGGCCGGGTGTGTAGCCGACGTTTTGAACGCATATCAAACTATTTGCGAGTTGCTGGCTGGCTGTTGGCCTGTTGGACGACCGGCACCATCGCCAAGGACTCACTGACGCCTGCCATCATTGTGTGCAGGTTCTGTACGTTGATAGTTCTCAGAGTGGCTACGGCTTGCATTTTCGGTGAGAAGGGAACCGACGTTCCTTGTGGAATGTCAACCAAGGCAAATCGGTTGGCGGTGGGAATGTTTGATAACAAGGGGCCCTTGGACACATGGATCGCGCGATCCTCCGTGTAGTTGGGGGGCAGTAGTTGCATGTTGCTGCATGCGATCGTGTATCGGTCACTTTTTGTATCATTCAGTGACCAAACTAAGACTCCGAGCTTTCCTGAAGCTGGTGATGCCCAAACAAAGTAACGCAGAATTTGTTCTTTATGTTTGTCATTGACAAGCATGTTGGTCGGCACATCGAAAATGATCATGCGACTTGTACGTGCGACCTGAGTGATTCCATTCAGGTCTTTCTCGTTCCCTTTGAGGATCCCGCGTTCGATCATTCCCAGTTTGAGCCCCTGCTCGTTTGCTGTTCTTGGAGTGACCACAATCATCTGGCCATTGATCTTCATGGAAATTCCAACACCAAAACGGTCGAGCAGGTAATCGGTGCGATCACCAGTGATGACCGTCCTGACATTGGCAAGCGCGGTGAAGTGAAACATGCCTGCATACTGCTTGGCATACTCAGGCAGGCTATCGATCTCCCCCGCTGCTAACCGGGGCATGGCGATAGTTACCACGCTAGAGAACCCAGATTGTCTTGGATTAGCAACCAAGGTGCCTGGTGACAAACGGGATACCGGCTTCCTTACCATGTCTACACTTGGAACCGACACGGTGCCGGATGTGCTGGGGGAGGCCGCTTCCAGCCGTGCGCTGTATGGGTAAATCAATAGCACGACACACACCAGAGAAGGCAAACCAGTGCAAATGCGGTTGGTGGTTCGAACCGACCACGCATGACGGAGTCGACTTATTGATCCTTGTCGCTTATTTCTTGTTTGATCCATCCATGGATAATCAATCACTGACATCTGGTTCTTCCTTGAATGCCCAGCCAAGTGTTGTTGCAGACGAATCATGACTGACAGGCAGGATCCGCGATCACCGGATACTATCGGTTTTCGCGAAGTTCGGTCAACGGAAACTGTCTACCGTCGTTCCAGGGTGTGATTTGAGCGTTAAATTGCTGATAGGGCGTGAGATTTTCGGGTGAGTAACTCGCTTTTTCGGTCGGGTTTCAGCAGGAATTGCCGGTTCGCAAACCGATTTTCAAGGCTGTGAGCCTTAGTTACGGCCAGTGCCTTAGTTACAGGGGCATTGGGTGATAAGACGATGAGGCGGGAGGCTGACAACAAAAAAAGCCTGTTCTCCCGAGTCGGGGGAACAGGCTCTCAATAGATGCGTGACTGGGGGCGTCAGGTTCATTCCAACCTTTTCAGACGCCCACACGATCAGTCTCGTACGATCGTGCGACCGTGAGCGGTGATCACCACGTCAACGGTGTGGCCACAATCACCGAAACTGAATGTCATGATTTTTCGGCCGAAAATGCCAGGACGGCAGCAAACTAACGCCGGACCTGCTTCAGCACAGCATGCTGGGACGCACGCGGTGACTTCGTAACTGCAGCAGGTGCAAGGATCTTTGATGCACCATGTGACTGCAACGGGTGGAGGTGGCTCGCAGCAAACTGGCTCGCAGCAATCTACGGGGGCACAGCAGCGACTCAAAAAGCCGAAGCAGCCCGCCTCTGCCTCTGTTGGGGCAGCGAACGACAGCATGGCCACAGCCATGCATCCTGTGATCAATCCACGCAAAGTGTTCATCTGTCTCTCTCGTGTTGAAAGGTGGAAATCCGTCAATTCCTCCCATCTTTGCTAGTCGTCGCAAAATGTGCAACCAGCAGGGCTGCCGCAATTTGGCCCTGCGTCGATCTGGGGCCGTAAATCCCAACTAAACGGTCTTATCTAAACCGCTTTCACGGGGTTTTTCCCGTCTTTCAGAGATCGACCGGCGATCCAAGTGATCAAGAATTCTGCTCAGCACTTGCCAGAGAACAACGATTCGTTGAGGCGACGTGCGAATTTGCCAGACAATCGGGCAGACCTCAGCCTGTCGGACGAGTCGCCGAGTGGGACAGACAATTGGCTAAAAACAAAAAATCTGAACTGCCCACGAAAGCTTGTGTCGCGTGTGGCAGATCATTCGCCTGGCGCCGCAAGTGGCAGCGATGCTGGGACGAAGTGCAGTACTGTTCGGAACGCTGCAAACGACAGCGTAAGGCGATCTCGAAAACGAAATCGTAACACGGGAACTTGCACCTCCAACGCCGCGTGAGTCGATCTTCGCGGAGCGGACACTTTTCCCACCTAAAGTGAAGCGATTCTGATCGAGGGCCCATGAGAGCCCACTTGCCTGCCCGCAGCAGCACTGCATTGCTCTCGACACTGCTTGCTATCTAGGCCGTCAGTGTTGTCAGTTGTGCCGGCTGCCTAGTCCTCGCC
>Ga0315330_10002295_pt1 | contig 13088 bp, 6 predicted proteins | sample M140m34915metaG_FD_203453 | JGI IMG/M metagenome (GOLD analysis project Ga0315330, IMG submission 203453) | Ammonia-oxidizing marine archaeal communities from Monterey Bay, California, United States - M1 40m 34915 | ecosystem: Environmental > Aquatic > Marine > Intertidal zone | place: USA...
GACGGCAGGGCCGCTACGCCCTCGAGACTATGTGTATCGGCGGCGGTCAGGGCATTGCTGCAATATTTGAGAGAGCCGCCTAAATGAATCAACCCACGACCGACGCGAGCGCAGATCCCAACGCACCACAGCCCACCGAAAAACGACCCGTGGTTCGCGCTTTGATTGAGGCACTGCCAGAGGGCACGGTGCTCCTAGGCAGCGACGTCACCGAGCGCAGCGCCGGCATTTGGCGGACAGATCATCTCAAAGCGCAGGTCTTGGTCCGGCCCAAGACCACAGAAGAAGTCAGCCTCGCGCTTCAGATTTGTTTTGAGCATCACCAAAGCGTCGTGCCTCAGGGCGGTCTTACGGGCCTCGTTGAGGGCGGTCTCACGGAACCTCAAGACATTGTGTTGTCCACCGAGCGAATGACGCAAATCGAGGAAGTTTCCGCCGATGAACGCACCCTCACAGTTCAAGCCGGGGTTATCTTACAGACCATCCAAGAAACTGCTGCCGAGCATGGATTGATGTTCCCCCTTGATTTAGGCGGTCGCGGCTCTTGCACCATTGGTGGCAATCTTGCCACCAATGCCGGCGGCAACCGAGTCATTCGCTATGGTATGGCGAGAGATATGGTATTGGGCCTTGAAGCGGTGCTCGCCGATGGCACGATCATCAGCAGCATGAACCACATGATTAAAAATAACGCGGGCTTTGATCTGAAACAGTGGTTTTTAGGCACCGAGGGCACTCTGGGCATCATCACAAGGGCCGTTCTCAGATGCCGAGAGGAGGTCAGTGAAGCACCCACCGCGTTGGTGGCAGTTTCTAGCTTTGACGGCTTAATTGCATTTCTCAAGCACATGGATCAAGGCTTACGGGGTCATCTCTCTGCCTTCGAAGTGATGTGGAACAACTTTTACACTCTGGTGACAACGCCGCCGGCAGTCAATCAAGCGCCGCTCTCCTCTGAGTGGCCTTACTATGTTCTGGTCGAGGCCATGGGCAGCGAAGAGGATCAGTTCTCTGAAGTACTCACCCAAGCCATCGAGACCTCACTGGTTGAAGATGCGGTCCTTGCCCAGTCATCCCAACAGCAGGCCAGTCTCTGGGCGCTGCGGGACGATGTCGCTCAAGCCTTCCAATTTGCACCCGTGTTTCTCTTTGATGTCAGCCTTCGTTTGCCGCAAATGGCGGCCTATGTTGAGGCCGTCAATAGAGCCCTCGAGGCGCGCTTTGAGCAACCTCGAAACTTTGTTTTAGGTCACGTTGGTGATGGCAACATTCACTTTGCCATCGCCGTCGGGGATGATTCTGCTGAGGATCGAGCAGGGGTTGAGGCCGCCGTTTATGCGCCCCTTGAGGCCTTGAAAGGCTCGGTCTCAGCCGAACACGGTATCGGACTTGAGAAGAAACCCTATCTTCATCTTGTCAGGTCAGAAGCAGAGATCAACCTCATGCGCACCATCAAGCAAGCGATGGACCCGAGAAATATCCTCAATCCCGGTAAAGTCCTCTAGTGCGCACAGTCTCACCTCCGGCAGACCGCCACTGATGGCGGTTTTATCGATTGTTAAGCGCGGTTTGAAACCGGATCAGAGCCGGATGGAAAACCCGTTAATCATGCTAAGCTCAAATGAAAACCGATGCTGAACTTCGGCGCGTCAAACCTGTGATCAGCATCCTCCAGGATTCTTTTTTAAGGCATTATCATGACCGACGTCACCGCACCCGCCAAAGTTCTTGACCGTCGCACCATCTTTTTTCACGGCTGTATTGGCCTGCCCCTTGCAGTCATCGGTTATCCCCTCGCGATTTGGATACCCGCGCACTACGCCGGGGGGCTAGGACTGTCTCTTGCTGCGGTGGGCACCATCTTGATGTTGGCCCGATTTACCGACGTCATCAGCGACCCGCTCATGGGAGAGCTTTCAGACCGCTGGCAGACGCGATTTGGCCGGCGCAAACCTTGGGTGTTGATTGGGACCCCGCTCATGATGCTTGGAGTCTACAAACTCTTCATTCCCCCTGAAGGCATTGGACTGGGCTATTTTCTGATCTGGCTGACCTTGTTTTTTTTGGGCAGCACCATCATTGCGCTCCCCCATCGGGCCTGGGGTGCTGAGCTTTCGCCAGATTACCATCAGCGTAGCCGGGTGACTGCTGCCCGGGAGCTCTTCGTATTGGTTGGCCTCATGGTCGCTGCTTCAGTCCCCATGGTTATTGAGGTTATGGCGGACCGAGGCGGCTCTGTGGCACAGGTATTTTCAGCCCTCTGGACGGACGCGACCAGTGCGTTTACGGGCGAGATCATGAACGCGACCCCAGTTGACCGAGCCACGCTCACAGGGCCTGTGCTGGCAGGTCTGGCTTTTGTGGTGATTGGCGCACTGCCAATTTGCGCCTTCCTGGTCGTCACCTTCGTCAAAGAGCCCGTGAACCACGAAAAATCAACCGTTCCGCTGATCGAGGGTGCCAAACTGGTCTGGCGCAACGGGCCCATGCGACGGGTGCTGATGATCGCGCTGCTGGTGATCTTTGGAGAGTCTTTCCGAAACGCCGTCTCGCTATTTTTCATCCGAGATATTATTGGTATCCCCACCATTGGCGCGGCTTACTTTTTCTATTTCATAGCCGGATTAGGCGCGATTCCTTTTTGGCTTTGGTTGGGACGTAAAATCGGTAAGCACCGGGCGTTTTTATGCACCTTGGTCACTGTCGCCATCGTCAGTGGCATTAATTTCTTTCTGGAATACGGCGACTATCTAACGTTCTTCCTGCTTTTTATTGTCAAAGGCTTTTGTTTTGGTGGGCTTCAGTTTCTGCCCGTAGCGATGTTGGCCGATGTTGTCGACGTCGATACGGCTAGGAGCGGCGGCAAGCGCGCCGGCACCTACTTCGCCATTTTAGGCTTGACGGAAAAACTGGCGATCGCCCTCGGAACCGGTATCTCTCTCAACGTTGTTGGTTTATTGGGGTTTGATCCCTCCGGCGGGATTGAGGCCAGTACAGAACTCGGTGTGCTGAGTCTTCGCATTGTCTATTGCGGTGGCCCTATCTTGTTCTATGGCCTTGCCATGAAGCTGATTTGGTCCTATCCCTTAACGCCCGCGCGCCATCAACGGCTGCGGGAGCGAATCGAGCGACGCAATGAGAGACTGGCAAGCAAGGCCTAACTAGATGCTTGATGGCGTGTGAATCGGCACCGCCTGAATCCACGACCCGCTCCTAGGCGACCTTGGGTGTTGCGTGAGGCTAAGACCATGACAGAGCATTGGGTCAACGATTGAGGCCCCCTCCTAGATCGCAATGCCCTGCGCTATGCGGCTTTTTTCGCCGGGTTAAGGGTGCAGACGGCCAAAAGGCTTTGATCGGCCTTTAATCGAGGAGCCCAGGACTTGCTTAAACGCGACGATCATCGCCTAGCGGCCCTGCTCGGAGCAATTGGGGTTGCGAACAGCAGCAATGGTTACCCAGTTAACCCTGTCGTTTAGATCTCAAAGACTGACGCTCAAAAGCTGGAACTCAAAACACGCAACGCAGTACCTGAGCGTCTGTGTCGCCCTGTCGTGCCTAGCTGGCCATTTTCACCCAACTATGACACGGATCGGTCTTAGCCTTGGACTTCGACCACCGAGGCATGAGCCTCACCATAGAGTTTGCGTACAGCATCGCTCCGGCGCCGCTGAACCAAACCCTGATTGACATAACCCTTCTCTGTTATTTCACCCAAGCCTATACTCGGCGGTTTTTCGAGCAATAGGAAACGCCGGATTTGCTGGGAGGAACCCTTGTTTTCTTGGTTATGTTGTGACAATCCATCTGCAATGACTGACCGCACCTGATCACTCGTCGCCACCGCCGCTTCATCGCCGCCAGTCAGCTCAGCGCATCTAGCAAGGTTTGGCCAAATCAAAACCCCAATAAATGATTCGTTAATCCCGCAGATCACAACATCTCGAATCCAAGGCGCACAACAGGCAATGAGTTTTGCTCGTAGCGTCCCAGCCGACACCCAAGTGCCTGAATTGAGCTTAAATTGTTCGGCGATTCTTCCTGCAAACCTTAGACCCGCTTCGGGCCGGTCAGGGTCGGCAAACGTCACCGCGTCACCCATTTTAAAAAAGCCTTCATCATCAAAAGCCTCAACCGTTCGATCCGGGTCATTGATATACCCTGGTGAAACGCCTGGTGATTTCACCCGGATTTCGAATCGGTCACCCACAGGCAGCAGCTTGAACTCCGCGCCAGGCATGGGCAGTCCGACGACGGTTTGATCCTCACAAGGCCAATATCTCGAGAGACCGACGGCCACCTCTGTTGACATAAGGCTCGTCGACATGGGTTGGGGCGCACCTTGATATCTGATCATAAGCGCTTGCAGTCGCTGGTAGGTCGACTCCGGCATTGCGGCGCTGCCATAGGCGAAAGACGTCACATGCGCGAAAAAACCTTCAGCAAGGTCGCCATCTTGTTCCAGGGCTTCAACGAGCATATTCCAACCCAGCGGCGCTCCAGAGTATGAAGTAGGCTTGACCACTTTGAGGTTTGCCAGCGTCTTGTGAAATGCATCCGGCGTTGGCTTGCCATCATCGATATAAATCGAGCCGCCAACATTCATCATCGAGGACATTCTGAGGACCCCCGCTCCCACGTGGGACCAAGGCATCCAATCAAGCACCCGCTGAGGCTCCGACTCAAGGCCGTCTTCATTCAGGGCCGCTCTCGCTGCCAAGAAGGCGCTGATCATTCCATGGGTATGAATCACGCCTTTTGGGCTACCGGTAGAGCCTGAGGTGAACATGTACCGGGCCACCGAGTCGGCATCCAACGATGCCATGCGTTCTTGAACGAGGGAGGCATCACTGGGCTCTGAATTTTCGGACAACGGTAAGGCCCGGAGGATCTCATCCGAGCCAAGCCAAACCACTTTCGAATGGATGAGACCTGTTGATTCAAGTGCCGTTCGCTCTACGCCGTAATTTTCTGACCAGACGAAAGCGGGCTGCGTTCTCTCGAAGACCGCTTTCAATTTACCAAAGGCTGCGGGCACAACAGAATAATTGGTGCTGACCGGCACATACGCAACACCTGCAAGAATAGCGCCCCAAGCGACAACAAAATGGGCCCGTGAGGCACCAGACAAAATAACCAGCGGTGTTTCTTGAGATCCACCTAGGTGAATTAGTTGTGCCGCGACCGCCAGTGCTCGGTTATAGGCCGACGCATAGGTCATCCCATGGTATTGCCCATCTGCATTTTTTTCGGCGACAACAATCCTGTCTGAGTACTGCGAGCACCAATGTGCGAAGTTCATCGAAAGCGTTTTGGGAAGCCTGGGCAACTCAATTGGACTTCGAAGCAACAGGCTGCCTGCAGCAAGTTTTTGAACGGATACTGTCGGCTCGGTCTGCAAGAGGGCTCCTCTAAATTCCAGGACAAACGTTTAAGTTCCATGAAAGTTTTTTCAAAAGTGATCGCTAACAAGGAACCGGCCTTGGATCCTGTCCGATCGACAGGACAATCACTTGCCTGCCCGACAGTACAGTGTGCAACGAATATTTTTAGATAGTAAGACAAAAAAAACCCGGCCTAAGCCGGGTTTTCTTAACATTTACAGCCATTACATCGCTAAACGATATCGCATGTAAACAATCCTACCTCTAGGGTCATGTGTCAGCGCATCATAGGCACCATCAACATTCATAAGCGGTGCAACCTCATCGGTCGCATTCTTAGCCCCTATTGTGATCATTGAACCATCACCATGGAACCCAACGTCAGGCAACTGATAGTTGTACTGAACGTCGACGGTTGTGTGGCTATCGATCTCAGGAGCAAAGCCGATGTAAGCGCCTCGTAGACCTGATTGAGGAACGTCATCTGTATATCCATCAATATGTTTGACAATCATAGATGCTGAATGACGGTCGCGCTCCCAACCAAAACTCCAATTCGCTTTAAACTCGGGTAACGGACGCCCAATGCTGTTGCCCCCGTTTCGACTACCAACACCATCGATGCTGTTGCCCTGATCATCGACAATATCATAGTCAAGGGTGTAGCTCGCTGACAGTCGAGTATTAAAAGAACCCGCATTGCCTAGGTCGAATCGGTAACCGGCGGTTAAATCAATCCCCGAGGTTTCCAATGAAGGCGCATTGAAATAAGAGGCCACTGTCCGAAGCAAGTTGCCATCTTCTGAACGGATCACCTTGTCTGGGATACCCTCACCCACGGAGTACACCACGCCGCCCACAACGCCACAAAGTGGACCCGCATCAGCATCACTGTTGAGGCCATTCGGACATCGCAACGCGTTGTCTCGATTGATCAAGGACTGGTGACCTTCTCTTGAGATCAGGTTTGAGTACTCGTAGCTGTAGAAGTCAGCGTCAATTGACAGCCCCTCAAGCGCGTTTGAAGGCGTCCAAGAAACGCCTAAGTTGAACACGTCGGCTTCCTCTGCCTCAAGACCGCCAAAGCCCTCAGTTAAGCTGGGACGAAACGCCAGCCCACCCGTTCCTGAGAACGCATCCGTTGAGTTCAACAGCGTCGTGCTTCGACCGCCAAGCTGCAGCAGAGAACCGACCCGAAACGAGGTGCCGACTGATGCTCTCAACGTCAGATCTTCGGTCGCCATAAAAATCAAAGTCGCTTTTGGATCAAAAGAACTTTGACCAAGCTCGTCAAAATCCTCGTAACGACCCGCAAAAGTGATCTCTAATTTTTCATTAACCGGCACGAAGACCTCAGCAAAGACCGAAGATGCCGAGAGCTCATTGCTCCAATCCTGGGCGCCGTAAATGAACTTGAAATTGTTGTTGTTGGAATTGGTATCCAAATCCGTAGACGTCTCGTCGCGACGAATCTGAACCCCAACAGCAAGTCCGATCATGTCGTCACCCAGTGGCATTAGATCACCCGCCAATACTGCATCAAAAACACCTTGTGACGCTTTACCTTGGTTGGCAATTTCGCCCTGAATCCACCCGTAGAGCTCATCAGGATTCTGGTAGAGTCTTGCGGCTTCAGCCACAGTGAGATCAGTATTTGCAGCCCATGCCGAAGTATCGGATGTATTCCAGCGAGCGCCCGTTACAGGGTCGTAGTTGCTGGTTTGGAACGGATTGTAGTAGTAACAATTGCCCGTGCCATTATTGCCTGAGCCTGCGGTTCCCGTCAGTGCATCACAGCTAGGGCCGCCAAGCCCTACGTAGGCGGCGTTGGTATTGGTCGTTAGTGAGTCTGAGGGATTCACCGCATTATACTGACGCTCAGAGTAGGTCCCAGAGACATCTAAGGTCCAGTCGTTACCGCCCAATACTAAATCAATGGTCGTGCCCAAATTCATTCGCAGGTTAGTGCGCGAGTAGCTATCCTGTGTATCAATTGGGCGCTCCTGGAAGTCCGACTGATAACTGCCTCCGACCAGTCGCTGGAGTGCTAGATAAGGTACGGGAGCGATCCCTCTTCTCGCCGCATCAAGCTGTAAACCTGGATGGGTTGGCCCAATGATCGCGAACGAAACATCTGGGTACAAGGAGTTACCTCGACTGGTGACGTTATTCGCATAACTCAGCGAGCCGTAGACTTCCATGGTGTCTGATAACTCAAAAACGCCATCGACGTGCGCTTTCTTTTGCGTTCCTTCCATCACCAAGTTGAAAAAACTTGAGAAGTCATAAATACACAGACCACTTGCGGTAGAACCCAAGGTTCCTGCAGGTCCATCGGCGGCTGCCACCAGGTCGCAATCAGGATCTGCCCCAGCACCAAAGGTTGTGGAGCCGTCAGGAGAGAAAAAACTCGGCGTTGCTGTAATTCCACCAAGCGCAACATACCGACCAGGCTGGCCAAACGTTGACAGTCCTGAACGACCATAGTCATCATAGCGATCGCCAATTTGCAGACCCCCTCGATCAAGATAACTGGCTGACATGGTGATATGTCCACGATCTGAGGCTACCCCTAGAATCGCGCTGATCAGATTGTCTTGCTGGTTACCCGTTTGGGAGTCTTCAGCGTAGTCATACTGCAACTCGAAGCCTTCGAAGTTTTTGCGCGTAATAAAGTTCACGACACCGGCAATAGCATCCGATCCATAGAGAGCACTTGATCCGTCTTTAACGACTTCGACACGCTCCAGTGCAATATTCGGTATCAAGCCTTCAAGGTCGACATAGCCGGAACCAATATTGTCGTTACTGGTGCTGACGTTCCGCTTTCCATTGATCAGAACAAGTGTTGCACCACTGCCCAAATTACGTAAATTGACATTGGCGTTACCTGTTGAGTTATCTCCCCCTGCAAAAGCAGTTGCTGATCCGCCTATCGATCCAGAGTTGAAGGTCATGTTTGATACCACGTCCTTCATATCGGTTGACGCCATCAGATCAAGATCAACCTTGCTCATGATTGTTAATGGTGTCGCACTATTCTCGGTTGATTTCTTAAGATAGGAGCCCGTAACAACGACCTCTTCTATTTCTTCTTCTGCCCACACCGCGCCCGTATAACTGACTGCCGAAAGCAGACCCGCGAACGCCAATGTAAGTCCCTTTTGAGAGACTCGCTTCATTTATTTCCCCTTTTTTTAAACGATAAACGAACTAACGCTTGTTGCTTTTTATGTGCCTAATATGCCGTCCGAGTTGACTGACACATTACGACTCGACAAACCCTAATTAAATATTTTTCGATATACAACCTTGAAATTGTTTCAGCATCGCGTTACGTAAATTGTAAAAGCATCGTTCTGATAACTGATATGGAGACGCTCAGGCCTCCAAAAAGCAGACGCTCAGGTTTCCACCAAGAGGACACTCAAGCTGCGAGCGTAAAATGAATTAAGGATGACAGTCTCAAAAGCAGCGGGGCGCACAAACAACAGCAGGCCCAGTTTCAGTTGCGGTCTTGTAATTGATGCAACCGGGATGCAGGGATCACCAAGAAGCGTCTCATCAAGCCGTCGCTTCGAAGCGCCAAAACGAGACTCTCCCAAAAAATTACGCTATCTTAGGTTCCTCAATCTAACCCGCGAGAGCGTCATTCTCTCAAACAGTGATAATCCAAACCTTTAGGGAAAACCACCATGAACCGTTTTAATTCTAATTCCACTCTCGTTTTAAGGGTGATTGCACTTTCTGCGGTCTTGCTCAGCGCCAGCTGCGCCAGTCAATCCCAAACAGAAACTTCGGCGTCTGCAGGCAACGCATCCGCTGTAGCGGGCAATCAGCCCCCCCCTTCTAATATGATCTGCCGGTATGAGAAGGAAACAGGCAGCCACAGAAAGGTCAGGGTCTGCAAGACCAAGACACAGATTGCCGCTGAGCAGGACGCTGCCAAAAAGACCCTTCGGCGGATTAACAGTGGTTCTAACAGCAATTCAGTCGGCAGCTAAGTCAGCTCTACATCTGACTCAGGCTAACAAGCGTTGAAGCTCGAATCTAAACCCACCGATGCTTGATCTGGAAATCTCAGGATAAAAAAAGGGGCGTAGCCCCTTTTTGTTCACACATTTTTATCACAACACCTTTTTGGCCGGCCCTCAGGTCTCGGAGACCTGAGGGCGCGATCTCTTACTGACCCATGTTGTACTGGAATCCAACCCGAAGAATCCTGCCAAACGCACTATGACTGAGCGCATCATAGTTCATCTCACGAGACATAAAGGGAGGGTCTTCATCACCCAGGTTGATCGCTGAAGCAATCAACTCTAACTGTCCATCCATCAGTGAGTAATTCACGTGGACGTCATGTGTAACATGAGAGTCAACCGTGCCATCAGTACCGTCTTGATCGTTGTAAGTGTAATCATGCAGATAGTTCACCACCCATCGCGCATTTATGTCACCTACTTGATAATTGGTCGTAAACCGGCCTTTATATTCGGCCAGGGTACGCGCCAAAGACGTTCGATAGTTTAACCGGCCCAGAGCATCGTAATCGCCGCCAAATGTCCAAGCATCGATGTCATAACCCAAAATCTGTGTTCCAGAGAGGTCAAACGTCAAGTATCCAGGACCTGCATCCAACCCGTAACGAAGAGTGAAGTCCAAACCATCGGTCTTAATATCCGGACCGTTGACAATATTCACGGTAATGATTTCAACGTCCGTCGCTTGTGCGTTACCACCGAACTGCAATCGGTCGAAATAAGGGCTTGCGGGATCACAGGGATCAGACGCGCCACCTGGGCATGCAAGCGCCAAGACGTTGTTGAACGGCTCTGTTACCAAAGGATCTGTGAAATCGTATGACCAATAATCAAGAGTCATGAACAGATTGTCTGAGGCCGTAAACAAATCACTGTGGTCAACCAATAACCCAACATTCACCGTCGTGGCCTCTTCTGGATCAAGATCTGGGTTACCCACCGTATCAATACGCTTGAATGCACCCGTTACACCCACATATTGCAGTGAGTTTGAAGAATTGGCATCCACGATCTGGTTTAAGGTTGGCCCTCTAAAGGTCGTTCCCGCAGAAGCGCGGAGACCGATCGAGTCTGTCATCTGCCAGCGCAAAGCTAACTTCGGATCAAGACTGCCGCCAGTGCTGCCGCCGTAATCTTCGTAGCGCATTGAGAACTGACCTTCCACCGTGTCAGAAAAAGGAAGACTCAGCTCAGTAAAGACTGAGTAAATCGTTCGATCATCATCAATTGGAAATGAAGGTGGCAAAAAGCCGAATAAACCGGTACGACCGGTCACGCAATCTTTGAGTTCTGGACCCGCTTGACATGGGTAAGTCACACCATTGTAAAAATCATCGGTCGCAACCCCGCTCTCGTAGGTCTCACTACGCACCTGAGCACCGAGTGCAAACCCTACATTGCCTCCGCCCAAGGACCACTGAGACACTTCCCCTGAAACGACTGCTTCAACAACCAACAAGGAAGTCTCGCCCTGGAAGAAGCCTTCCGTCAGCATGTAATCACGGAGCTTTTGGTTATCCAATGCTGGATTAAAGTCTGGGTTCGTCGCTGGACCGCCTAGAACAAGATCGTTTGAGCCCGCCATAGAGTTGGAGAAAGGAATCCAGTACATACAAGGCCCTTGCCCAGCATTCGCTTGGACGGTTGCCTGCGAAAAGCTCAAGTTGCCGTCGGCATCATACTCATTTGGGACCGCCGCCTCACATTCGAAGCCACCCAAACCCTGCCTGGCACGCTGATCTCGATACACCATGGTATCTCCACCGGCAGATTCCCGCTTTGAATTTGAATAACTGACGGACGCTTGCCAAAAATAGTCTCCCCACTCGCCATCTAAGGCCGCAGCAAAGCGCATCAATTCGGAATGACGAAGGTGGCTTCTAGGTGGTCCATCCTGGCCATAAAAACGGCCATAGAACCATGCCACATCCTGCCACTCCGCTGGTATCCCGGCGGCGTCCTGATCACCACCATCACCTGCCCAACCACAATAGGCCTCATCACAAGCTGCGTAGGCGCCATACAGATCAGGATATAGACTAGCCATATCAATCAGACCTGGGTTGTTGGCGCGAATTGTTCTATTTTCATCCACCAATCGATTTGGTGGGTACGATGGAGACGTACCCCAGTCAGGAACATCACTATCGGTCAGCAAAAATTCCATGCTCAGGGTTGTCGTATCGGAAACCGCGATGGTTGCTTCTGTGAACCACTGCCACTTTTCAGAATTTTCGATCAAGTTATCAAAGGCCGTGTATTGAAACCGGCAGAATCCACCGAGACCTGCATCGCCATTACCCAAGCTATCTGGATCACCAAATGGGATCGCAAGAATATTGGTTCTTGAGCCACCCAGCAGTTCACAATTGGGGTCGACAATCCCAGTTGCGAGCAAGCCACCAAACCCCCCGCCGATGGGTGATGCGTTCCAGCGATCAAGTGGTACTACAACGGAAGGGCGACCCACTGACGACCAACCTCCTCTTACGCTTTCCTCATAGGGAAGCAAGGACCACTCTTCACGGTCTGAAATACGTAGCCGGGTACGTTTTTGATAACCTGCAGAGGTCACAAGATTCATCTTGCCATCCATAAGCTCGCCGCCCCAGATAAACCCAAAATCCTGCGCGCCATTGGTATCTTGGATGTCTTGATGACTGGCAGAGACTTCAAAGCCTGAGAAATCCGAACGAGTGATGTAATTCATTACACCTGCAATCGCATCAGACCCATATGTGGCTGCAGCACCATCACGCAGAACCTCGATTCGGCTAAGCGCCATCGCCGGCATCATGTTGACATCAACCAGCAACTGAGCCTGCGCGCCAATGGCACCCGGCGACCAAGTCGTCCGGCGACCATTGACCAGAACCAACGAACGGCTAGGCCCCAATCCTCGAATATTAATCGTCGCTCGATCCGCTCCTGCCCCTGCTTGGAACTGGTCCGTTTCTCCGTCAGCGCCCTGACTGAAAGACATGTTACGAATCATATCGACAGCACTTGGGGACCCCTCAAGGCGAAGATCTTCTCGCTGAATCGTTGTGACCGGTAGCGGGGCATCTTCGGCTGCGCCCTTGATCAGTGAGCCGGTCACTACGACCTCTTCGATCTCATCTTCTGCCGTAACCCAGGCCACCTGGCTCAATCCCCCTATCAGAAGGATCAATCCCCCCAAGCTTCTTAGCCGTTTTAATCGGATACCCAACATAAGCAATCCCCTATTTTTTTATTGTTTATTCGTCTGGCTTATCAAGTACTATTCACTCCACCTCTTCCTGACCATAACCCTTGAATTTTAGGATTGCAAATGAGTTTTTTATTTAGTCGCCGAAGAAACCCCACCGCTTGAGCAACTGTGAAATCGGCTCGGGCACAGTGCCCTCGGGGTATCTCGATCGCACCAGTGCCAACCCTTGAGAACGTTCGTTCAAAGCCTCTAGCAGCAGCAATGCGGTATATAAGAAGTCTATATTCTCAGGCGCCAGAGCCACCGCCCGGAGCAATGCGGGCTTACCCTCGCTGTGCCGATTGAGCCGAACCAAGGCTAAGCCTCGACTGTAGTGCAGGATCGAGCTGTCAGCATTGCGCTCTAGACCTTGATCCAAAGCATCAAGACTCTGTTCCTGCACATTCAGCCGCCGATAATAATCTGACAAAT
>Ga0315330_10002305_pt1 | contig 13059 bp, 6 predicted proteins | sample M140m34915metaG_FD_203453 | JGI IMG/M metagenome (GOLD analysis project Ga0315330, IMG submission 203453) | Ammonia-oxidizing marine archaeal communities from Monterey Bay, California, United States - M1 40m 34915 | ecosystem: Environmental > Aquatic > Marine > Intertidal zone | place: USA...
TGTGCCCGAAGGGGGGATCGTGGTCCACGAAGGGGATGTGGCAAGCGATGAGGTGGAAGAACTGGCCTTGCTCATGCACGCATCGATGTGGCAAGCGGTTGGCAAGGTGTGGCAACTTAACACCGCAGTCAAGCGTCCAAGCGGTTCAATTCAGACCAAGTTGGTGTGATTATTTTTCGTTTCATGCCTTCATGATTTTAGGCGTACTCATCGTTTAAGAACTGTTGAACAGTATGTTGTTGTGTCTTACGAAATCGTGTCAAAACCAGAATTCGAGGTCAGTGAGAGAAAGGGATTCGTCGCCCATGCACTCTTTCTAATTCAATTTGCAATTATCGTTATCTGCATCGCTTTCCTCAGTTGCATTCTAGCAATTTTGCACTGCATGTCTGTATTTGCAGTTTCAACCGCACTGGAAGATATCCCCACTTCAGAGATTTTGTTATCCCGGAGTTAGGACATATTGTGTGTATTTATTCACTATATTCTGGTCCATCAACGACACCGGATAGTAAGATGCCTTTCTATGATCACAAGCCACTGGTTTCTAACCAACTCCAAACGGGAAAGGTTTTGTTTACTCATAACGAAGCCCCGCAACAACAACAGGGGGGCGTAACGGTGAGTCAAAGCGATTTGTCATTCAAATCAGAAAAAATACATTTGATTTTTCCGTCGCAAAATCGTTTGGATAAGTTTTGTAAAAACGTGCTCAAAGAGCCTGCCCACGAAACCTATGAAGAATGGAAAAAAGACGATAGAAAAAGCTCATCTCTTTTCGTGCAAGAGTTTCTCTCGGACACTCTGGGTCTCAATCTCATACACAAAGATAACACTGCTAGAGGGAGTTCCATAGAGGTCGATATTATTGACAACGAGTTTAAACTCAACCACAAACGAATTGAAGATTCAATGTGCGTCATGTTTTTTTCCGATGACGACTCGGGGTGGCTTCGAGCATCGATATGTTCAAGATTAGATCATTCCATCATTGTTGAATTTCCTTCGAATGCTCAAGAACCCTCCTCTCTTGAAGGGCAGAAAAACCTCCACCTGTTCAACCCTGGTGGTGAAGGGGAGGCAGAAGCCAAACTCTGCCTCGCAATCCTCCATTCGATCACCTTCGTAAACATTGATACCGATTTAATCGAGTCAGTGGAAGACATTCTTTCGGAGGTTTTTCCTCAAGGAGGATATGATTTAGTCAAAGACCAGCATTACACGTTAACTGGGACCTCAATGCCCATTGTAACAAAGTGGAAGAATCATATCCGCCGTCAGAAAATTCTCCTGCACGGGCTGAAAAACCGTGTGATGCCGTATTCTCCATTTTCAGATGCACCACGCCGCCGGTTTCACGATTGGCTTAATCTGCACTCTGAACACCTCCAAACATTGGAGCAACCTCCTAGCCAGCGAGTACAAAACTCATTGAATCGAATTACTCATCTCAACCGAATGGCAAGACTCATTCCCCAAGACTCGAAATCAAATTCCACCCTTGCATATGGTACCATGGCTAAAAATGACCTTTTCTCAATTGGGCCGTCGCCGAAAGATTGGGGGGCACTTCACAACAGATTGATTGAGATCTATCGCTCAAATGCCACAAAAGGACATGCCATTTTTTCAGGCATCAAGAACCTTCAGCGGCTCGACAAAGGTTTTGAGACCTATGCTAAATTTGCTGACTGGACAGACAAGGACAGAGAACAACTGGGCCTTGTGAACAACCTCAACCCGAAGTTTTGGAGGCATTTCCACATCTTGAATTTAGCGCATGCAATGTCGGAAAAATACGGAGAGCGCCTAGAATCGAACCCTAATTCCAATCAGGAAATGGACCGCCTCAAACCAACGAACGTTGATGGATTCAACACACACAACTCTTGGATTCATATCATGAAAGGATTCCAAGAGTTCTCAAAGGCAGGAGGGCGACTTTCATGAGTGATTCACCCTTCCACAATCTCCGTGAGAATGTGTTGCTGTATACCTCGAGAACTGCAGATGGATTACTCCCCCGGGACACTCAACAAAGTGATGGCTTAGAGTTCCATGCCCATGTCGCTGAAATGGTTGTTGATTCACTTGCCAGAGAAAAAGATCCACCTTTCCAGCACCTCATGCTTTCTGGTGAGCCGAGTTCAGGTAAAACAACAGAGTTGAAGCGGATTGCAACCGCCTTACTGGAAAATGAATTTGGTAAGCAACAAGTTATGCCGGTGTATTCAGAATTACAGTATGCTGTCTCAGGTTCAACGAACGACCTATGGGCCAACCTTGTCTCAGGTTCGGCTGATCCACAACTGGCAAGCATTGAACAATCGAAATCGATAAAATATCTCAAGAAGGCTGCAAATGACCAAGGTAAAAAGCTCGTACTGTTTATCGACACACTCGATATCCTTCTCCTTGATGGCGGCAAGGACATTGCCAAAAATTGGGCGGAATTTTTGTCTTTGGCCACAGAACATGCAGTCAATGTCATCTGGACATGCAGACCATATGAGTGGAAGTTCTTCAAAAAAGAGTTCCCTCAAAAAATGAATTCAGTCACAAAGAAAATATCGCTGCCTGCTTTGTCTACCCGCTCATTAAAACAATTCCCGCTCGCGCCCGATTTGACTCAAACACCTCCTGAAGAAACAGAAGGTATTGATGAAGAATTCATGAAATGCTGGGATCATTGGAGTATTGGGTTCCAATCCAAAATGCCCTTGTTTGCACAACGGTTCAAACTTAAAAAAGCAAATTTCCGTCACCTTCATGAATCGTTCATCGATATTTTGTCAAAAGAGTTCCACTCGATGTTTTTCTCAACAATTCAGAGTTCTAATCCTCTCACATTGTTAAGCACTCAACTTCCAACGAGCCTCTATTATTCATGGATGTGGGAGACGATTATTGAAACGATGAGCGTTCATTATCAAATTGATCAATCATCGACGGCAACATTTAGGTTTAGATTTGAGGAATGGCTTAGTGACAATGTTATCGAACAAACTACGGGCTCCGATGTACCAAAACTGAGATTAAGATTCAGCCTTGGAGGGTTGTATGATCTTGTTGCTCAGAGTGATGAGGCTTCCATTCGTGCTGATGATTTAGATTCCCTGCTTAATGTGGCTGAATCATTCGGCTTAATCGAGAAGTATGGTTCATGGTTCGAGTTTTCCCACCAATTATTATTCGAGGAAGCATTGTATTCTGCATCAAGGCGAAACAATAACACCCGTCATACAAATTTCCCGTCAATTCAAATCCGTTCGTTGAGAGAAAATCTCGACGCATCGGAAGGTGAAATTGATGAAAACTATGATTCGCTTATACACTGGATGGGTGCCTTTTACTCGTATCACCCAGATGCACGCACTCAATCCCCAATTCTAGGGGTTCAATGGAAGCAATGGGTTGATTACGCATCTCGACATCTTGGGAAAATGGAAACTTTTTATCAATCCCCAATGGATGAATATGGAGAAAAGGCAAGAATACTCCGAGATTTCACCACCAAATCAATCAAAAAAGCACTGTTATTGAACGGAGCTCCAGGGACCGGGAAGACATATTTTTGTTATCATTTCCTCGAGTATCACCTATTACAAAATACAGATCCCATTAACTGGCGTTATGTGACATTGAGTGAACCACTTGTGGACCATTTTTCCTCTGGTTGGGACAAGTATCAAGAGTTGGAAAAAGTCGATCATCGCTTGAAACGTCGTGCAGATCGAAGCCAAGATCAGAGGACGATTCCATCTGCAACAAGCGTTTTCAGGATTTTACAGAAATTCCACCCCAAACTGATTGTCGGACCTAAGGTCATTACCGAAGATAATCGCAAAATGCGAACAATTGCAACAGGAGATTCAATTGGCCTCCTCACCTTCCCTAAATTCAAACAACTCTTCAACCGTTTTTGTGAAAGAATCAAAGGAAATTTTAGCAGACCCGCAATCGGGGATGCATGGCGAGATTATATCCAATGCTGGCATGACCCAATCACTGGTGCAAGAATAAAATCAACTAAAGTTTCTCCTCAAAGGATGAGCCTTCGCGGCAACGATATGAAGACGTTCAATCGTTTTGTCAATGAAGATTTGAAGCACTGGAAGACGTATGACCAAGCATGCTACGAAGCCAGTGGAAGATTTCTAGCAATGTCGGCAAAGGAACGCGAGAAGTTCCAGCACGACCTGCTCATGATCGATGAGATACAGGACATTACTTCACCAATTCTGACATTTTTGCTCCTTCTTTCCAGTAAGAAAATGAACAACAAACGAGTTTTGCTTACTGGCGACCGGTTTCAAACTGTTAATCGTAGCGGTTTTGACTGGAAATCCATTACACTGACTTGCACGAAAGCCTTGACATCACCTTCATTCAACATCTCAAAAGCATTTGAGACGAGATTACTAGATACAATTGATATCTATTCAGACGAGATCCTACCAGTTCAAACGTTGAGAACGCCATGGCGGAGTGCCCCATCAATTACCACCTTCAATGATCACCTCCGAGAAGGGTTTGGACAGCGACACAATATTCCATTTGATGATTACGCAGTGGAAGCGACTCCGAACATGTCACCTGAGGCTATGCAAAGAGAAGATCACGCCCAAGTCACGCTTGTTATGTGTCCCAGTGAAGGAGATTTCGAAACTTGTCTTGAATTGCTTAAGGCTATAGAAATAGAAATCGGAGAAAGGTCTAACACCGCTCTTCTTACGCCATACCAGCACAAACTCCCGCAATTGGATACATTTGCCTCCTTCACAGTGTACAATGCGGAGACGGTAAAGGGATTGGAGTTCGACAATGTTGTGATTGCCCAACCTTACGAGTTATTGTACAATGAAGCGCTTTCATCGCTAGGCCTCAGCCCACATAAGTCGGCCCCAATGGAGGACAGTCGGTTGGTGAGTTGGGTTGACAGTAACTCACCAGAAGCCAGTGCCAATCTTGAAAAATTTGTCAAAGATTTGTACGACAACATCCGGACTCGGATGAATGTCATGTTTAGTCGGGCAAAATTCAGGATGGTTATCTTGCTGCGTCAACAGTTGGGTGGGGGGTGGCTTCTCAACGATAGCGATCCAGAGAACCCGACCCTCGTGATTGATTACCCGAATCCATCGCCTGAATTCGGACTCGGACAGATTAAATTACAATCTTTGGAAGAGCCGAATAAACAGAGTCTATTCGATGCGCTAACCCTGCCAAAAGGAGTCGGTGACGTAAGCGAAGGAAGCAGAATTGAACGCGCCATCGATGAGGAAAAGAACTCCAGTGGGGACTCATATCAAAACATCCGAAATCTTTGGAGATCTTATGTCAAAACATTGTCCCATGAAATGCCGGCTAGTGTTGTCCGTTCTGCTTCACTTTTGGGTGGCTATGTTGACCACAAAAACCGACGGAAAGAAAACACTCTTCCCCCAATCCTACACGCTCTCCGACCAGCAACTCTTGACCAAAAACAAGTAGACGCGTATGCGATCAACTTCCGGAAAAATTACGATTATATTCACGAGCGGTTCTTGCTAACCTTGCAGAAATCAGTTCGTTCCCGTGGCAATACCAACACTGCACTTCAGTGCCCAGTTCTCAATTTTGCGGATTTATGTTCTAACTTAGGGAAAGTTTTGGATGAACTGTTGAAGGAGTCGGCAAGCCCAGAAGTATATTCCAAACACCCTCGGCTCTTGCAGGTCTTACTCAAGGAAATTTTAGGCATTGAGTTGAAGATTGACGGCTTAACCACGCCCGATTATCTTGAACCAATACCCGGTCTTCGAATCCTTCTTGATCCAAAATTAGTTGAACAGAACGATGATTCTGTGATTCAGCTGGAAGAGTTATCACTGAAGGATGTAGAAGCATACGCTGATGACATTGACTTGGATGCAGGTCAAAAATTAGAGGTCACCGTCTCTTGGCAGATGGATGACCATAACCTAGGCATTCACAGTCGAATATTGGGTCACATGTGGTTGACTTTGCACCATGAAAATGCCACAACCTTGGTCAACAAAACGATGACAGAGATGGAGAACTCCAAAATTGAAACGGGTCTCGTCAAATACCAAGAAAATAGTTCCTATTGGAACATCGTTAAAGAGCAACAGAAATCTCTGCCACGTGGCGGTTCGGTGACCTCCTTACTCGCCCGCGATGTCATGTGGGAGCTATATGCTGCTGCCTTGAATAAGGAACTAAATTTCTTCCAAAAGTCGGATTGGCTTACAGGAGGACGGGTTATTGGTGCTTATCCAGAAGCCCTCGACCCTGAGAACACTTTCGATTTCGTTATTCTCCATTGGTTTACCAGTCTCGAACACCTCAATTACCCACAACTTCTTGACAACTCCGAACTTGTTGTTGACTTGCACTCGTTCCTCAGTCTACCGCCGAACAAAGCGGTAAGCGAATTGTTGATGCTCCTGAGGTATGATGAAATCGGCGCTCTTAGTTGGGAAGGCAACTATGCCTCCCCTCCTTTGGCGATTAGGGATCCAGACAGCGTTCGGTCTTCAACTCCGATGGAATTTTGGTCGGGTGACATAGCAAATCACCTAGGATTCACCCAGACGGCGCTTCTCGCTGCCTCGAACCATCAAATAACAGATGATAGGTTCCATGACCAGGGTGCTTTCGAGCGCGAACTTCTGCTGTTTAATCCAAAGATGAACTATCTTGATACGACGATTTCTCCAACATTCCCACCCACGATTGCAAGAGTGTACCTTACCAAGTTCGTTAAATCCTGCGTTCATTCCTTCCAATCCTCGAATACCAACATCAAAATGAAGAAGAAAATAGCCCTAATCTTGCAACAATTCCTCCGTCGCCCAACAAGGTCTGACGACTCTACATTCGAGAGGTTCTTAGATCACGAAACTGTTTACTCAAGGGAGGTCATTGAACATATTCTGCCCTTGTTGTCGATTATCGAGTCAACTTTTGAGATGGATGGTATCGGCGAAGATGGCTGGAAGCCAATTTTGCCAGCAAGAAAGCATTCTAAATTGCGTGCGATCAAAGATTCGTACATCCAAGTTTCTAAGTTGGGCCCATCATTTAAACGGGCCATTGAAGCCCTCCTTCAGGTGAAAATAACCACTGATATGGGAGATGGTTATGCACACAACTTGATGAAAACATACGTGAAGTTAACAATTCCATTTACTGATGTGCCGTGGAAAATGGACCGTCGGGATAACTTGGATAGCATTGGACGCGATGATTTTGTCAGAGAGCACGCTTTCTATTGGGCAAAATTATTGCAAATGCTGGATCTTGAACCGGGGGTTGTTCCTCCGCACGTTCGAGTAAAATTCTGCCCTCACTTCTTGCTGCCACTGCAGTATGAGGATGATAAAAAATCACAAAGAGGTTGGCCAAAAGAGTGGAAAGACGACCGAGAAGAATTGATTTACAAAGCAATTGAATCCATTCGACGCAACCTCAGGAATTCAAACACTGGTAAGAATGAACGAAAGGTGTGGCTGTCTCGTGCGCTTACATATCTTGCAGCCCCTGCCCCATCCAGATATCGAAGGCAGCAAGGCACTCGGCCCCATTTCTCTTCTTTGGATAAATACATGCTACGGAATCAAGAAGGTTTTGAAAATTCATATCTCTCCAAAAACTGGAAGCATAAAGCGACCCAAATATACGATTGGAAAAAGAACCCAACTCGGGCCCTTGCGATTCAATGTCTGTTGCGTGCACAAAAACACGTGCATGCTCTCGACTGGAGTGTTTTCCTGATGCTTTCAACGATTTCCCGTACGGATGATCGACAGTCGTTTAGAGATTGTGAGGTGAGATTAGATTCTATAAATTTGAGCCTAAAAGAACAACTGATCGGAGAGTCAGATAAGAGGCCATATCTCACAACCGATGATGTTTCTATGCGCCTTGTCGAGTTCTTTACGATGGTCGAGGATCCTTACGTCGAGTTGAGTGCTCGATATTCGCCAAACTTACTCGAAGCAGCCGTAGAGAAGACAAGCTCCAAACACAACAATGCTCACCCAATCATCATTCCACACCTGAATCTAGATACGAACTACAATCATTGGTTGTATCTTCAAGCGATGCAAATTGAATTTGAAAAGGAATTCAGTTTGCTTAATGAAGGTTACAAAAAGAATTGGGAATGGGGTGAATGAGGCCTCGACTGGTTCTTGTTAGGGACTAAATTCGTCAAGAAGTCGGTCGAGGTTTCGAACGAAAATTTTACCTTTATCGTTCAATATTGTCGCCCAGTCTGCCCGTTCTTGCTTTGGATAGAGGTGCCGTTGGACAATTTCTTTACCATCGGGGTCCATTTCTTTGAGTGCAGCGAGAATTGAAAACGATTCAATCATTCCGATTGGGTTGATCAACTGATCCTTCATTGTATAGGGCTCGTTAAGAAGACAGGTCGTTCGATATTGTTGGTAAACATCAGACTGAGTGAAGGCAAGACACCACTGATTTGCCCGCTGAATGACGTCTTGTTTTTGTGACGGTTCAATTGGCCAAAAATTCACATTTTTTTCCAAAACATTCACCAGAGATTCAATCCCGGACCTTTCTGGATTGCAAGATGTCCATTGCACATTAGGTATGATTGATGAGAACACGATTTGATTGGTTTGGTAGTGTTCAAATGCGTTTCGAATTTTCCTTTCACCAGCACCTGTTCTGTCCTTGCTTGAATACAACCATAGAGGTTCAATATGGTTCATCGATGATTTCACAAGGTAAGCAGTAAGCAGTACATGAGTTTCATAGGTCTCGGTTCCCTTTGATTGGTATTGCGGTCTTAGGTGAGGCCCCAGGGCGTTCCACCAGTCATTCGGTGATTTTGTGGTCGTGCCCCGTGCCTCTTTGTTTGCATCTGTAATATCGAAAGATTTCGATCGGGCGTGGTAATTAACGGCCAAGGAAAAGACAAATGGTGGAGTGAGCCAGTTCGATTTCCCCTTTAGCGCATTGCTGTAGGCAGATTTCGCCTCGAAATCTAGATCTGACACACCAGTTCCAAGTGCCCCAATTGATGATAAATTTGGTTTTTCGAATGAACATGTTTCGCACGTGTAGGTCATTTCTAGGGAATTCAATATCGATTCAGTGTCCTTTTCACACTCCTCACAATAGTCACTTGAATGAAGTTCATCAACTTTAAGCTCAGTGCGTGGGATCAATTTGACCCCCATAGCATATTTGTTACCAGGATATTCTAATTCAATGCATTCGGGATTTTGGCATATGCCATGGGGTGCGTACATGAGTTCATCATACTCTCTTCCATTTTCCGGTGCATTAGAGAAATAACCCAGCATTTCCAAATCTTCCACCTCAGTTTTGAAAGGAGACGCTTCAGAATCAATGCAATGTGGGCAAACTGTCTCACTCAAGACCACCTCTTCATAGGTCGGTCGCTCAATTGATTCGAGTTCCCTTTGGGCTCGGTCAATATCCTCAATTGTGTACAGGTTTTGATAATTGGATGGCTTCATCACACCAGTTTTACTGTCTGGGGCGTCAAACCTCTCGAACTGCGAGTCACATCCATTGCAATATGGGTCATCAAAAATCTGTCCGCAGCTGCAGTTCTTACATCCGAAAATGTACGTTTCATCTCCTACTTTGAGGAAGGCAGTTTTTTGTGGATGCCCCGCTTCACAAGAGTTCGTGTTTTGATCAAATTTTGAATATGATTGTGACCCACATTCGCGACAAAGGCACATAATTGTGTCAGGAATCATACACTCGCAACTCCTTCTTGCAAGTGAACAAGTTGAGATGCTACAAAGTGGCCAATGTCTGTAAGCTCATACCTCGTCTTGGCTTTGTCTCGCAGGACTGTCACCGCAACTAATCCTCTCAATCTCAACCGCTTAATCACTCTGTTCCCCTGTTCCTTCGGTATTCTATCGGCCCCTTCAGGTGTGTTCTCCGTTGCAAATTTGAGCAGTTCAGGTAAAGTTGGAGGCTCTTGTTCATGCGTGACGTCTTCAAAGAAGTCAAATACATCATGCTCCGATTCAATAGTTTGATGTTCATAAGCCCACAAAATTTTGAGCATTTTTACATCGTATTGGTTGTTTTTATTGACTTTGCTTACTTGTTGGAATGCCTGGTATGCTTCCATTCCTGGGAGGTTGATCGAATGATGCTTTTTGGAGTGCTTGGAATCTGGCTTAATCGTGTAAGTCATTCTTGCATGCATATTGAGGCCTAGCATGGACGCTGAGGATCTAATTTGAGTCAGAGGTCCTGTCATGTCAATTCTGAGGCGATGACCCCCATGCATCTTTTCAAACTCGTTGAGTGCTGCTAGAAGTTGGGTTGTGAAACCTAAACACGTTGCTGTGTTTGGCTTTGGATTGATAACGACTACGTGATTGCTGAAGAGGATTGAATCCTCTATGCAACGATGCTCAAGCGACTGCCGAACATGCCTCAAATTACCGATGATCAGCGAATCTTCAAACTTCTCACATGCTTGGTTGAGGGTCATAATATGTGTACCATCGATTGAGTCTTCGTGATGCTGCAGAACACAAATCAAACCATCAACGGGCTGTAGAGGTGCAATCATGTTGAAGAATGAAAAGGGCATAATTTGTTCCTCTTCATTTTGTCTTTGGATCCTTGGTAATCGTACAAAGGACATCAACACTTCACGTTGGGGCTCTTCAGATAATTCCCTTGCTTTAGAGTAGGCCAGTATTGCTGCTTCAATGCCCTGCGGTGCGATTTTGTAGGAGACAGTTTTGCCCCCATCAACTTCTAGAAGCTCAACCATCCTTGAACTAATGGCCGGTGCAAGCGCCTTTCGAATCCCGGACTCGAGTGCTCCTCCAGGCCGCCCTGCGAGCCGGTGTGCGTGACTCCATCCCACATTTTCTGCTCTTTGTTTGACGATGTCTTCAACATGATTTTCAAGCAGTCCTGCCATCGTCGTAAATCCCATTTTATTTTCATCAATCGAAGGTGGAATCGCTTCCGTTTCGGTGACATTTACATCATCAAAGTGAATTGTTTTCACGCCGTCTCTGCATTTTGCAGCCAACCACATGAGGTGGTCATGAAGGGCCGGACCTCTTCCGAGGAAAATCGTTTTTGGAGCCTCAGCATCCATTTGTGATGTAATTGTGTTGAGGTTGTCCCAGGCTAAAGCTTGGATCTCATCTGGCGATTCGAACTCACTTCCCAATGGTTTTAGCATGACTGTTGTCAATTGACATGTCTTGCTCAGACAGAGTTTAGTTTCTTCGAAAAATTGTGAATAATCTCTGCTGTCAGGTAGGAAAATAACAAGTTTCTCAGTATTCGAATTCCTTAACCAATCTCTGCATTCTTCGCTCATGGCATGGCCGACACCTTCCAAAGGCGTGTGTGCAGTAAGATAGGTGAACATATTTTGGAATTCTCACTAGGGTATTTAATTTTTTTATAGGGAAGTGATGTATTTTTTTGCATAAAATGTAGTTTTTCAGCACAGGGCATAGCATGCCACGCCAGAAGAGATTTGATGTCGTGTTCGCTGAACAGGACTTCACCACTTCAATCACAGCGGAAAACGACAGTCTTACTGTGAATGATCTTCTCACGCAGAACGGCTTGATGCCCCGCGATGGAACGTTTCGGTATGTTTCTTCACCCTCCGGGACAATGATCAATCACATGTCGGTCGCTTCGGCTCCGAGCATCATCAAGGTCCAAAATCCCAACAATGTGGTTCAGCTCTGGGTTGAACAATGTTCAGAAAGACTTCAGAGGGCATTGGTCGCTTCCGAAGATCAAGAATATCTGTTGTACGGTGTCGAGCGAGACATCCATGCAAACATTTTTTTGACAAAGTGGTACAGTGGTGGCGTGAAGGTCGGGTACTCTTTTTCTCCACTCGGCCAACCGTATACCACCGGTAAAATCGTCTTTTTGCAAGTCCCTGTGCAAGGTGACCGAGCAGCACTGTTCAACCCTCTAAATGGGAAGGAAGACTACCCTTTACGCCTTATTGGGGAACTCAATCCTATGCGAGGGTTCTGGTCTGCATGGCAAATAGGGGCGGATGTGAACACAGCGACATATAGGGGAGATCTCACGCCCCTGCCAGCAGATTACCAACCTTGGAAAGCCAAAGTTAAGGTCCAGCAAAAAGGGAATCGTATTCCTTCCAAAAAAGACCCAAGGGGACGTCGTATCAAAATGAAGTCTCTCCACGCTATTACGGTTGAGCCGGTGATCTATTCTGCTCAAATCTCGAAAAACAATCCGTCAAGGAATGGAGGGGCGATCGTCTGTGGCATCAAGGGTAACGCTGCGAGGACAAACATTGGTTATGTGGCTGCATGGGGCAATAAGACCCGTCCAACGATGATTAATAGGGCTGGATACCAATATGGGATGTCAGTTTTCGTCAAAATCCCAGAAGAAGGCCGTACCGTTCAGGTCTACAACTCAATCCAAGATGTGTATGTAGATTGCCGTCTAACAGATAGCACAACTCTTCGCGTCGAAGATCTTCGCGGTCGTTGGGCGATTGCCCAATTGCGTCGGCATACAAAACACAAGCGTGTCTTGAAACTTCATTCCATGCCTTCGGACATAGAGGTCCCTGCACAATAATGTCAATTATTACAGAACTTGAGTGTTGCGAACACACCTATGACTGATGACCTGGCTCGAACACGATTATTGGCTGACGGAAGAATGGATTGAATCACTCGATGAGATCAGCCCACAGGCTTGGGACGAGTACATCGCTTCGGGTCACAGCGAAGAGCTTTCGCAACTTCTCTCAGACCTTGAATCTCGGTTGGAAAGAATGTTAGAACTCTTGAACAAAGGAGATGAATGGCTTGATTGAACCCTCCAAGGGAATGAAGATTCCCGAGGAGTGCAGGGGAACCGGCCCTGCTCACCCGTGCGTCCAACCGCCCTTCCCTCACCTTCAAGAAATCAAGCACGATTCCTGAAGAAATTTACAGATAACTGACCAAACAAACACACTAAGAGATGAAAGAAAAAGCCAGGAGATGAAGAATATGA
>Ga0315330_10002306_pt1 | contig 13059 bp, 9 predicted proteins | sample M140m34915metaG_FD_203453 | JGI IMG/M metagenome (GOLD analysis project Ga0315330, IMG submission 203453) | Ammonia-oxidizing marine archaeal communities from Monterey Bay, California, United States - M1 40m 34915 | ecosystem: Environmental > Aquatic > Marine > Intertidal zone | place: USA...
GTGAGCCACCACAGAGCGGCGAGGCCGGTGAGTATGATTTATATCTGACCCATGCCAGGTCCAACCTTGATGGAATGCTCCGCCACCGGCTTTCACGACTACGGGAACACGCTCTGGCTTCTCAACTCCCGCATTAAAAGCCGCTTCATCTAGTTCTTTCACAGGATTACTCGGCGCATGAAATTCGTCTATCATACCTGACTGCCCCCAACGGTGAGATCCCTTGACGTATTCAACGGTCCCCCCCTCAGCGGTCGTATCATCTAAAGCTATCCAGCAACTCGCCCACTCAGGAATCGCAGTCCATTGTTCATAAGCCGAATCCTGATGAAATCCTAAAGGCTTACCCCCTGGGGGTTTCCATAATATATTATCTTGACTAATTCTTGTACCTGGCCATCCACCTAATACCGCGCAGGCCTTACCAATATCCTGCCTTAAAACAACACTTGCGACATAGCGATCTGACTTCCATCCATTACAAATTTGTCGTGTGTTCTGGATGGGATCTCGGTTTATTTTCCAGTTAACCTCATCGGGACCAATCCCAGTCTCGTATTCACCCGAAAATAATACGTCCAGTCGTTCGCGCAATAGAGCTACATTTTCGTCGCTAATAATGCGGTCGACAACAACAAATCCGTCATTGTTAAAGGATTCAATCTGTTCGTCAGTAATTTCAAAATTAAACATATGGTATGTACTCTCCCAGATCAGCCTAAATTGAATATATTTTATTTATTATCTCACTAAACATGGAATAAGTAGCGCTCACGCTCATAGGAGGATACATGAGATCTCATATGCTCGTCCTCATGAATACAGCACGCCACACAGTGCTCGATATATTTTTTGCCAAATATCTCCGGAGCCACCTCGCTCCCTGACAGGGCTACGGCAGCCTCTAGCAAATTACGCGGGACCATGCCAATATCGGAATGAACCTGCTCCCTTCCAACTTTCTTAGTTTCCGGTGGCAAATTCCAATCATTTTTTATGCCATACAGACCAGCTCCTAACATCATTGAAAACGCTGAAAATGGATTGACATCGGCACCAGGCAACCTAAATTCGAGACGCCCCTGTTCTATGGGCTCGCCCACTAAACGGAGTCCACATGTGTAGTTACCATAGCCCCAAGTTGCCGTTCTCGGAGCCCAATTCCCAGGAGCATAGCGACGATAGGAATTGATGTTTGACGCGTAAAGCGCGGTTAATTCAGGGATCAATCTAACGATGCCGGCAACAAATTTTTTGCCAATTATAGATAGTTTTCCGCTCCGATTAAAAAGTAGAGGCTTGCCGGTATTTCTATCCCGAAGCGATATAATCGGATGTCCTCCTAATCCCGGGAAATTATCGGATAGCTGGGCCATAAAGGACGCAGTTTTAGACTCCTGAATAAAAAAAGATCGAGTGAATAATTTAAAAAATGCTGCGTCGTCAGCTGCTCGTAATAGTGGCTTCACAGGTAAACTTGCCTCCAAGCAACCGGGTCCCAGCTCACTACAGATGTGATGAAGATCAATTTCCCCATCGGAAAGAGTTTCCTCATATCGTGCCAGCAAATCCGCAGAGGCACTAGGAAGAACTCCAGACCAACAGCGATTTTCCGGACTATATCCAGTGACCGAATCGTAACCAAATTCATTTAGCTCGTCGCCTGATTGATTAAGCACTATAAATTCAAATTCACTTGCTCCTAGTACATCGAACCCCATTTTCTTGGCTTTCTCAATCTGAGTCCTGAGAACTGACCGAGCCGATCGGTCCATATTTTCTCCTGCATAATCTGCGACTATAGCGACAGAATCAGGTTCGAAAGGAAAATCACGGATGCTACTTATGTCAAACTCACAAATCTCACTTTTGAATGCCCTATCATCACGGACCGTGTCGTTTGGTCCCCACCATGGTAGGGCATCAATAAATGACCAGCCGCTGGCTAAAAATTCTGAAAATTGATCCAACGGAATTTTTTTACATCGCCACACACCATCATGGTCAAATAACCCGGGATAGACATACGTCACGCCTTCGTCAATCAAACTATTTAATAACTCAGTATTCGCATTTTTACTTTTTTTTTCAGCCATTATTCTACCTATCCGTCTAATTAGAGTTTTCCACGCTGCATCGCTACACACAGGTACAAAGCTTCTTAACCCAAGCCTAATAAGGACAGTCCCTCAACCTGAATTACCATGATATTAAATAGGGATATTAGCACCAGCACAACGCATTGCAATACGCAAAAAAACACCGTAAGGTTTGAACAAGATTTACAGTATCGTCAAACACCTTAGGATGCTCAAATGACAGAATCAACTGACCTTGAATTATATGTAAAAACGCCTGGAAGGGAGGAACTCGTAAAACAGGTCCGTTCAAAAATAAAGGAACTCGGTATACAGTATATTTACTATCAATTTATCTCCGTAACAGGGCGCATAGTAGGTAAAGGTATTCCATCTGACCACTGGGAAAAAACAGCTGCGAGTGGATTTCAGCTTGTTTACGGGTCTACTGCTAACCTATTCACTGACCGACATGGGGAATATATAGGCTACGGGCCAGAGGCGATGGAGCTTGTAGGTATTCCAGATCCTGAAACATTCTGTCAATTACCCTGGGATAAAAGAGTTGCTAGGGTGTTTTGTGTCTGTTTCAGGAATCGAGAAGAAAGAGAAAATCCTGGTGCGTTCTTGTCATCCGATTGCCGCGGAAATCTCAAGCGTATGCATAGTGAATTTCAGAAGAAGCATGGGCTCGAATTTCGCGTAGGCACAGAGCCTGAAATGATGTGGTTGAAAAAAGGAGCAGATGGAAAACCCGACGGAGGTTTTAGCGAACCTTATTGCTACCATATCGATCAATTTGAGAGTCTTCGTCCGGTTTTTATGAAAGTTATCGAATACGCTCAAGCGATGGGGCTCGATATGATACAGGGCGATCACGAAGACGCTCCAGGTCAGCTCGAACTAAACTGGATGTTTGATGATGTTGTAAGAAACGCAGATAGACTGTCAACTTATCGTCAGATCTGCGCCCAAGTGGCGCGAGAAAACAACCTAATCGCTTGCTTTATGTCTAAACCATTTATGGGTGTGTCTGCATCAGGATGTCATACTAATGTCTCGTTGTGGAAAGGCGGTGAAGACCGTCTTAATCATCTCCACAATGACCCGTTGCCGGGAATGGCTGATGTGTATACCTATCGTTCAGGTGGTGAAAATACCTTTATGCCCGATACGGACGACGTACAATTACCGGGGAAAATTGGATTGCAATGTGTAGGAGGTATAGTCAATCATTTGGGCGCACTGACGGCGATAGGTTGCTCGACGGTAAACTCCTACCGACGTTTATGGGATACGGGATTCTGGGCGCCAGTTTTCGCAGACTGGGGTTTTCAAAATAGGACCACCGGTTTACGTATATCGGCGCCAGGAAGATTTGAGTACCGAGCTGTAGACAGTATGGTCAATCCATACCTCATGGGTTCAGCATTACTTAAGGTATTTGATGACGGTATCTCAAACGATATTGATCCCGGAGAGCCTGAAAACCGTAATATTTACGAAGCTATGGAGGCTGGGAAGCAGGTTAAAAAACTTCCGATGTCACTAGGCGAGGCGTTGAATCGACTAGCGGAGGACGAGGTGGTGAAGTCTGCGATGCCAGGGGATATGTACAAAATCTATCATTGGTATAAAAATGATGAGTGGGAGAAATTCATGGCGACAGTCACAGACTGGGACCAAGACATGTATCTCGATTGCCTACCCTAAATGTGTTCTGTAAGGTAGTGAGAATCTAATTGAAAAAATCATAAAAATGACCGGTATACACAAGATCATGCAAGGTCTTTATTGATTTCATTTTTAAGGCCGAGAGATTAGCCGCTCAGTTCAAAGGACGTTAGTAAAATATCATGTCAATAAGGCTCTTAAAGCACGCATTTATTGAAAATTATGCGGAACCGTGTTGGTTCAACACTCCATCTACGCTGAAGGATACATACGACGTTGTAATCATTGGCGCGGGGGGGCACGGATTAGCGTGTGCGCATTATCTTGCTCAGGATCATGGTATAACCAACGTGGCTGTTCTCGATGCTAGTTACCTGGGCGGTGGTAACACAGGGCGTAACACGACAATCATTCGATCTAATTATCTCACTCCTGAGGGTGTTAGGTTCTATGACGCCAGCATTCAACTTTTTAAAGATCTCTCATCAGATCTGGAAACAAATATTTTTTACTCGGAACGCGGACATTATACGCTGGCGCATAGTTCTGCGACTCTGCGGACTGCTCGATGGCGCGCCGAAGTAAATAAACATCTCGGCATTAAGAGCGAGGTAGTCGGAACTGACGAAATATCTCGCGGATGTCCTGAGCTACAGATAGATTGTGGAGGATCGCATGCAATAGAAGGTGCACTTTTCCACGCGCCAGGTGCGGTAGCACGACATGATGCAGTGGCTTGGGGATATGCGAAAAGTGCCTCTGCTCGCGGCATAGAAATTCATCAACACACACCGGTAATTGGTTTAGAAAAAGATTCAGAAGGTGTGTCAGCAGTAATCACAAGTAAAGGTACTATCAAAACGCGTAACGTACTTTCTGCGGTTGCCGGACACACCCCAACTGTGACAGGAATGCTCAATATCAAGAGCCCGATTGAAATTTTCCCTCTACAAGCGTGCGTTACTGAACCGATTAAGCCGTGGCTAGATACAATTATTGTGTCGGGAAGTCTCCATCTCTATATCAGTCAAAGCTCTAGAGGCGAACTAGTTATGGGTGCGACACTGGATCCCATGGAACTGCATTCGCGTCGTTCTACCTTAGGATTTGTAACTAGTCTTTGTGATCAAATCCTAGATTTATTCCCGTTCCTTAGTGGGGTTAAAATTAATCGGCAATGGGGAGGTATGGCTGATATGACGCCCGACTTTGCTCCTATAATGGGCACCAGCCCAGTGAAAGGATTTTATATCGATGCCGGCTGGGGAACCTGGGGCTTTAAGGCAACTCCCATCAGCGGCAAAACAATGGCTAGCACCATCGCCAACGGCGTTAATGATCCCCTAATCCGGTCTTTTAATTTATCAAGATTTGGGGATTTCGACTTAGTTGGAGAAAAGGGTGCTGCGGCTGTTGGTCACTAGAATAAAGAGGAAGCCCACATGAACTATTTTGACTTCCCAGTTATTGGAAGACGCTCGATTGATGAGTTTACGATAGGTGACGACACAATACCCGAGCCCAGCGTTTTGGGAAATGTACAATCAACGGGCAACTGGGTTTTCGATAGGGAAAGTACTCCTAGGAAAACAACCGAGTACTGGTTTCATTCTAGCAGCCAACTATGGTTTATAGTAGAAAGAAACACTGAAACAGATGAAATATTCAGCGCGGAGACGCTTAATGGCTAGGCGATTACCCACCAACCCACACGAATGGATTGATCGAAAGCAATCGATCGAGTTCTCTTTTGAAGGAACAAAGTTTTCCGGTTATGCTGGCGACACTATTTCCAGTGCCCTACTGGCGAGCAATCAAAAATTACTAGGTAGAAGTTTTAAATATCATCGACCACGTGGCATTCTATCGGCCGCCAATCATGATGCTAACGTATTGCTAGAGACATCAGAAAAAGTCAATATCCGCGGCGATGTTGAGGCACCCTTAAACGGACATGAATATTACGCGGTAAATACTATCGGCGGCCTTAAATATGATGCCGGTCGATTCCTTAAGTTTCTTTCGGCACTGCTGCCAGTGGGCTTCTATTACAAGGCTTTCTATCGACCTCGATTCCTATTTCCTATCTGGGAAAAGTTAATACGTCGAATGACTGGACTAGGCCGAGTAAACACCAAAAACAAAATGTGGAGGCAAGATCGAAAGCAGCATTTTTGCGACGTACTCATAGTAGGCGGGGGATCATCGGGACTGGCGGCTGCCGAAACTTTATCCCGCTCTGAACTGCAGGTGTTGCTCGCGGATGAAAATATATTTCTTGGAGGAACATTGGGCTACCAGCACCCTTATTCCCAATCAGGTAGTGCGTTTCACAAGAATGCCTTAGCTACCATCCAGAATTCGAAGTCAATAAAATGTCTCACTGAACATTTTGCCGCGGGCTTTTATTATAAAAAAACAGTGCCCCTTGTCGGCCCCGATGGCATCACGGAGGTACATGCGAAAAGCATCATATTTGCTTCTGGAGCGTATGAGCAACCAATTGTTTTCCGAAATAACGACCTCCCGGGAGTGATGCTTTTAAGCGCGGCGGAGCGATTATTACACAGATATTCTGTTATCGGATTTGACGTGGGAATAGTACTAGGTGCTAATTCTGGATCGTATGATCGCGCTATCAATCTTAAACTAGCGGGAGCGAACATAGTTGCGATTGTTGATCTAGGTATCGAGACGTTATCCGACGAGAAGGAAGCTGCCGAAAAGCATGGCATAGAAGTTATCTATGCTAAAAAAATTATCGAAGCCATCGGGGAAAAAAATGAGTTATCCCGGTTAAAAATATTGACTGAAGATGGTGCCACGAGAACAATGAAATGTGACGGTCTTCTGATGGCTGCCGGGTGGACTCCTGCTTCTAACTTGCTTGTACAAGCTGGTGCGACACTAAATTACTCGGATGAATTAAAGCAGATAATTCCTACAAAAATGCCCGCCGGGCTATTCGCTGCTGGGCAGCTAAATGGTGTTCATGAACTGAATCAAAAAATTCAAGATGGTCGGAGCGCGGCAGCTGAAGCTCTCAGATTTTTAAACAAGCCGAGTGAAGAAATAAGTCGGCCTGAAAGAGAAAATCGAGCCTACTCTCACCCATACCCTATTCAAACGCATAACAAAGGAAAAGAATTTGTCGATTTCGATGAAGATATACAAATAACCGACCTCAATGTGGCTTGGAGAGAAGGATTTAAATCAGTCGAACTAATGAAACGTTATACAACTATTGGAATGGGGCCGAGTCAAGGCAAGGTTTCTAATATGAACGGGGTTCGAATTCTTGCCGAGTTGAACAAAAAACCTGTTGGAGTAATAGGGACAACCACACCTAGGCCTTTCACTTATCCTGTAGCAATTGGGGCGCTCGCAGGAAGACGTCTTCGTCGCTATTGGCGAAGTCCTCTGCACGACTGTCATATAGAAGCGAACGGTCATTTTGAAGAAGCTGGTCTCTGGCTCCGGGCAATGACCTATGGTGCTGGAGATTTTAACCAGCGGGTGGAAAGAGAGTACGCGACCGTAAGACATGCAGTCGGTATTATTGATGTTTCCACATTGGGTAAGATAGAACTATTTGGATCCGACTGCGTCAAGCTGCTTGAGTATGCCTATACCTGCTCTTTCGAAAAGCTCACCAAAGGCATGACGCGATACATATTTATGACCGACTCCAGCGGTGTATTGGTGGATGATGGTGTCGCCGCATATCTTTCGGAAGGTCATTTCTATATTACAGCCACGAGTTCACATGCTCATGCTGTCGTAAAACAACTTAGACTTTTTGCTGCGCAACTTGATCTAAATGTAACGATCATTGACCGGACCCGCCAAGTAGGTGCTATCAATCTAGCTGGACCATTATCGAATAAAGTTCTAGAAAAATTGACAGATCAACCTTTAGATTCCAAGACATTCCCCTACTTAGGAGTTCGCGACATAACGGTCAACGGAATTCAATCACGTATTATGCGGGTAGGTTTTGTTGGCGAACTGGGTTACGAAATACACGCGCCCGCTAACTCTCTGAAAAAATTGTGGAAAGCACTTTATAGCGCGGGTAAAGAGTTCAATATACGCCCTTTCGGAGTCGAAGCACAGCGACTACTTCGCCTAGAAAAAGGTCATTTAATCTTTGGCCAAGATACTGACGGAATGACTACGCCCTATGAAGTGAATTTGGGTTGGGGTGTTAAGTTAACTAAGGAAAGATTTTTGGGGCGGCATAGCCTTAAAGAACTTAAAGTTGCTGTGGCGCGAAAAATGATCGCATTCCAGTGTCAAGCCCATGCTCGTCTCGAAATAGAGGAATGTAATTTAATTATTCACAAAAATGATATCGCTGGTCGTATAACCAGCGTAAGTTATAGCCCGCACTGCAGCACAACTATCGGACTGGCAATGCTAGACGCTAACTCGTTGCCTGCTGATGATCAAATAATCATTAAAACTACAAGTGGAAAAATGGTTCCTGCTCAGATTGCTACTCTCCCTTTCTACGATCCGAAAAATTTGCGTCAAGACGAAACAACTTTAGAATCTTACACATGAAAGAAAGTCCGCTACTAGCGCTTTACAGCGACTCTAACTTCACAAAAAAGGATACCTTGGGAATGACCATCGCTCACGATGCAAAATCCACTAGGAGTACTAACGCATCTTTTGTGATGGATTTAAGTGCTATCCCCAAAATTCTAGTGATCGGGAAAGATGCTAAACATTGGCTAGAAAAATTTAATGCGACGCCTGATACGCTGTTTGCTTGTAGCTTCGCCAAAAATGGTGGTTACATCTGTCAAATAATGACCGATCAGTATCTTATCGTCAGCGATCCATCTGGGCAGGATTTTAGAGAAGTCTTCCATGAGGTCCCAAGCAAAGATCTTGAGGTGTTGATCCTCCCCTATGAATGCGCTGAGATCTTGGTTGGAGGACTAGACATCTGGGACAAAATCGCTGGCCTGGTAACGTTCAATCCGAGTCTTTTGAACGAAACGACTCTGACGTCCGTGAGGATTGCGACGGTGGATGTTTATGCCATGCTAACGAAAAGTCGCCCCCAGCACGTCAGAATAATTCTTTCAGCGCCAGACGCGCATTTTCTCACAATGTCTATCTGGGAATGTCTAGATAATAAAGATGATGCTCTTGTTGGATTTGATCCGACTATCAAACTTTAGATAATTACTAAATTGCTCGTACGTATTTGATAGACACGAAACGAAGAAGTTTGCCTATTAATATTAAATAACTCCCTTATAATAACTTTTGGCATCGATTTGTTGTTCAAGGGGAAAGAATATGAATGATATCGTCTCGCAGATACGGGAAATTGTTGACGAAAATGGTCTACTAACTGGTGACGACGTGTCTGAGCGAATGATCCATATGTGGTATCCAAAACCCATAACAGCACTGTGCATAGTGCGCCCCACTACTTGCGAGCAAGTCTCTCAAATTCTTAAACTATGCAATGATAATAATCAAACAGTAGTGCCTCACGGGGGATTAACAGGTCTAGTCCAAGGGTGTAATTCGGAACCTACTGATGTCGTTCTCTCGCTTGAGCGAATGAATCAGATTGAAGAAGTTGATCCGGTGGGAAGAACTATGACTGTTCAAGCGGGTGTTCCTCTCCAGTTAATACAAGAAACTGCAGAATTATCTGATCTGATGTTTCCACTAGACTTAGGTGCCAGAGGATCTTGCCAAATTGGGGGCAATGTTTCCACAAATGCAGGAGGTAATCGCGTAATTCGTTTTGGGATGGCGAGAGAAAATGTTCTTGGTATAGAAGCCGTACTTGCAGACGGCACCGTAATGTCTTCACTCAATGTGATGATTAAAAACAACTCAGGATATGACTTAAAGCAATTATTCATTGGTACCGAAGGTACTCTTGGAGTCATCACACGGATAGTTTTGCGTCTAAGAGAGATCCCTCAAATACAGCCTACCGCATTTGCAGCGTTCGATAATTTCCAGCAAGTCACCAAATTCCTCCGATTTGTAGACCAAAGACTAGGGGGAGAACTTTCCGCTTTTGAAGTTATGTGGCATGACTACTATGAGGTAGTCACGACAGCACCAGCCGATAACATAAGGCCGGTTCCGGCCGACTACCCACTCTACGTCCTGATAGAGTCAATGGGGGCCGGAGCGAATCATAGCGAAAATAAGTTTAACGACATTTTAGGAGAGGCGCTCGAAAAAGGATTAGTTGCAGATGCTGCGGTAGCCCAGTCCGAATCGGATCGCATGGCCATGTGGAAAATAAGAGATTCTGTTGAACATTTCTTCCGTCATGGGCATGCATTTCTTTACGATGTTAGTCTAGCTATACGCTATATGGATGACTATGTCACTGAAGTCAAACGTCGATTACTCGATAAATGGCCAGACTCACATTGTCAAACACTCGGGCACATTGCCGATGGAAATATCCATTTCGCAATTGCGGTGGGAGACGATAGCTCTGAATCACATAAAGCAGTAAATGAATGCGTTTATGAACCACTTCAACCCATCAAAGGAGCTATTTCAGCTGAACATGGTATCGGAACTGAAAAACTCGATTATCTGAACCTAAGTCGGACCAAAGAAGAGGTGCAAATCATGCGGCTATTAAAACATTCTCTTGACCCTAATAACATTCTTAATCCAGAAAAAATATTCGTCTCTAACCGCTGATCTCCGGCATGTATGAATAAGCAAAGTTATTCCCTTGGAATTGTATTATCTACGGTAACCGACAACTCCATATCCGAAATAGTAGAAATGGCTATTCTTGCGGAGAAGTTAGGCTATGACTCGGTATATGTGAATGAAGGGCGTATGGACGCCCTTGCATGTGTTCAGGCTATAGCTGAAAAAACGAATGCAATCGATCTAGGTACTAATATAGCAAACATTCATTACAGGCATCCTTTTCTCACTGCAGCGACGTCCAAAATAATCGCTGAAATCAGTCGCGGCCGCTTCTCTCTCGGTCTAGGTATTAGTCATAAAGGCTTGCTAGGAAAGATCAACATTAACGCCGAAAATGGTCGAAAAAAACTGGAAGAACATGCTGCTTTTGTAAAACTAGCACTTCAAGGCGATGTAGGAGAAGGGTTTATTAAACCAAAACGGAGTTCGTTCAATATTCCTTTGTATCTCGCTGGGAATACGCGAGAAAGTGCTATCCTGGCAGGGAAGCTAGGTGATGGTCTGATGCCATACCTCACACCTCAAGAACACTTGCCTATTCTATTTGATTATGCGCTCAGTGCTTTTACCGGAGCAGATGAAAACTTCAACTGCGTACTAAGTATTCCAACGTTTGTTAGTGATAATAAAATGGCGGCACTATCAGCGGCAAAATATAATCTAGCTTTCTTCGCGCAGCTTCCTAACTACCGAAGACAATGGCGTCGTGCTGGTTATAAATCTGCGATCAACCAACTAAAAAGTATTTGGACAACCAGTAAGGACCGCCATAAGGCAGCGGAAGCTATCCCAACAGAGCTGGTTGAGCAGGTTTGTCTTTTCGGAAGTCCGAATGACTGTCGTTCCCAAATGACAAAATTCTTCCAATCTGGTGCCAAAGAAATTATTCTGGCCGTGAGCCCGGTAGATACTAATCGCCAATCCGCAACCAAGGACGCGCTAACTCAATTGATTAGAAAATAATCGTCTATTCCTGCTTGAATTTCCCGCCTACTTAAACCACCATTAAGGTTTCTAAATATTAACTTTTACTTACGGAACATCCATGCAAATTACAGGCAAGCTGCACGCTATTTTCGAGACAAAACAAATAACTGAGAGATTTCAGAAACGTGAATTCGTTGTTGAGACCGCTGACAATCCCAGCTATCCACAAATGGTTCTGTTTCAGCTTACGGGTGACAGATGTCAGAATATAGATCCGTATAAATTAGGTGACAATGTCACAGTAGAATTTAACGTTCGAGGTCGCGAATGGGAAAGTCCAAGTGGCGAAATAAAGTATTTTAATAGTTTAGATGCTTGGACAGTCACAACTAATTCAGGCTCTGCCGCTGAGCAACCGCCTTACGAGTCGGAAACGCCTTGGCCCGAGAATGAGGACGTACCATTCTAATAAAGGTAGCACAGTGTGAACTGATTACTTTATAAAATACCTGAGATGAATCAATGAATAAGATTACTTGTTTCAAGTCGTACGACGTAAGGGGGGAGCTAGGGCCCGAGCTTGATGAAGAGGTCGCGTACAGAATTGGAGTAGCATTTTCTGAATATTTGAAAGCAAAAAAAATAGTGTTAGGTGGCGATATACGACTTAGCACCGAGTCGCTCAAAGCGGCACTTGCTGATGGGATCACAGATACTGGAGCTGATGTTATTGATGTTGGAATGACCGGTAGCGAGGAACTGTATTTCGCGTCTTCCTATCTAGACGTCGACGGGGGCATAGAGGTCACAGGCAGTCATAATCCAAAAAATTATAATGGCATGAAATTCGTTGGGCGAGATGCATTACCAATAGGGCAAGATTCAGGATTGCGCGAAATACAAGCCTTGGCAGAGAATGTGAAGAAATTCGCTAGTATTAATAAAGGGACAATTTCCACAGCTTCAATCTTAGAAAAATATACCGACAAATTGCTCACCTTTTTTTCACATAAAAAAGTTAATCGCCTAAAAATTGTCTGCAACCCAGGAAATGGAGCTGCTGGGCATGTCATCGACGAAATTGAAAAGCGCTTTAGAGGTTTATCAATACCCATAGAATTCGTAAAAATAAATTTTCAAGCTGATGGAACCTTCCCTAATGGAGTGCCTAATCCACTCCTTCCAGAATATAGGAAGGTAACTTCCGATGCAGTTTTAAGAAATGAGGCAGACATAGGGATAGCTTGGGATGGAGACTTCGATCGGTGTTTCTTGTTTGATGAGAAAGGTCAATTCATTGAAGGCTACTATATTGTCGGACTGCTTGCCGCGGCTTTTTTAAGCAAAATGCCAGGCGAAAAGATCGTATACGACCCTCGAATGATTTGGAACACTATAGATATAGTCACCTTAGCTGGCGGCATTCCTGTGCAATGTAAAAGTGGGCACACATTTATGAAAGAACGTATGCGCGCTGAAAAAGCCGTATACGGTGGCGAGATGAGCGCTCATCACTACTTTAGAGACTTTTCCTACTGCGACAGTGGAATGATTCCTTGGTTGCTAGTAGTAGAATTGCTAAGTACCTCAAATATGCCTTTGTCTAAACTAGTAGGAGAACGTATAGCGGCCTATCCTTGTAGTGGTGAAATAAACT
>Ga0315330_10002310_pt1 | contig 13053 bp, 13 predicted proteins | sample M140m34915metaG_FD_203453 | JGI IMG/M metagenome (GOLD analysis project Ga0315330, IMG submission 203453) | Ammonia-oxidizing marine archaeal communities from Monterey Bay, California, United States - M1 40m 34915 | ecosystem: Environmental > Aquatic > Marine > Intertidal zone | place: USA...
ACTTCATGATGTTGCCCTTGTGCACCAAGGTGACGCTTGGTTGGTCGTTGTCGATGGCGTACTGGATGGCCGCACGAACGATACGAGCTGTGCCTTCTTTTGAAACGGGCTTGATGCCGATACCGGAGGTGTTGGGGAACCGAATCTTGTCGACGCCCATCTCGTTTTGGAGGAAATCAATAACGCGCTTCACTTCATCGCTTTCGGCTTCCCATTCAATGCCTGCGTAAACGTCTTCGCTGTTCTCTCGGAAGATGATCATGTCCACGTCTTGCGGGGCACGGACGGGCGAGGGGGTGCCGTCGTACCAGCGAACAGGGCGAACACAGGCGTACAGGTCGAGCTTTTGTCGTAGTGCGACGTTAAGGGAGCGAATACCGCCACCCACGGGGGTGGTGAGCGGCCCTTTGATGGAGACCAATCCGGATTTCATGGCGTCAAGGGTCGCTTGTGGAAGCCATTCACCGGTGGCGTTGAAGGCTTTCTCGCCGGCGAGCACTTCAGACCAGACAATGCCCTTCTCGCCGCCGTAGGCTTTCTCCACCGCAGCGTTGACCACGCCGATCATGACGGGCGTGATGTCCACGCCGATACCGTCGCCCTCGATGTAGTGAATCACGGGGTCGTTGGGGACCTTGAGTTGGCCGTCTTCCATGGTTACCGGTGTACCTGTCATGTCTCTCATCATCGCCCACCAACCTCTCCTTCAAGAATGAACCGCCCCTGCCCTGTGCATGCAAGGGCGCGTGGAATGGCGGGGCGGAAGTTCAGCCGTGGGCATAACGGCTGCTGGCCAACAGATTGAGCTGGATTGGGACAACGGCCCTTCACCGATGCAACTGGCCCTGCAAATGGTCGGTGCGTGCGCTTTGGCTGATGTGGTCATCGGGTTGAAAGAACGGCCCTTCACCGAGGCATGGGTTGAACTTGATTCAACCAGAGCTTCGGAAACGCCTCGTCGCTTTCTCTCCATCACGATGGTGTTTCACGTGGTGGGGGATGTTCCGGTCAAATTGCTTGAACGTGTGGTTGACAAAACACTGGAGAAGTATTGCAGTGTTTCGAGTTCACTCAATCCTGATATCCCCATCGATTGGAAGGTTGTCCTTCACGAATCTTCAGAGGCTTGAAGGGCGTCCTTGTTGAGAAAGGGCGTCGGTCAAGGCCTTGCACAGGGAGTCGTAGACGGGCTTCCATCGTGCGTGCAGGTTGCGAGGCGCAGCCATGGGCTTCCAAGCGTCTTCGACGGCCAAGACCGTAGCGAAGGGTTTGATCTGCTCGCCGCCCATGTCAACGATGAGGGAAAGGTGGTAGGCGTCCCTGTCGCGCTGAACTTTGAGGCTCGTCATGTCGACACGGCCACCCAGGAGAGATGCGGAGAGGCGTTCGTGGTCGAGCAAGTCCCGGGCGAGGGTGGCCAAGAGCGATTCAACCGCCTCAGTGGAGACGACATGGTGTGGCGCAAGCATGTCTTGGGCGTGTTCGTCTTCCTCGTCGTCCTCCATGAAGGCTGCGAGCGGGTCGTAGGTTTGCATCGTTTCTTGTTCGTTGGAAACCGGGGTGTTCAGGCCGAGGGCGGCGTAGATATCGATGTCTTCTTCATCGACCTCCGGAAGGGCAAACTCGTCAATCATGCTTAATCATGTCAACCTCTTCATACTTAATGCATGGTTTTTGATGAACCTTCATGCATCAGAATGTATCGGTGTTCATGACGCTGTTGACCATGGGTCCCAGCGGGGGAAACCCTCCATGACAGCATGGCACTGCTGAGCAGCCGTACGAGACACAGAAGGTAGCATCAAGTCAAACGGGTCATCGTGGAGGGCCCAGCAAATGTGTTTCGCCCAATCGTGTTCCTCGTACATCTCGGCAGGAATTCCCCCAAGGTCGCTACAGACATAGTTGACCACCGTGCGCCTGCTCGCTTCATAGTCGTCGATGACGTTTTCGGGAATGCCGAGAATGGACCCCAGCAACCTTTCCGCCTCTGCGTGGTGAGGAGGGAGTTTCGTGGCATCAGGCTCAAAGAGGCGCCCTCTTGCCCCTCTCGCATGATAAAAAGCATCGGCAAGAAAGCCGAGGCTTTGCTCCTGGCCGGCAATAAACACCACAAAGCGAGGTACCAAAACAGCAGGCAAATTCTTCTTCCTGCCAACGGCGGAGACGCCCTTCTTGAGCGTTGGACGTCGTCGAAGATACACGCCTGGCTCAACCAGGATGCCCAACGGTAAGAGGTCCAAACGAAACGCTTCCACCCAACGGAGGAACGTGACTTCATCCAAGCCTCGACGGTTGAAGCTGAAAAACCAACCGTCCCTGACGCCAGCCTTGATGGTGTTGATCACTTCAACGGCCGCTTCGTTCATCCCCCAGCCTTGCTCGCCGCAGTACTCTATTTTCGCCTGCATAATCGTCGTGTATTGCCCCTCTACTTTCCACATATTTCCACCAACTTATCACTATCATGAATGCTATTTAATTATTAAAAACTTTCCATCCTCTTCCGCACGTCTTGGAAGGAAAGCAAGCCTCATACCAACCCGCATTCTGCAAACATCATGGCCCGCCGACGCACCCTGGTCGTGGCGGTTCTTCTCCTCGCTCTGTGGTCGAACCAAATGGTGGGAGCATCTCCAAACGGCCTCGGTTCGGAAGCCAACGAGGGATGTCTCTGTCATACCCCTCAAGCGGACACCAAAGTCGTGCTCTCTGGGTTCCCTGATGCTTACGAAGCCAACACCACCTACACGTTGACACTGGAAGTCATCAGTGCGATTGAAGCGATGGATAACCGGTCCCAAGGCGGGTTCCGTATGCTTGTTTCCGAGGGGCAGGTGGTCCATGACAACACGACCATGCAGGAACTTGACAACGGATGGACCCACACCTACAACGGCTCTTCTCAGCGAACTTGGACCTTTGAGTGGACCTCGCCAACAAGCAACGACAGCGCCACCACGTTCACGGTTCACGGCAATGCTGTCAACGGCAACAACGCACAAACGGGGGACGCATGGTCGACCATGGACCTCGTTGTGCCGGGTGTCATGTACGAAGGCGACCTCACCCCAGATGAGGGCGTTGATGGTGTGAGCCAAACCGATCGTCTGGTTCTCGCCGTAGGCCTCTTGCTCATTTTCGGACTGCTGTGGTCCGTAGCCCGACCCTGATCAGTTGACGAACTCGATTTGTCGATTTCGGAGAGCCCTGAGTTGACGATTCTCGGTGGAGCCGTGAATTTGGTCGCTCTTTACACCGGTCAAGACCAGCATCACGCGTAGTTCGTCGCCGAGTTCTTCACGCACGGCTGCACCCCAGATGATTTTGGCATTTGGAGAGATTTGCTCCTTGATGAGTTGGGAGCAACGTTCGGCCTCACCCAACGTCAAACTGCTCCCACCCACCACGTTGATGAGGGCGCCGCGGGCATCGCTCATGTCCAAATCAAGGAGTGGAGAGTGCAAGGCTTCCATGGTTGCGGCGTCGGCACGACCAGGGCCCTTGGCGCTTCCAAGGCCGATCATCGCCACACCCGCTCCTGAATTTACGATGGATTTCAAATCTTCAAAGTCAAGATTGACCATGCCGTCGGTGGTGAGTAATTCGGTCACGCCGGTGATTGAACGAACCAGCAGTTCATCGCCCACACGGAAGGCGCTCGCAATCGGGAGGTCTTTGACGCCTTCAATTTCCAGCAGACGTTCGTTGGGAATGACCAAGATGGTGTCGCAATGTTCGCGTAGACGCTCGAGTCCCCACTCAGCGTTCTGTTTTCGGAGAGAACCTTCGGACTTGAACGGGTACGTGACCACGGCGATGGTCATGGCGCCTTGGGCTTTAGCGAGTCGTGCAATGTGCCCTGCAGCACCGGTTCCCGAGCCACCTCCCATGCCGGCCGTGATGATGGCAAGTTGGGTGTCGTTGGTGATGCGACGGAGCACACGTTCAGATTCAAGGGCAGCAGCTTCGCCTTTGGTGGGGTCTCCGCCGGCTCCTCGTCCTCGCGCCGTTCTCCCAATGAGGATTTTTTCTTGTATCGGTGATTGGAGAAGAGCCTGCGCATCGGTGTTGATGGCATAACCGGTCACGTAGGAGGACTCAAACAACTTCTCATCGAACAAACGGTTGATGGCGTTGCATCCTGCGCCGCCAACACCGTAGACACGTATCCGAGGTTGGAGCGACTCAAGCAGCGCTTTCAATTCCTCTTCGGATCCCTGGTCAGGAGCCTCTTCGTGGTGAACCACACGTTGCTCCTCATCGGAGAGTTCCAGTACACGTTCAATCAAATGGCGCATGGCCACATTTCAGTTGCGGACATTTTCAATGTGCCGCCCTTACAAGGGTGCAGGAGACGGGTTTGCGAGGCCGTTCGAGAAAGCCGTTTCAGTCTCGAAGACCTTCTTCGGTGACCTGGTAGACGCATTCTCCATCGGGGAGGTTGGGTGAGTCAACCAGTCGAGCAATTCGGCGTCCGCCCTTGGCCTTTCGGAGGTAGAGTCGGAAGGTGCTTGCGTGGGCCAAGATGTGACCGCCGATGGGCTTGGTAGGGTCGCCCCACATGGCATCGGGTTTGGAGTGCACTTGGTTGGTGACCAACACGAGCGCGTTGTTCACATCGGCGAGCTTCTTGAGGTCCTTCAGGTGGCTGTTGAGCTTTTGTTGTCGGCGTGCGAGCATGCCTCGTCCAATGAACTCCGCTCGGAAGTGGCTGGTGAGGGAATCGACGATGATCATCTTCACGTTCAAGCCCTTGCTCATGCGCTTGATTTCATCGGCCAAGAGCATCTGGTGGGCCGAGTTGTAGGCTCGGGCAACGTGGATTCGGGACAGGACGTAATCCGGGTCTAATCCGTGGCCTCGAGCCATCTGAGTGATGCGCTCGGGGCGGAAGGTGTCTTCCGTATCGATGTAGAACACATCGCCGTCAAAGCCACCCTGGTCCTCTGGCATCGTGCAGTTCACGGCCAATTGGTGTCCAATCTGTGTCTTTCCACTGCCGAATTCACCGTAAACTTCGACGAGGGCTTGGGTTTCAAACCCGCCACCGAGGAGGTCGTCAATGGATTGCACCTTGGAGGAGAGTTTCTGGACTTCACGGCGTCGCTCAAGGAGTGCATCACCGGAAACAAAGCCACCGATGTTGGCCATTTTCTTGGCGGCAGCGATGATCTTGGCAGAGACGGCTTCACCGAGTTCAGCTTCTTCAGCGAGGTCAGCGGGCGACATGACGGCAAGGCCCAGCAATTCTTCAAAACCGGCCTCACGCAACTTTTCTGCGGTCGCAGGTCCCACGCCGGGGAGGTCTTCGATGGTCACTTTGACCTCTTCTTCTTCGGTCATTGAAACAACCTCTTCTTCCTTCGGTGCTTCATTCTTTTCAACTTCAATACTGATTTTTTTCTTCGATTTTGTTGGCATGTTCCATCCCTTCAACCCACGGTGGTGTGCTTCCCTATATGAAGAAGCGAAGGAGGGCTGGGCTCTCGAGAGGGTACAGTCCAGTGTATTTCCGCCGTGCGAATCGGCTTCAGTCCTGCGTTTCATTCACTTTTCGTTTTGATTTCGTCAAACTGAAAGTGATTCAAAACCGACGTTCCATGGCCTCGGCATCAAGTGGATTTGGCGGTGATTCATTGCTCTCGTAAGCGATGACGACAAGATGTCGTATGTCGATGGAATCGTTGCCGGCGTCAATGGTCACGTTGAGCGCCCAATCACCGCCCTCGACGTTGTATTGGTTGTGCGTCCATGACGCCTCTTGTCCGTCCCCAATTTGTTCGGTGTGGAAGGCTTGTTCGTTGCCCTCTGGGTCGTTGAGGTGCCACGTCACCGTGGTTTGGGTCCCAGGAATGATGTCGTTTTGGTTGGTGATGGTGGAGTCGATGCCCAAGTATTCGGGTGCAGGGCATTGACAGTCAGGTGACGTGGCCAGTACCATGGAATCTGGAGCATCGGTGTTGGTCTGGGTCCAGTCGATTTCTTTGTCAATGCGCAAAACGAGTTGCATGGATTTCTCGTTGTCGCTTTCGTCGGTTGCCGAAAGCACGGCGGTAAACAACCCGTGCGTTTGGTAGGTGTAGGTGATTTGCGCCTTTTCGTTGGCGTTCACGGAGACAGCGTTTGAACCGACTTCATCATCGCCCGGGTCGAAGGTGAAGGTCTTCATGTTCCCTGCCTTTGAGGTCACTCGTGCGAAATCAAAGGAGAGCTCAACCCCGATCGTGGACAACACGGCTCCGTTTTGGATGCGTTCGGTGATGGCCCCAGAAGTCGCATCGTAGTGAACATTCATCGAAATGGGGTTGTTCTCATCGCTGCCATCTTCGGTTCCCAAACAACCTGCCAGCGATGCAGCGAGAAGGATGGCGAGCACGACCATCGTCTTGGTGTGCTCGGCTCGCATGGACCGTGTAAGTCGCACCACCTCATGAAACCACCCGTTTTTCATGATGGGTTGGAGACGGTGGTTTGAAAGCGGTGAACCGTGGCGCAAGGGACAGCGAGGTGGGGTAGTCTGGATATCCCGTCGGGCTCATAACCCGGAGATCGATGGTTCAAATCCATCCCTCGCTACCATCACCCGTACTGATAGTAGTCATGCTTTGGCTGCAGACTGTCCAGCGCTGTTTGAAGGCGTGCGTTCGCGGCTTGTTCTCCGGCGATGATGGCCGCCTGCTGGGCTTCGAGCCGAGCGCGTTCAGTCTGGAACCTTTCGGCGTGTGACGGAACGATGGAGCTGGTGTTGTGGAGCGTGGTCAGCACATCGTGCAGCAAAACCGCCGGTGAGCCGTGGGGTTCGAGTTGGAACACACCGTTCGCTTGGATCACATCACCCGCAGCAGCAATGGCACTCAGGAAGCGGTCAGCATGTCCTTTGTTGGGCAAGGCGTCGACCGCAGCCCTTGCCGCCGCCAAATGCCCCGGGACCATTTTTTCACAGCGCCCGAAGGCTTTCGCAGCCTTGCGCTTCTTTCCAGCCGCGGCCCAAAGGCGTCCTGCACGAAGGTGGTCTTCGTGTTCCGGTTGCATTGAAGCCAACATCTGAGGTGCATGCTTCTGAAGCACCTTCACCAAAGCCTTGCGTTCGCCGTGCATGCGCCTGATGGTGGCTGCGCTTTGGTCGGCCTTGCCTCGCATCAGGTAGATGTCACACATCAAACGTAGACCTTTGAGAAGGAAGATTTGGTCTTGAGGTTCACGTTTTTTCCGCCCCAACATCATCTCGCAAAATTGCGTGGCCATCACTTCCGAAAGTTCCAACCGGCCTTCCTGAACGTAGCGTTCAATTTGATGCAAGGTCTGCGAGGGGTCCTGCATCCCGAACATGGTAACACTTCACCTGAACATGCTCGAGGCTATGATGCCTTTGCTGCCACGGTTCATTGTTGGCCTTCTGCGTTTATGGGCCATCGTCGGCGAGAGCCTGCCATGGGCGATGACTGCGTACTGGCGATTTCAGGCACCCCGGGGGTCGGGAAAACCAGCCTTTGCGAGGTGCTCCAAGCCCGTGGTTGGAACCTTCTCTCCCTCGCCGATTTGGCAGACGAACACGGTTGTTTGGAGGACGTGGATACCGACGACGGTGCCGCACCCATTGACATCCACCGGCTCGCAGAAGCCTGGGAATCCTCGTCTTCGGGTCGCTGGGTTGTCGACGGGCACTTGTCTCATCTCCTCGATGTGGACGGCTTGGTCCTTCTTCGCTGTCGACCCTCTGCATTGGCCCAACGGCTTGAAGCCAGAGGTTACAAGCCCGGAAAAGTTCGAGCCAATGTCGAATGGGAGATGACGGCCGGACACTGGGCTGAATTGCTTGAATTCGAGGTTGAACTCCCCCTCTTGGAATTGGATGCAGGTCGCCATTCTTCGGAAGAGTTGGCGGCTCGAGTGGAAGCGTGGTGTGCGGAAGGGCTGCCGACCAAACCGATGCAGGAATTGGCCGACGAAGCCGTTGATTGGCTTGGCGAAACGCAGGATTAACCGGTTTGACTTCCATAAACCATAACACCCCGTTGGAAGTGGTTCTTGCATGGCCCTTGAGAAAATGCGTCGTCGCTGGGAAGCATGGCTCCAACCTTTGCTGACCGCCTTCTCCAAATTATCGCCTTCGACGGTGACCTGGCTGGCGCTTCCTTTCGGTGTCGCTGGTGGTCTGTTGGCGATGTACGCCCCTGACGATTCCACGGGTGGCGGTTGGCTCCTCAGCGCCGCGCTCATGATCGCTCTCGCCATGCTCTTTGACGGTCTTGACGGCTCGCTGGCTCGGGCCAAAGGAGAAGTCACTCGATGGGGAGATTACCTTGACCACACCATCGACCGCGTGCTCGACGGCGTGTGGGTGGTGTGCATCAGCGCCTCCGTGTTTGTGGGCGACATGACCCTCGGCTTTGCGGCCGCTTTCCTGACCCTCCTGGGCTCGTACATGGGCACCCAAGCCCAAGCCGTTGCAGGCGCCAGAAATTACCGAGGTTTCTCCCGAGCCGACCGTACCGTGCTGACGCTCCTTTCCTTGGTCGTGATGGGCGTCATGGTGTTGGCCGGTTGGACGATCGACGCCACCTACCCTGGATGGTTTAACCACATTGAAGTGAACCCGTTGAGCCTCATCGTCTTCATCTCGGCCATCGGTGGCTTGTGGACGTTCACGGTTCGGTTTCTTCAGGCAAAAGCAGAAATTCAGGCCCTCGACAAGTCCGACCCCCTGCCTCAACCTGGTTTGGAAAACGAGCAAGATTGATGAGTCATTGGTCCGCTCCAAACGGTCTGTTGATGGGCTGTTTTGTCCATTTTGAAGCGACATAGTCATAACGGACGAAGGCGACATAGTTGATGATGGGTAGCCCAAAGGCTGAACGAAACGGTGGTCTGCGCGCCGTCATCTTGACCGCAGTCATGCTTCTTGCACTGGCTCCTTTGAGCTCGGTTCACGCCAACGATAGCGAGGGCGACCCGGCCAATTTACAGGCACAAAATATCCAGGCCGTGTTCGATAATGTTTCGGAAACCACCCTCATCACGTGGGACAACATCGCCACCGGTGGGTCCGAGTTGACCGGCTTGTTCAGCGCCACCTACATGCTCTACAGGCATTCCTCTCCCATCGACGCTGGCAACCTCGCCACGTTGGAACACTTTGAGGAAGTGGATGCCTGTGAATCAGGCGAAGCCGGAGGAAACCCGTTCAATTGTCAAGGTGGCATCCATTCTGGACACGCCGTGACCTTCCCCGTGTCCCCCGGGACCAACGGGACGTTCTACTACGCCATCACGACCATGTTGTCCGACGGCACGGAAGCCGCCGAGTTGTTGTTCAACGGGTCCCAGACCTACGAACCGGTGGAAGAGATCACCCGTTCGGTCTACACGCCCTTCCTCATCTCCGTGAACTTTGATGCCGCCAGCAGCCAAACGACGCTCAACTGGCTCAACTACAACGCCATCAACAACATCCTGCCAACGACAGGTCCCGATGCTTTGCAGATTCGTGTGTGGCGAACGGACTATCAAATTACACGCGAACTGGGCTCTTATCTCGTCGCCCAAGAGACGCCCATCGCCGTCTTGAACGCCACCGACAGTTCCTACACGGTGGAGGTTCCACCCAACACCGAACGCAGCAGTTACTACTCCATCACCTACCTCTTGCCCAACTACACGGAAGACGGGGATGATTACGAAGACATCCGCTTCGTTGGCGACAACACGATGGCAGAACCGGTGCTTGAAGACAACCAACCTCCAGACCAACCGATTCTGCTATCAGCGGAATTTGCCTCGAACGCCGATGGCACGGGCACGACCACCATTGCGTGGGGCGACGTGGCCGCTGAAACCGGTGAAACCTACCGGGTCTATCGGTCCGACCAACCCTTCGTCACCATTCTGCGAAACGATGTATCGCTGGTCGTTGAAGGCATTCTTGAAGGCATCAACTCCTACGAAGTCGAGGTGCCTCAGGGCTTCCTTGGGTACTCCTACTACTGCGTGGTCACCGTTGACGCCACCGGTGTCATCAACACCGACACCACCGGAGATGCATGCACCAACGGCATCGAAGAGAACGCCTTCTACGGCTGGGTGGCCGAACCCACCAACGTCTTTGCGGAGTTCATTGGCGACCGCACCACACGGGTCACATGGAGTGACCAACTCGGCATCGAGGGCGAGATTTACCACATCTGGTACACCACCTATCGCGTGAGCGGCGCTCAATTCGTTGAAAACGAGACGATGTACTATCTGGGAACGGTGGGCGACGGCATCGGTTCCTTTGATGTTGAAGTCCCCGAGGACGAATACCGAACCAATTCGTTCTACTTCGTCACCTCCGAAGCCCTTTACGGCAACGTCAACGGCACCTATCACTACACCGGCTTGGTTCAGAATTACTTCCAGGTGCCCTTTGAAGACACCCGTGCGCCCAATCCCCCGAGGATCAAGAACGCCTACTCCATCGGTTCCATGAACCTCGTAAGCCTTGAATGGTTCAACGAGGACGAAAACAACGAATCCTATTCCATTTGGCGCCATTATGGTGAGCCCTTTGGCGCTGACGAGAACGATGTTTCCACCATTGAAAGCGACGGTTGGGAACCCGTCCTCATGGACATCGACGCCAGCACTGTGGTCAGCGACACGCTCACCCGTGAGTTCACGATTCCAACCGATGTTGACCGCAACGTCTGGTACGCCGTGACCATCACCGACGAGTTCGGGAATTTCAACAGTGAAATCTTTGCAGGTTTCGGTGGAAACGCCTTCAAGGTCGCCGAAGATACCCTGCTGCCCGCCGGGACCTTGACCGTGTTCAACGACGATGGCGAACTCTACGATAGCACCACCCTGGTGGCGGGGCAATACACCCTGCGTGTCCAGGTCAACGAAGACCTCGGCACCACACCGACCGTTCGCATCACCACCTCCAACGGCGGTGTGCTGACCGGTGAAGACGAGCCGTTGTCCCTGCTCAACGACAATCGAAACAACCCCGCCCTCGGCCCCCTCTACACCTACGATTTCAGCATCCTCTCGAGTTCACAGGCCGGTGATATGACCGTCTATGTGGTGATGGAAGACGAGTCGAACAACGAGGTCAACCAAAGTTGGGACCACCTTTCCATCGACGCTCAACTTCCTTCCATTGACATCTTCTCGCCCACGCCATCCAGCGACGGCTCGAAGTACCTCTACGGCAACAAAATCAACGTTCTCGCTGGTGTAGAAGACGACGTCGTGGTCATGTCCTTCCAATACCGCTTCACCTACCACTTTGGCGGCACCACGGGCGTGTCCCTCTCCACCCCGTGGTCAGATTTGACCGGCATCACGTATCTGGATGAGAACAACCGCTCCCTAACGGCGGACATGGAAATCTCTGCGGGCAACTTTGAGCCGGGTATCCACCGCTTGAGCGTTCGAGCGACCGACGCCGCTGGCAACGAGGTCTCCAAGAACGTCGAGTTCATTGTGGACTATTGCCGCAACCGACTGGACGGTACCACCGTGTGTTCGTACGAAGAAGCCCTCAAGCCCCCTGTTGAACCCGAGACCATCACGCCGTCTTACACCGACCCACCCTATGTGTTGGTTTGGATCATCGGTATCGTGAACGTCTTGGCCATCTTGGTTTCCCTGATGATCGTTCAGACCAGCATGTCCGGTCCGAAGAAGAAGAAGCGAGGCGATGACGACGAAGACGACGAATCTTGGATGGCTGAATTCATCGGTACGAGTCAAGACCTCGACATGGACGCTGTCACCGGCACCGGCAACACAGCGGCTCCAGAAGAAGAGAAGAAGGAAGAAACCAAGTCCACAGCGCCGGAAGACGATGATGACGATCCCTTTGCCATCAACGTCGTTCAACGAAAGTCTCGCCGTCGTAAGAAGAAGGAAGAACCCGAAGAGGACGACGATGACGACGATGACGACGATGACGACGACGATGACGACGATGACGACGACGATGATGACGAGGACGATGCCCCACGAAAGCGGCCTGCTCGTAAGGTCGGCCGTCGCGCAGCTCCTCGAAAAGCCCCCGTGAAGCGCCGAGCCGTGAAGCGGAAATCTGACGACGAGTAAGGCTTCATCCCTCGGGCACGGACACAGGCGGTCTCACCATGAGAAAGCAAGAGAAAATCGGTTACGGCTTGGTGGTGCTTGCAGGCCTTCTCATGGTTGCAGGCTCGCTCGGTTTTGTCATTGAGGGCGAGGTCAACGAGGTCCCTACCCCCAACGTTCCTGAGCGGACGTTTTTCGCCGACGAACCGCTTCCCGAAAACGGCCTCAGAACCTTCATCTCAGCCAGTCTCACGTTGAAGTGGGATCGGGATGACATCTACGTGGTCATCGTGGACGAAGACAAGAAGAACACCTGTGATGCAACGCCTCCCGGCTTGTTTAACGCCGGCTCACCAACGGCGTGCACCGCCTACGATGGCGATGCGCTTGCTGGTGGGGACGATGGCAGCAAGGGGTTGAGTTGGGACGTCCAACCCGGTGTGCATTATGTCGGCCTTGGTACGGAGGGTAAAGCGCTACCGGCTGGAACGGAGGTGAACGTGTTCTACGAGGTGCAGCTTCAAGCGGGCTTTGTCGCTTACTTCCTCTTTGCTTTGTTGGGAATGGCTGGTTTTGCCTACACTCGGGTGGAGTGAGTTCATTCCACGCCTTCGTAATAGGTCGCCACGGCATCGTCAATTTCGTTGAGCACCGCCGCTTCATCAACCGTCAACGTCGTGCCGTTTCTACGCAGGGCCTTTCCGTTCACCCACAAATCCATGCAATCGGCGCCGTTGAAGATGAGGTTCGCCAAATGCCGATTGTCTGAGCGCCCCCGAGGACGCATGCGGACGTCGTCCAGGTTCCATACGGCCCAGTCTCGACTTCCCTTGGTGGCCAAGTCCATGGCGTCCACTGCAGGAAGCAGGGTTGAGTCCCAATGGTCATGGCGTTGAACCAATGAGGCCAGGCGCGCCTCAGCCTGCATGTTGAGCCCGTTCCCCGATGAGGCAGCCCCGTCCGTTCCCAATCTGACGTCGACGC
>Ga0315330_10002312_pt1 | contig 13048 bp, 12 predicted proteins | sample M140m34915metaG_FD_203453 | JGI IMG/M metagenome (GOLD analysis project Ga0315330, IMG submission 203453) | Ammonia-oxidizing marine archaeal communities from Monterey Bay, California, United States - M1 40m 34915 | ecosystem: Environmental > Aquatic > Marine > Intertidal zone | place: USA...
TGTTGTTACTTCCATTACTTCATTTAATGTATTTAAACGAGATGATGTATCTACAGCTTCTATATCAGGTTTACCTTTAGCGGTAGAATCAGTCAGACTGCTTGCCCACATGCCATCAAATTCAATTTTTTTATTATTTTTAGCAATTGAAGCATTTTCCACAATAATTGCTGAAAGAGCATTATGTATATCCAAAAAAGTAAGAGTATCTTTATTGTGGAGCATATTTCTTAAAGACTTTCTTCTATCTTCAGTTGTAATTGAGTTCTTTAGTTGATTCTTGATTGATGTTGATGAAATCCCTTCTGTGTAGGGCACTTCAATTAATTCTCCATCCCACTCTTTCAACACTTCGATAACACTTTTTCTAATATTTTTTTGAATACCGGTTGTCCAATCATCTCCATGAACCACATATTTTGGTTTAAGATTTCTTAAATTTTCTGTGTAATCCAGTGTTCTCTGTTCAATTACGTTATTCACGAATTTAATATTTGAAATTACCTGAAACCTATCTTCAAAATTCATTATCGGGAGTTTTTTATAAGTGCTAATAGCTTTATCAGTTAATAATCCAACTGTTACATCACCATATGAGTTGGCCACTTTAAGTATATTCATATGTCCAGGATGAATTAAATCTGCACTCATACCAACGTATACTTTGGGATTTTCCATGATATAAATACTATAATTCAATTTATCATTGAAGTAGATAGCAGAAAAAAAATAATTTTCTTTGTAGAAAACCTAAGTCATTTTCGTTTTGTTAAGCCTTTGTTTGATTATTTTTTACACAATAATTTTAATTTAAAATTATTGTGTATTGATTACCCGTTCGATATAAGTGAAAGTACATATCCAAACCTAGAAGTCATCAAGATTAAAAATAATACTCATAAAATTAAAATACTTAAAAACCTTAAAGGAGACATGTTTTTTACAACCACTCCAAGCATTGGAACCTCAATATTTCCAAAGAGCAAAGTTTACCCGAAAGAATCCAGGCCGAGCTACATGTATCTCTTTCATTCTCTTGTAAGCCCAAATGAGATGTATATTAAAAATTCATTTAAAAACTTTGATGTAATATTTTCGCCATCAGAAACTATTTCAAAACAACTTAAAATTCTAGTATCTAGAGATACAGAAATAGTAACTTCAGGATATTTACTATTTAATAATATTGATAAATATTCTTTGAGATTTAGCAAAAATAATAAAGTTTTAGTTGCTCCAACCTGGGGTAAAGAAGGAGTTAATGAAATTTTAAATAATATAAATCAAATTTATGATTTTAATTCCAAGTTAGGTTTTGAAACAGTTTTTCGCCCTCACCCCATGACAGATTTAAAAAAGTTTGATATAGGATCAGGAATTATTCTCGATTTAAATTTAGACCTAAAAAATCTTCACGAATACGAACATTTAATCACTGATTACTCAGGAATTGCTTTAGAGTATGGCTATTTAACAGGTAGATCAATTTTGTTTCTCGATGTAAAAAAGAAAATAAAAAGAAAAGTAGGAAAATTAGAAACCAGTTACTTGTTTATAGAGGACGAAATGAGAACGACTTTAGGGGACATTGCTAAGATAGATGATTTATCAAAGCTAAAACAATTTCCAGAAATTAATCAGAATGAATATTCTAAATATATTAATTTAATAAACAGTCATTTAGAATCTCTAGAGAAGACAATTGATTATTTAGGAAAGTTTTGAATTAATCAGAACTAGAAGATCTGTCTAGATACAAAGGTTGATTATTATCTACACCTCCTTGAATCAAATTTTCAAATATATTGATTTCTGGAGGTAGCTCAGAATTATTTATAGATTCTTCATTAATATAAGTATTAATATCTATGCCATCGTTATAAAGTTTTTCAGAAATATACAAAAGCACATTTTGTAATATTCTTTTTTCAAAATCTAAACTAATTCCATCTGGGGGTCTAATCGCTAAAAATGTTCCGTATCTATCTTGGATATCTAATCTTGTAATACTTTCAGAATCATATTGTGTCAAACTTGTACAATTTTTTGTTAAATATGGTCCATGATCTCCGGCTATGATAATAAAGCTTTTTGCAAAAACATCTGCCAACTCATTGATATCCTTTTTCATTTCATTGTTTGCTTTATCTAAATCTAATTTCCACATATTTTTCTCATTTTCTTTACACTCACCTGAATTTTGCGTATGACCTGGATAATTAGAGTGAGAATATAAAAAAACTGGTTGATTAAGCGAATCAATTTTTTTTAAGAAATTCGATTTTTGATTTAAATAAACCTCGTGGGGCTTTGAAAAAGTTAAATCTTTAAAGACTTGTCTTCCTCTCAGTAGAGAAGTAAATAAGCTGAAAGACCTGTCAGCATCTGATGGAAAATATATATCATAATTTGGTTCACGAGTTGGCGGAAGATAAAAAGAGCTTGAAAAAATTCCGACTGATAGATACCCGTTGTCCTTTAATAATTCATTAAAACTAGAATATCCACCAGTCACAAGACGTGCATTCCTCTCATCATATACTTCTGCTTGACCTTGAAACACGCCGGCCATCGTTGCTAAAGAATAAGCACCGTGACTATATACACCATTATAAATTTCAAACCCCTGTTCTTTGAGATATTGAGTTTGGGTAGAGTTATCAAAACCATATAATTCAAGTGTTTCATTTTGTGGGTAGCCATCATAAATTAGAAAAATAACTGAAAATTTATTTTCTAAATTCGATTCAGTTGAGAACAGAGATGCAGATTTTATTTTATTTAACTCTGGGTTGCTACTGTTTAAAGAAATGTTTGGAACTATAGATATGATTCCCAGGGCTAAAAATATAAAAAAGATTTGTTGAATTGAATATTTATCAACAACTATTAAGAAACCAAAAATTATTATATATAAAAAAATTAAGTTTAGAGATTTTGAATTTTTGGCCCATTGAAAAGTATTGCTTAAAGTATTCATTTCGAAAGCAATAAATAAGAAAACTGTAATAACTGGAAGCACAAAATTAATATCTAAGACACTATCTACAATGTTGCTAAATATAAATATTAGACAAAAACTTATTAAAAAAAAGTAGGAAACTAGTTTTACTTGTTCAATGAAAAAAAGTATTTCATTATTCGAAATTAAGTATCTAATAATTGGAATCAATGTAAAGAAAACATATAAGATTGATTTTTTTCTAAAACTGAACGACTTTAAAACATTATCTTGAATTTTAAAAATATAAAATAATGTAATAACAAAAAATATCAAAGATATTGAAAAAACCTTATCTCCGAATGTTTTAAATGGAACATATTGAAATATGAAAAATATTGAGATTATTAAATAAAAAAATAATAAATAGGGAGTTCCAATACTCTTGATTTTAAGAAACAGTGCATTCTTATTTATATGCTTAATAGACTGAATATTTAATATTGATATTGAAACTAATATTAAAAGTAAAAAGAAAATTAATATTTCAACAAAATTTTTATTTAGGCCATCTTGAATCGGATACCTCAAAATAATTAAAAGATTAATATTTAAAAACAGTGCGACAGAAATTGGAAGATAGTTTTTTTTAATATAATCAATTTTTTTTTTCACTTATAGAATTATAAACTTAAATTATACGAATATTTTTAAAAATGTGGGTCGGGTGGGAATCGAACCCACGACCTTGAGCTTAAAAGGCTCCTGCTCTACCGATTGAGCTACCGACCCAATATATTACAAATTGATGGTACACGAAAAATAAAAATAAATTAAATAAACTTATTCTTCCTCTTTATTTAAAAGATCTCCAACTTTATTTTTTCCATCCTCAATAAGTTCAGTTAACTCATTACTTATTTTTTTTATAATTTCTTTAGTTTCCGATTTAATCTCTTCATCCTTAACTGTCTCATCTACAGCTGTTATTAGATTTTTAAGTATCTCTTTACTGTTATCTAAAGTTAATTGAAAAGAATCTTTAAGGTCATCAACTGGATTATCGCCTACTACCTTATCCTTTATTTTCTTTTTAATTTCTGACACATCATTAGAAATCTCATCCCATGAATTATTTCCCGTGTTATCCATTATTTAATAATATCTATATGGTTAGAATTTTGCTTTATCTTTAAAAAGAAGATTTGGATTTTTATTTATTCTCTGTTTAGCCCATCTTGCTGGTGCTATTAATCTAAAAAAAGGTGGCAAAAACGGTCTGGTGTATTTTAAAAATGCAAGGTTAAAGCCTAGAATAAATGATTTTAACTTACTGTCTTTAACACCATAAAGTTCTTTAAATTCAATGGGGAGTGTATTAAAAGCTGTAAAAGCAATAAAAGGCCAGATTGGTTTAATATGGGTTGGCACCGGGCCTCCCGCAATAATTTCCTGAACATCTTTTGCTACATCGGTATAAATCAAATAGTTGTTAGTTTTAGACTTTTCAATAACCCAATTTTTTAAACCCTCATGTGTCTGTGGCATTTCTTTAATATTCACTAGAACTAAATCTGCAGAAAGCATATTTTCTTTGTGGTATTGATTTTTCTCTTCCTCAGTCAGCTTTTTTACTGTTTTTTCATAAAAATAAATTGAAGAAATCTGTAAACAAGCATGAACCCAAAGTAACTGTTCATGATCTAAGGCATCATATATATCACCAGTAATTTCATCAGTACCTTTAATTACTTCATGTAATTTATTTATTCTATGAGCACTCTCATCCGCTTCTTTTTTGGTGCCAAAAGTAACAGAGTTTTGTAATGATAGTGTTCTAATTAATCTTTTCCATGGATCTCTTTGGTAAAAAGATGTTTGCCTAGCACCAGCTGCAATTAGCGGATGAGCAGCGTGCATTAAAAGTGCCCGCGCACCTCCAAAAAGTACGGTAATTTCTTTATTAACCTTCCACATCATTGAGTTTGGGCCAAAATATCCTGGATCACCATTCATATCTTTAAATTTTAGGCTACTTTATAGTTAATATTGAATTAGAAATTATGGAATTAAATTATATAACCTATCAAGGAATACCAAGCTACAACACATATGCATACGGAATATGCACTTTCTCCACAATAAAATACCTTGTTAGGAACGACTTTGATGTAAAACTAATTTTCCCCCTAAGAGAAAAAACTGCAACAACAGATATTTCAAAGCTTCAAGATTTTTATGAAATGTATGAAGATTTTGAAATTAAGCCAACAAAACATTATCTACCTTTTGGGAGAATTAGAGTATTTGAAAAATACATGTACATAATTAGTCATATTCTTTGGTCATACTATGTTTCAAGAAAGTATTCGAAAAGTAATACAAATTTAATCTTTACTCTTTCTGACTGGGTTTTTTATTTTCTTTCAAAAAAAAATATTAATGTGATTTATGAGTGTCACGACCTTACAAATATTAGAAAAAAATTGGTATCAAAAGCGATGCAGTCAAGTAATTCCAAAATTATATGTATCAACAAGTACATTAAAGAAGACTTGCTTTTAGAAGAAGGAGGTAATGTAATCGTTTTAGAAAACGGGTTCGATGAGGATATTTTTACCAGAAAGAATAAAGGTAATAAAGTAAAAATAGTATATTCTGGAAATCTTCAAAGGTTTGGAAAGTCTAGGGGAGTTAAAGAGATTATACGGTATTTTCAAGAATCAGAACATATTAACAATTCTGAACTACATATCTTTGGTGGGCCCACAGAAATAGCAACTAGCTTAAAAAAGGACTTTAAACATGAAAATATATTTATTCATGGTCACACGACTAGGTCAGAATTATCCAAGGTTTTAAGTGAAGCCCATATTGGAATTTTATCAAATATAGAAAGCACTCATGCCCAAAGACATACATCACCTGTAAAATATTATGAATATCTAGGGTCAGGAATGAATGTAGTGGCAACAGATTCATTAGCTCACAAGGAACTTCCAATACAAAACTCTATATTTTATTTTGACTTAGATGAAAAAATAAGTTTTACAAAAGCTCTTAATGATGCAATTAAAAATATTGATGATAATAAATCCCCAGATGTTCATCAGTTAACTCTTAAATATCGTATGAATAAAGTTATTGATTTTATAAAAGCGCGCCCGGAAGGACTCGAACCCTCAACCCCCTGATCCGAAGTCAGGTGCTCTATCCAATTGAGCTACGGACGCAAAATTCAATCAATTTTTTCATTCTATGACTTAATGAATAATTGACAATATTGTTTTTAGACTTTTCTATAAGCGACTTTCTTAAATCACTATTTGTTATTAATTGAACAACTTTATCTCGAAAGTCATCAAAGTCACCGGCTTTGAAGTACACAATACCAAGCTCGGTTTCACTAAGTTCTAAATTACTTTTAATATCAGAAGATAAGATGACTGTATTAGCTGCAGCGTATTCGAAAATCTTTAATGGTGAAGCATAGTTAGACATATGGTATTCATTTGGATATGGAACAATTCCAATATCTAGCTCTTGCATATGTCTAGGAATTTGTTTTTTTGGTATTTTATATTTGTGAATTAACTCAATGCTTGAATTACTAAATTCTTTAACTATTTCATCTATTTTTTCTTCAGGGCCACCTATAAGAGTTAATTTTAAATTATATTCTTCTGCAATATTTTTAAGTGTCATAAATGCATTTTTAACACCCTTATCTTTCCCGTAAGTCTCCAACATGCCAATATATCCAATATTTAGTTTGCTATTTTCTATGGCAGTGTTCTTAGTTACATAATCATTTAAATTTACACCATTTGTTAAGTAGATTGTATTTTTTTGGTTCAAATTAGAAAGCTCATTGTAAGAAGTTTTAGATGTTCCTACAAAAAAGACGTTTTTAAAAAGAGAAAGTTTTTTAATCACATATTTTTGTATAAATTTACCTGCACCATGCTTTTCGTAAATAATTGTTTTCCCACTTGAAGCATGTTTAATTAGAATATTTGGATTAGTAGACCATAGTGTGTCAATATTTTTTATTTTACTAGTTAATTTACCAGACCAATAATAAGCCCCTATAGTCCATAAAGCTTTTTGCAGAACACTAGGGAGAAGTCTGTAAATGATATGTTTTGTAAAATCATAATTTTGAACTTTAATAAATCGAATCTTTTTATTTTGGTAATAGGTTTCAGGATTTTCATTTATAGTTTTCTTGTTAGATGTTTGTGAATAGAAAATATGTACATTTAAGCCATTATCCAAAAAGCCATTTGCAGTATCAATTAAGTGTGAACCGTAAGCTTTTTCAGTAGGAAATCTTCCGTAAACTATTAGTCCAATGTCTTTCATCTCAATATCTACTTTAATTAATTGAATTAATTTAATAACTTATTTCTTACTTAATTACAATGTTTATATAGTGAAAGCATTAATAACAGGTATTACAGGACAAGATGGAGCATACCTAACTGAACTATTGTTAAGTAAAGGTTATGAGGTTCACGGTACGGTTAGAAGGTCATCATCAATCAATACTGAACGAATAGATGGATTAATTTCAAAATATTCTGAATCAGATCAGTTAAACCTTCATTATTCAGATCTTTTAGATTCATCTTCTATTACAAATTTATTAAATAATATTCTTCCTGATGAAGTTTATAATCTAGCTGCTCAGTCACATGTTTCTGTATCCTTTACAAATCCAATTTTTACCACCCAAATTGGAACTTTAGGATCTATTTCAATTCTTGAGGCAATTAGACACCTGGATAAAGACGTTAAGTTTTACCAAGCGTCATCTTCTGAAATGTTTGGAGGAGCCTCTAAAGAACTATTAAATGAGAGCTCTTTATTTGATGCAAAAAGCCCTTATGGAGCATCAAAGGTCTTTGCTCACGAAATGACAAAAATATATAGAGAGTCATATGACTTGTTTGGAGTAAATGGAATTTTATTTAATCATGAATCACCATTGAGGGGTGAAACATTCGTTACAAAAAAGATAAGTAAAGCTGTAGGAAGAATATCAGTAGGAATTCAAGAAAGATTAACTTTAGGAAACCTAGATGCAAGTAGAGATTGGGGATATGCAAAAGATTATGTTGAAGGTATGTGGAAAATGATGCAGCATACAACTGCAGAGGATTGGGTTCTAGCAACAGGAGTAACAAAAACAGTTAAAGAATTTGCTGAAGCGGCTTTTAATACAGTTGGTTTAAGTTGGGAAGAATATATAGATGTTTCTGAAAAATATTTTAGACCAAATGAAGTAGATTATTTAATAGGAGATGCAACAAAAGCAAGTCAATCACTCGGATGGAAACCTACTGTTGATTTTGAAGAACTTGTAAAGATTATGGTCGAGCATGACATTATTGAAGCAAAAAAAGACCTAGCTTTATTAAAAGATAATTTAATATTTCCAACCTGGGAACACCCAAAAGAACTGTAAATCATGAGAGTATTAGTAGTTGGTTCCGAAGGCTTTCTTGGAAGCTGGGTAAAAAAACTACTACTTGAAGATAATGAACATGAACTAATTGAAATTCGAGGAAAAAATGATTTAAACATTACAAACATAGAGAGCCTCAATAAATTTTTTCTTAAGCACAAACCCCAAGCAGTCATAAATTGTGCTGCTTTTGTTGGAGGTATTTCCTATGGATATAAATTTCCGGCAAAGATGCTCTATGAAAATTCAAAAATGGCATTAAACCTTTATCAAGTTTCTAATAAAAATAAAGTGAATATCTTAGTAAACCCAATTTCTAACTGTGCTTATCCTGGACATTTAGATACATACAAAGAAGACAATTTCTATGATGGGCCTCCGCATGATTCAGTTTATAACTATGGAATGTCAAAAAGAATGTGTGTAGATTTAGGTAGTAGCTTTTTTAAAGAGTATAATTTATCTTCTGCAAATATAATATTGTCAAATATGTATGGTCCTGAAGATCATTTTGATATTGAGAGGTCACATGCTCTTGGTGCATTGGTTAAAAAAATATTTGAAGCAAAAATGAATAATGATGACAGTGTTGAAATTTGGGGCACAGGAAAACCAATAAGAGAATGGCTATATGTTCAAGATGGTGCACGTGCTTTGCTTAAATCTTTAGATCTAAAGAGTGGCCATCATTTTTTTAATGTTGGAGTAAAAAAAGGAATATCAATTTTCGATTTAGCAAATATCATTAAGAACCAAGTTGGCTGGGAAGGAGAGTTTTCATTTAACTTAGAAAAACCAGATGGAGTTCTAGAAAAAAAAGTAGATGGTACAAAGGGTTCTAAACTTTTAAAATGGGAACCAGAGATTGAATTAGAGTATGGAATTGAAAAAACTATAAATTGGTATAAAGATACATATGGAAGATAAAAATATAAAACACATCACCTTAAATGGAGAAATATACGCCTCTATTTTTGACATTAGAAATATACCTGAAGGTTTAGATTTTTTAACTAATGACGAATCTTTTATTCAAGTAGGTACTTGGAATTACAAAAAAGATAAGATTTTAGATGCACATTTCCATAACTATTTTGAGAGAAGCTCATACAGAACACAAGAAGTTGTTTATGTCTTACAAGGTAAGATTAAATGTAATTTATACGAAGAAGATACAACATATATTGACTCTGCAATTGTTAAATCAGGAATGATGATTGTTCAATATCAAGGAGTTCATGAATACGAAATGATAGAAGATTCAAAGGTTTTAGAAGTTAAAAATGGTCCCTATCATGGACCAGAAAAAGATAGAACACGAGTAAATGTCAAAAAAAATTAATCAAGTAGAACCAAATATTTCTGATAAAGATATTCAGAAAGTTAATGATTATATGTCTAGTGGGGCATGGATAACTGAACATGCACTCACTAAAGAATTAGAAGAAAAGATAGCAGATTTTGTTGGTCGAAAATATGCAGTTGCAGTACCTAATGGGACTATTGCTATCTACTTGTCATTGCTTGCTGCAGGACTTACTAAAGGTAAGCGAGTTGCAGTTCCCAATATAACTATGGTTGCAACAATTAATGCCATAATTTGGGCGGGAGCTGAACCAGTAATTACAGATCTAAATGAGCGATTATGTATGTCTCTCAAATCATTACAAACAATAGAAAAGCTTGATGGGGTTATATATGTACCATTAAATGGTAGAACAGAAGATGGTATAGCAATAGAAAACTATTGTAATGAAAATAATATTACCTTAATTGAAGATTCTGCTCATGCTCTTGGTTCACAGTATCAAGATAAAATGTGTGGTTCACTTGGAAGTATGAGTGTATTTTCTTTTACCCCCCATAAAATAATCACAATGGGTCAAGGAGGGATGGTATTAACCGATGACGCCAACTTTTATGAATATCTTATAGATTTAAAAACATTTAATAGATTAAAAGATAAAAGTGACTGGCATGATGGGTTCGGACTTAATTTTAAAATAACAGACCTACAATCTGCATTGGGTCTTTCGCAATTTGAACAAATTAACGAATTTATAAAAATAAAAAAAGAAATGTTTCAAATCTATAAAGAGGAAATTATAGATTACAAATTTATTAATTTTTTAGAATATGAAACTCCTTGGTTTGTAGATTTAATTTGCGAATCAGAAATTGACAAAGATACTCTAAAAGGAACTCTAGAATTAGAAGATATTTTAACTCGAGAATCATATCCAGCTTTAAGCAAGCAAGGTTTTCTAAAGAGTGTTGAGAAAACAAATTTAGAATTCTCTGAAAATATTTCTGAAAAAATTCTTTGGTTACCTTCTTCTACCAATTTAACAAAAGATAAATTACAGGAAATTTCTGAAAAAATTGAATATATATACATGGGTCGAGGGATGCCATAAATGAACATAAAAGAAGTTAAATTAAATGATGTCTCTTTAATTATTGCTACGTATAACGAAGAAGAATCACTTGGCTATGTTCTTGATGAGATAAAAGATTTGAATATTGGAGAAACTATTGTTATCGACAAAAGCTCAACAGATAATACCAAAAATATTGCAGAAAATTATGATGTAAAATTTATCACTCAAACTAGAGAAGGTTGGGGAGGAGCTGTTAAAGAAGCCATAGAGTTTTCATCTAAAGAATATATTACATATATGGATGGGGATGGCTCATATAATCCAAAAGCTTTACAAGAAATGAAAAGCCTTATTAAAGACTTAGATGCAGTTTTTTGTTCAAGATATAAGGATGGTGCAAAAAGTCCTGATGACACTTTCATTAGGGCCCTAGGAAATAAGTTTTTCACTGGTTTAGTTAGATTCAGATTTGGATGTAATATTACGGACTCCTTATTTTTTTATCCCATGTTTAAAAGGGATATATTAAATTATATAGACCTCCAATCAGATGATTTTACTCTTTGTTTAGAGCTCCCTGTCCAAGTTCATCAAAGAAAATTAAGATATACTGAAATTCTTAGTGAGGAAAGAGAAAGATATGCCGGTAAAACCAAAGTCAATGCGTTGATAGATGGTTTAAAAATCCTTAGAGGCATTTTTTCAATAAAAAGATAATATGAAATTACATTTGGGTTGTGGTGAAAGATATTTAGAGGGGTTTACTCATGTTGATTTAGCAAAATATGATCATATAGATTACGAGATACCAGTAGACAATCTAGAAATTTTTTCCAACAACTCAGTTGACGAGATATATGCTTCACACGTTATTGAATATTTCGATAGAGAAGAAATTAAACCAGTATTAAAGGAATGGAATAGAGTGCTTAAAGAAAATGGAGTTTTACGACTAGCTGTTCCTAACTTTCCAGAACTCATTAAAGTATATGAGGCTTCTGATGACTTGAGCAAGATACTCGGTCCACTATATGGAAAATGGAAAATTAATACAAAAAGCATTTATCATAAAACAGTTTATGATGAAAAAAGTCTGACAGTTATTCTGGAACAAGCAGGTTTTAGAAATATAAGAAAGTGGGATTGGAAAACAGTATTTAATAAAGACTATGACGATCACTCACAGGCATATTTTCCTCATATGGATAAGGAAAATGGAATACATGTAAGTCTAAATTTGGAATGCAATAAATGAATCTTGAGCAAAGCAAGAAGTATTTCTATCTTTGTTCTTTAATTCAAACATTTCTTTTTATACCTTTTCTTATTCAGGGATATATAGGTTCTGATTGGGATTCGTATGCTTTAATCGGAACAGTAAATAATTATGTTCAAGACTCTGTTTATTTGCCTTCAAGGCCACCGGGATTTCCCATATATGAACTTTTTTTAAGTTTTTTATTTAAAATATCAAGTATTTTCAATCTTCAATTTGAAAAAGTATTCTTGGTATTTCAATTTTTAATTCTTTTATCTAATAATTTCTTAATTTTCAAATTTTTTGAGAGAGAAAATAATTCAAAATTTATCTATTACTATTTAATTGCACTTTCACCAGTATATTTAATTAGTGGTTTTTCAATAATCGACTACCAAGCGGGACTCTTTTTTGGTTTGTTGGCAATTTATTTATCTATATACTTCTCTAACTACATCCTCTTGGTACCTTTTTTTCTGTCTATTTCAATGGGTATACGTTTATCGAATCTTATTTTTTCGATTGCAGTTTTTGCATTATTTATTTATTTACAGAAATCAAAAAAAGAAATTACAAATCTTATAGTTTTAACATCTTTCTTTACTTTTATAATTTATGGGATTGCTTATATCAGCTTATGGCGTACAACACTTTCATCGAGTATAGAATCACCATTAGATATGGTCTGCATTTTTAACCTAACAAATACTGACCATTCAACAATTTATAGATTAGGTAGGTTTTTTCTTAAACAAATAGATTTTTTTGGAGTTATAGGTTTTATAGTTATTCTTTATTTAATTTTTCATATATTTAAAAATATTAATTTACGTAAAAATATTCATTTTATTTTAATCTTTTTTCTGTTCCAACTTAGTTTTCTCAGGTTACCTACGGAAGAAGGACATTTATTACCAGCATTTGTTGCTTTGATTTTTTTATTGAAGGAGGTTGATATTAAAAATAGTTTATTAATAGTTGTGATAGCCTCTACTTTG
>Ga0315330_10002313_pt1 | contig 13045 bp, 15 predicted proteins | sample M140m34915metaG_FD_203453 | JGI IMG/M metagenome (GOLD analysis project Ga0315330, IMG submission 203453) | Ammonia-oxidizing marine archaeal communities from Monterey Bay, California, United States - M1 40m 34915 | ecosystem: Environmental > Aquatic > Marine > Intertidal zone | place: USA...
AATAATTCTGCCACCTTCTCCTGAACCTTTAACTTTTAATATATCAATTCCTTTTTCTTCGGCTAATTTTTTTGCAAGTGGGGATGCCTTTATCCTTAAACCATCTTTTGGAAAATTAATATCAATTTCTTCAATTATACTCTCAGAATTTTTTTCTTTATTTACCTCTTCTACCTCTTCTACCTCTTCTACCTCTTCTACCTCTTCTACCTCTTCTACCTTTTCCTCATCTACAATATCTTTAGTTTCCTGGGTTTTTTTCTCTTCTATTATTGAAATATTAACTTCACTAGCAATCTCACTTAATATTTCATCAATATTTTCATCTTTTTCTCCAATTATTGCTATAACACCATCTACTGGGACAGAATCGCCATCATTTACACCAATATGAAGTAGGATTCCATCATCGTATGACTCAAGCTCCATTGTTGCCTTATCAGTTTCTACTTCTGCTAAAATATCTCCAGATTTTATATCATCACCAACTTTCTTTAGCCATCCAGCTATGACACCTTCTTCCATTGTGTCGCTCATCTTCGGCATTCTAATTATCTCGGCCATTTAAAATTTTTGATCAAATTTAAATTAAAATTTGTTATTAAGATTAACATAAGAAAATTATTATTTTTATTGAATGATAGATAGATACTCACTAATTAATACTAATTCAATATCTGAATTTTTAGTAGATAAAAGTACTGTTTTGAAATCATTATATAATGCCCACCCAACTTTAGAACTTCCAATAATTGATATCAATAAGAAAAAATTAGTTAATACTTTATGGGGGTCTAACCCATTACTATCTAATAATAAATCTTTAGCAAAGAGGTTGATTAACCTAGATATATCTAAAATAAAAAAAAGCAATATACTTCTGAGTCAATTTAAATTTGATAGGTGTTTAATACCATGCGATGGTTTTTATTTTTGGAAAAAAATTAATAAAAAAGAAAAGATTCCTTTTTACTTTTCATTTCAGAAAGATAAATTAATGTATTGTGCTGGAATTAAAGAGAAATATGAAGATTTATCAGGAAATTCATTTTACTACTTTACATTTTTAACAACTCAATCAGACCAGAAATGGAGGAAATACACTAACTATTCACCTATGGTATTTGATCCTAGATATTTTGATATATGGTTTGATAAAAGATCAAATTTTAATAAGATTTTATCTTTTATGTCACCATTTAGATTCTCTGATTTTAATAACTATTCAATATCTCCGTATTTTGAAAAAAAGACTCTTTATGATAAAACTATTATTGAAGCAAAAGAAAATCTTAACCAATATGGTAATTATTCTCTTTTTGATTAAAAAAAAATATCTAGTTTTGATTTATGCCAAAATCTAAAATTAAAGGAGTAGGTTTTTATGTTCCAAAAAATGTAGTTAAAAATACTGACTTGGAGAAGATGATGGATACGAATGATGAATGGATCAAAGAGAGAACAGGTATCGAGGAAAGGAGGTGGGTGGATAATGATTTGACTACTTCACAAATGGGCACTTATGCTTCTGAAATTGCTATAAAAAACGCAAATATTTCTAGAGAAGAAGTAGATTTTATAATTTTTGCTACCCTAAGTCCTGATTATTATTTTCCTGGTTGTGGTGTTTTAATTCAAAATAATTTAAAAATAAAAGAGGTAGGTGCATTAGATATTAGAAATCAGTGTTCAGGTTTTATTTATGGATTATCTATTGCTGATCAATACATAAAATCTGGAATGTATAAAAATATTTTAGTAGTTGGTAGTGAGATTCATTCTGGTGCATTAGACAAGTCATCTAGAGGAAGATCAGTATCTGTTATATTTGGAGATGGAGCTGGAGCTGCGATTGTTTCAAGGAGTAATGACAATTCAGAAATTTTATCTACACACCTTCATTCTGAAGGGAAATACGCTAAAGAATTAGCTGTTATTGAACCTTCTACTACTTTCTGGGTTGATAAAATAATTAATAACTCCAGTGATGATGAAAAAGGATTTTATCCTAAAATGAATGGTAATTTTGTTTTTAAGAATGCTGTAATAAGGTTTGAAGAGGTGATCAATGAAGCCTTAAACTATTCAAATTATACAATAGAGGATATTGACATTTTGATTACTCACCAGGCTAACCTTAGGATAAGTAAGTTCATACAAAAGAAAATGAATATTGAAGATGATAAAGTCTTTAATAATATAATGAAATATGGTAATACTACTGCTGCTTCAATTCCCATTGCAATTTCTGAAGCATTAGAAAAAAATAAAATTAAAAATGGAGATTTAGTATGTTTGGCTGCTTTTGGAAGTGGTTTTACTTGGGCTTCAGCTCTTATAAGATGGTAAGGTTAATAAAAATAGTGTCTATTTTTTTTCTTTTAACTTTTCATAGTTTTTCTCAAAAACTATATATACCAATTTCCGATCCTGAAATATTAAAAATTTACAAATCTGGAGAGAAGTTATCAGATGGAGAGTATCTATCCAAGGATGATGAAGGAAATATAAGAGTCAAGGGTAGATTTAATAAAATAACTCCTATTGGAAAATGGTATATATTTTTTAAAAACGGAAACCTAATGGCTTATTATAATTATAATGACCAAGGTGAATTAGATGGTATATTTGTAGAGTATTATGATAACTCACAGCTTAAAATCTCTGGTTATTTTGTGGAAAATTTACAAAGTAAATTATGGCAAACATTTTATAAAGATGGAGTAGAGGAGACAGCTGGAGAAATGCTCGACGGAAAAAGATATAAAACATGGTTATATTATCATCCTAATGGAAAAATAAAAGAAGTATCTAATTATAATGTTAAAGGAAGACTAGATGGGGATTTTATATCATATGATAAGTTTGGAACTCCGATAAGTAAAGCATTTTATACAAATAATAAGATTGATGGAGAATACTATGAATTTTATTTTAATGAAAAAATTGCTTTGAAAGGATATTATAATTTAGGATTAAAAGATAGTGTTTGGATAGAGTTTGGACCCTATGGAAGGAAATCATTTGAGAAAAGATATAGAAATGATCTCCCTCATTCTAAGTGGATATATTATTATGAAAATAATGGCTCTGTTCAAAAGGAAGAGCACTACACTAATGGAATAAAGAATGGAAATTTTAAAGAATTTTATCCAAGTGAAAGAATTGCTAAATCATATAATTATAGAAATAATTTATTGAATGGAGAATACAAAGAGTACCTACCTTATGGATATCTAAGTGTAAAAGGAGAATTTTTAAATAATTTAAAAACAGGTCTTTGGGAAACATATAACGAAGATGGAGAAATATTTTCAATTGGCAGATATATTAATGATTATCAAAATGGAGACTGGAAGTATTTTCATAAATCTGGAAATATATCGTCTGAAGGGAAATTTATAAATGGTTTTGAGTCAGGAAAGTGGATCAGTTATTTTGAAGGAGGTGAGTTAGATGAAGTTGGTGAGTATGTTAATGGATTAAAAGATGGTATTTGGGGAAGGTTCAATATAAATGGTGAAGTAAAACAAGAAGAAATATATAATTTAGGTAAATTAATTTCTGTATCAGAATTCAAGTTACTTAATGGTCAAATAATAACAAATAGTACTTTTAAAGATGGCGCCGGTGAGTTAATTGATTATTACGAGAATGGAGATATATTTTCAAAAAGTAATTATTTAGATGGGGAATTAGATGGTTATTTTGTTGAATTTCATTCTAATGGTAAAATATCACAGAGAGGTAGTTATAGAAATAATGAAAAGGTTGGATTATGGTATCAGTACAATAGGAGGGGTAGTTTAATTAATAAGAACAGTTATGATTAGAGATATTATTATTGCAATTGATGGTCACTCAGGGTGTGGTAAAAGTACTACTTCAAGATTGTTAGCTAAATATTTAAATTTTAAATATTTAGATTCTGGAGCAATGTACAGGGCCGTTACCTTATTCTTTATGAATAACAATATACTTCCTTCACAAGATATTGAAATAAATAATGCTTTGAAGGATATACAAATTGATTTCAAATATGTTGATGGAGAACAACATATTTTTTTAAATAATAATGATGTTGAGTCAGATATTAGGTCCGATGATGTTTCAAATAATGTTTCTTTATTCAGTTCTAATTCTTTTCTTAGAAAATTTTTAGTAAATAAACAGAAGGCATTTGGTAACAATAAGGATATTGTTGTTGAGGGTAGAGATATTACTACAGTAGTTTTTCCTGATGCTGAAATTAAAGTTTTTATGACAGCAAATATTGAGGTGAGAGCTAAAAGGAGATTTAATGAGATGAAAATTAAAAACCCTGAAATAACATATAGTGATGTTATTGATAATTTAGAAAAAAGAGATGTTCAAGACTCGACCAGAAAAGATAGCCCATTAATGATAGCAAATGATGCTTTTATTTTAGATACATCTGATCTTGAAATTAGTGAACAGGTAGATAAAATCATTAATTTTATTAAGAAAAAATTTTCTTAATTTTTTATCAAAAAAAAATTAAGAAATAGATTTTTTAGTCTTATTTTTGTCGCGAATTGAACTTACTATTCGCTTAAATGTCTCTTAAAATTAATCTTACAAAAGGATTTGATATTAAACTAAAGGGATCGGCAGTTGAAGAGATATCAGATTACAATGCACCAAGTTCATACGCATTAAAACCAACAGATTTTATTGGATTATCCAGACCCAAACTATTAGTTGCAGAAGGAGATGAAGTTAAATCTGGAACACCTATTTTATTTGATAAATTAAATGAGAATGTAATGTATTCATCTCCTGTAAGTGGAGAAGTTGTTGAAATTATAAGAGGTGAAAAGAGAAGACTTGAAGAAATTAGGATATTACCTGATAAAGTAAATAAGTTTTTAAAATTTAAGAAGTATAAAGAATCAGATATTAATAAGTTATCTAGAGAAGAAATCATAAATAATTTATGTGATTCTGGTGTTTGGCCAAACTTAATACAAAGACCCTTTGGTATGGTTGCAGACCCTAAACTTTCACCAAAATCAATTTTTATTTCTTTCTTCGATACTAACCCGCTTTCTCCTAATTACTCTTATGTATACTCAGACGATAGAAAGCATATAAAAATTGGCATTGAAGTCATTAAAATGTTGACTGAGGGAAAAGTATATCTTAATCATAATTCTGATACTTTATCTGATTTTAGCTTTGATGGTTGTGAAAATAACCTTTTTTCAGGTCCTCACCCATCAGGTAATGTAGGTATTCAAATTCATCATATTGACCCAATAAATAAAGGAGATGTAGTATGGACAACTACACCTCAAGGACTAGCTGAGATTGGTAGGTTGTTTATTGAGGGTAGGTATGATTCTTCTAGAAAAATTTGTGTTGTTGGTTCAGAAGTTGTTAATCCGAAATTTTATAAATGTAATTATGGTATTAATATATGCCCTATTATTAATAAAGAAAATGATCATAATTGTAGAGTAATTTCTGGTAATGTTCTTACAGGAAATTCTATAGGATCCAATGGCTATTTAGGATTTTATGATAATATGATATGTGTCTTACCTGAAGGGGATAATCATTCTTTCCTAGGTTGGATAATGCCAGTTGCTAATAAATTAAGTTTTCAAAGAGCATTTGGTCTGCTATCTTTTTTGAAATCAAAAAAAAATGAATATACATTAGATACTAATACAAATGGAGAGTTGAGAGCATTTGTGCAGACAGGTATTTTCGAAAAAGTTTTACCAATGGATATTCTGCCAACATTTTTGTTCAAAGCAATATTAGCTAATGACTATGATGAGATGGAAGAACTTGGTATTTATGAGTTAATTGAAGAAGATATTGCTCTATGTGAATTTGTAGATGTTTCAAAGAATGAGCTTCAGAAACTTTTGAGAAGAGGTTTAAATTTATTAATGGAAGACTAATGCAATTTTTAAGAAAAATATTAGATAAGCAAAAACCAATGTTCCAAAAAGGTGGAAAACTAGAGAAGTTTCACTATCTATTTGAGGCAGGAGAAACATTCTTATTTGTTCCAAACGAGGTAACTCCAAAAAAAGGAGCTCAAATAAGAGATGCTATTGACCTAAAAAGGTTAATGATGACAGTTGTTATTGCTATGATTCCTTGCCTTCTATTTGGGATTTGGAATGTTGGACATCAACATTATTTTGCAATTGGAGAAGAAGGTACTTTAATTGATAAAATTTTAATTGGATCAAAACAGGTATTACCAATTGTACTTGTTTCTTATCTTGCAGGTGGTCTGGTGGAAGTTGTATTTTCAACAATTAGAAGACATCCTATTAATGAAGGTTTTCTTGTAACTGGGATGCTGATACCACTAATTATGCCACCAAATATTCCATTATGGCAGGTAGCAATGGCAACAATTTTTTCAATTGTTATTGCAAAAGAAGTTTTTGGAGGAACAGGTATGAATATTTTGAACGTTGCACTAACCGCTAGAGTGTTTCTATATTTTGGTTTTCCAAGTGATATAAGTGGAGATGTTTGGACATATTATGATGAAGGAAAAGAGGTGATTAGTGGTTATTCTGGTGCTACACCACTTTCTATTGGTGCATCTACCGTAGGTAAATCTGAATCAGATAATGTTATTAATTTAATGGATCAGTACTCTAGTGAAGTTGGAAATACAAACTTCTATTCATTTGATAATATGCTTATTGGTGCTATCCCTGGATCAATTGGTGAAACGTCTTTCATTATGTGCATGATTGGAGCAATAATATTAATTTTTACTGGTGTAGCTAGCTGGAAAATTATTTTAGGAGTTTTTGCTGGAGCATTATTTATGGGTTCTATATTTAATTTGATTGGAATTAATGAATTTATGAATTTACCTCCTCACTACCACTTAGTTATGGGAGGCCTAGCATTTGGCGCTGTTTTTATGGCAACAGATCCAGTTTCTGCTGCTCAAACTGAGACAGGAAAATGGATTTATGGTTTTATGATTGGTTTATTAACAGTATTAATTCGTATTTTTAATCCTGCATATCCAGAGGGTATAATGCTAGCAGTATTATTTATGAATGTTTTTGCTCCTCTCATAGATTTTTATATAGTTGAAGCAAATAAAAAAAGAAGATTAAATCGTGCAACAGTCTAATTTATATATAATATCCTTCACACTTATTATGACCATCTTTCTTGGTTCATTGCTTTCATTTACTAGAATGCAGCTTGGTCCAATTCAGAAGAAACAAGTTGAGATAGACACAAAAAAGAAAATTTTAGGTGCAGTTATGGATATTTCAACACTAACCTCTGATGAAGTGCTAAATTTATACAATGAAAAAATGAAATCAATTGTAATTGATTTAGATGGTGAGGAAATAATACAGGCTGATGGATCAAAACTTGTTGCGGAAGAGATAAATATTCAGAAGAATTATAAGATAGATCCTAAAGAAAGAAAGTATCCAGTGTTTATGTTCAGCTCAAATGGAGAAAGTGTAGACTATTATATTTTTCCAATGTTTGGTAATGGATTATGGGACTGGATTTCAGGTTTCATTGCCTTAGATGAAAAATTGAATACCGTTATTGGTGTAGCTTTTGATCATAAATCAGAAACTCCTGGCCTTGGTGCTAGAATATCTTCTGAAGAAATTCAAGATCGATATAAAGGAAAAATGATATATAATCAGATAAATGAACTAGTATCTGTTAAAATGCTTAAATCAGAAAACAATAAAGGTTTGGGTTCTCATGAAGTTGATGGCATGTCTGGTGCTACAATCACAGCATATGGTTTGAATGATATGATTTCCCATTATTTTGAGTGTTATGATCCATATATTTCTAAGATTAAAACAAGTCCAAGAAGTTTAACTTTCAATAAATGAGTACAGAAGTAAAAGAAAAAGAAGTTATTAAAATAAAGCCTGCTGAATCTTTTTTGTCTAAGAGGAGAAGAAAGATTTTAGTTGATCCTTTGGATGATAATAACCCTATATCTATTCAAGTTTTGGGGATATGTTCTGCTCTTGCAGTAACAATAAAACTTGAGCCTACTATTGTTATGTCTATCAGTGTAGTATTCGTGATGATATTTTCAAGTTTAATTACTTCTTTAATAAGAAATTATATTCCAGTTAGAGTAAGAATTATTGTTCAATTGGCAATTATTGCAACCCTTGTAACTCTTGTATCTGAGTTTTTGAAAGCATTTAATTATGAGATGTTCAAAGTTCTTGGTGCCTTTGTTGGCTTGATTATTACTAATTGTATTATTCTAGGTAGGCTTGAGGCTTATGCTATGGGAAATAAACCTTATGATAGTGTTCTTGATGCTCTTGGAAGCAGTGTTGGATATGCTTGGATAATTTTAGTTGTTGCATTCTTTAGAGAATTATTAGGTTCAGGATCAGTTTTAGGGTTTAAAGTTTTTGAGATGTTAGGTTGGTATTCTTTCCCTACAAATGGTCTTTTTGTTGACTCTATTGGTGCTTTTATTATACTTGGGCTTTTGATATGGGCACAAAGAACAAGAAACGGATATATAGAAAATTAGATAAATATGACTGAGCTATTTAATCTTGTTATAAAAAGTGCATTCATGGATAACATGATATTTGCATATTTTCTAGGGATGTGTTCTTTTCTAGCTGTATCAAAAAAAGTAAGTACTGCCAATGGATTAGGTTTGGCAGTTATCTTTGTTCTTACTTGTACAGCACCATTAAACTGGTTAATTCAAAAGAAAATACTTGATGAGGGTGCCTTATCTTGGATTTCTTCTGACTTTACTGATATAGATTTAACTTTTCTTCAGTTGTTAATGTTTATAGCTGTTATAGCATCCTTTGTTCAGCTTGTTGAAATGATTATTGAAAAATTTTCCCCTGCTTTGTATGGGTCTCTTGGAATTTTTCTTCCCCTTATAGCTGTAAATTGCTCCATTCTAGGTGGCTCATTATTTATGGTTCAAAGAGATTTTAATATTCAAGAGGCAACTGCTTTTGGTTTTGGTAGTGGTCTTGGTTTTTGGCTTGCAATTGTTGCTCTGGCTGCAATTAGAGAAAAATTAAAATATTCTCATGTACCAGATGGCCTTAAAGGTTTAGGGATAACTATGTTATTAACTGGACTTATGGGCTTAGCTTTTAAAACCTTTATTGGAATGACATTATAATTTTTATAAATTGTTGTAGTGAGACAGCTTTTAAATAATTTTCTTAGGGGGCTTTTATTAATTGTTCCGATGGCAGCTGCTATCTATGTAGTATGGTATCTTTATAATTTCCTTGATAGTTTAGTCCCATTTGCAAAAAATATTCCTGGTTTAAGTTTTATTATTGTTATTATCTCAATTACAGTTGCAGGATCATTTACAAAAAAGTATAATACTGGTTTAATTAATTGGTTTGAAGATTTAGTAAAAAAAGTCCCTCTTTTAAATCTTGTCTATTCTTCTATTAAAGATTTAATGACATCTTTTATGGGTGAAAAAAAGAAATTCAATAAACCCGTATTAGTTAAAGTAGATAATAATCTTTATAAACCTGGTTTTGTAACAAGTGAAGATCTAAAGGATATTGGCTTACCTGGTAAGGTTTCTGTTTACTTACCTCATTCTTATAATTTTAGTGGTAATGTTTTCTTAACCGATAAGAAAAATGTTACCCCACTATCAAATCCTTCATCAGAGGTGATGAAATACATTGTTTCCGGTGGTATCTCTGGAAAAATAAAAGTTTGATGAAACAGATTAACCCTATTAACCTTAAAAATAAAATTAATAATAAGGAGGACTTTCAATTAATTGATATAAGGGAAGATTACGAACATGAAATATGTTGTATAGGAGGTGATAAAATAGGCATGTATTCTATTCCTGATAGTATTCATAAAATTTCTAAAAGTAAAGATGTTATAATTTACTGTAGGACGGGTTCAAGAAGTGCAATAATTGTTAAGATGTTAGAGGATAATTATTCTTTTGACAATGTCTATAATCTTGATGGTGGTATAATGAGATGGAGAGAAGATATTGACCTAACTCTTAAAAAGTATTAAATGAAGGAGTATTTTGTTAAGTATTCTTTCGAATTTGTGGTTATATTTTTAGGTATATTAATATCATTATATTTTGAGGGAGTTAGACAAGATAGATTTGAGAATGAAAGAAAAAATAAATCAATCGAACAGTTAATTAATGTAATTGATCAAGATGTTAATCAAATTGATAATTTTATTAAACTTCAAGAAATGTCTCTTGAGAGTTCAAATATTCTTTATGATAATTTAAATGATGAGATAAATTTATCTAATGATAAAATAATTTACCACATCTCGTCTGTTGGAAGGGCTTTGAAATCATTCTTCCCTCAAGAGGGGATATTTAATCAGTTAATCAGCTCTGATCTAATAAAAAGAATAAAATCTGAAACTCTAAAAACTAAATTATTTAAATTATTTAATGAAGATTTACAAAGGCATGATGTACACACTAAAGAATACGATAATTTCTTTCTGGACTTTAATTTTAAATTATCTGTTAATTTTTTTTTAGAACATAATTGGGAAACGGATGTTAATAAAGCAAATCAAATAGAAATATTAAAGTATAGATTTAATAAAAACTTTTATGAAAGCGATAACTTTTTTGGTTATCTGATTGAATCAAGAAAAAATATTAAATCTTATTTAGATGAACTAAATGAGTTAAAAATTAAATACTCAGATTTAAAATCTTTATGTATCGATGAAATACAATAGGATAATTATAAAAATTAAAATTTAAAATCTAGTTGTCAGATGAGAGTTGTGAAATCATATGTTTGTAAAGATATTAATGTCAACATATTTGAGTACAATCTGAAATATTTAATAAAGTTTGAGTATCAAGATATGGAGCAAACATATAAAGTTGATATGTTAGAAGTGAGAGGTGTTGATGATGTAATAAATAAGATTGATTCTTCATATATAGAAGTAATTACAGAGAACTTTACAGTCATGAGAGATCAACTTTTAAAGCTATATTAAATAAACTATTTCATACTTTTTTCGTTTTCAATTCTGTATGAAATTACTATTTTTTTTTAGTATCCTTTTGCTATTTTTTTCCTGTGACTCGGATTTAGATTTTGCAAAAACATCTAATAAACTAAATAACTTGTCTTCTGCTGAATTTAATGTCTATCCTATTAATTCAGGAAGAATAATTGATCAATTTTCTTGTATAGGATGGAGTGAACTAATTGGATGTCCTCTTAGTTTAAAAAACTATCATAATAAATCAAATATTGAATTGACTGCTATACCGTCTGGTAACTATAAGTTTTTAAGATGGAGTGGTGACATTAATTCGTCAGATAACCCAATATTAATTGTTATAAATTCTGATATTAAAATTACTGCTGAATTTTACGAGTAATTTTTTTTTCCTATATTTCTGTTGTGAGGTTTTTAATTACTTTATTTATTATATCCAATCCTATATTTTCACAAGAAAGAGATATTTCATCCTATCTTTTTAAAAACTACTTTACCAAAAACGATACTTTGTCTTATAGATTTTTAGAGCCATATATAAAAACAAATGAAAATATTCCTCTTTTAATTTTTTTACATGGTAGTGGTGAAAGAGGAAATAATAATAAATCTCAATTAATACATGGGGGAATGTTTTTTCTCAAAGAAACAGAAAATAAAAACTTTAATAGTTATATCATTTTCCCTCAGTGCAAAAAAAATAGCAGATGGTCAAATCATGAAACTGATCCATGGGTTTCTAGTGATTCATATGATCAGACATTATTATCTGATAACTCAGAAATACTAGTTCAACTTATTTTTAGTTTAATAAATGAATATAATATAGATCCTAAAAGAATATATATAATGGGTTTATCTATGGGGGGTTATGGGACTTTTGATTTAACATCAAAAAGACCTGATATTTTTGCTGGTGCTGTTGCAATTTGTGGTGGAGCTAATATTAGTATTCTAAATAGAGCTTCTTCAGTACCTCATTGGATTTTTCATGGTGAATTGGATAGAGTGGTTCCTGTTAAAAAATCTAGGCAAGCTTTTGAATTATTATCTAAAATAAATTCACATCATCTATACACAGAATATAAAAATGTTTATCATAATTCATGGGAAAATGTATTTGAAGAAGGTGATTTTATGGATTGGCTTTTTTCTAAATCTTTATAGTAAATATTAATATTTTATATTGTTTAAATATTATATATATTATCAATAATCTCAATAATAAATTAATCTCTTGATTAAACCAATTAAAATATATAAGTCATCTGCTGGCTCTGGTAAAACATATACCTTATCGAAAAATTATATAAGATTAGCTATAAAAAATAGAAATAATTTTAAAAAGATTTTAGCTGTAACTTTTACCAATAAGGCTGCTGAGGAGATGAAGTCAAGAATATTAGAGATGATAGATTCTATATCCTTAGGCGAGGATAAGGATTTAATAATTGAATTGTCAAAATTTTATGGAAGCTCACCTCAAGACATTTCAGTAAGGGCAAAAAAACTTAAAAGTAATATTTTACATAATTATTCCTACTTTAATGTGACCACAATTGATTCTTTTTTTTATTCAATAATACAGTCATTTACTAGAGATCTTAAATTTAAAGGTAAGTTCAATATTGAGATGGATTTAGAATTTGTCATCAATGAAGTAGTATCTTCCTTTTTAGCTGATTTACAAAAAGATAATAAAATAACTAAATGGTTAACAGACTTTTCAAAAGAGAAAATTAAATCTGGTAAAGATTTTATGATTGATGGAGAACTGAAAAATATTACAAAAAATTTATTTTCAGAGCAGTATAAGTCATTGCCTAAAAGTATTGAGGAGACAAGTTATAAAGATCAGATAGCTAAGCTTAGAAAAATAATTATAGCTACTAAGAAAAGATTTGAGAAGCAAGCAATTAATATCTCATGTGAATTAATAAGAGTAATTAATAAAAATAGTTATGATGAGAAAGATTTTAATTATGGCATGTCAGGTGTTTTTGGTTTT